>TARA_B110000977_G_scaffold200018_1_pt1 | contig 13089 bp, 3 predicted proteins | sample TARA_B110000977 | Tara Oceans TARA_B110000977 (sample SAMEA4397798) | marine metagenome | biome: Polar Biome; feature: [SRF] surface water layer (ENVO:00010504); material: water (ENVO:00002006), including particulate matter (ENVO:01000060) such as... | depth 5 m | reverse complement strand
GGCTATCTCCCCCACGCTCCTGCCGTACTTCCCCAGCCCCTGTGTGGGCGGGTCCTCTAACGTCACGAGCAGCATCCCCGCCAACACGAACCCCGGTATGCCCATCACCCCGAACACGCCTCGCCATCCGAGCTGGTCCACAAGGAGGCCGCCGATTAGATTCGCGGCGGCTGTTCCTGCGGCGAGCCCGAGTTGCTGTATCGCCATCGCGGACGCGCGCTCGCCGGGGCCGTACATCGCCGCAATTAAAGACTGCGCCGCGGGCGTGCACCCCGCCTCCCCTAGGCCGATACCCACACGCAGGAAACACAGCTGCGTGGTGTTTTGGGACAAGCTGCTTAACGACGTCAAAGTGCTCCACACCACTAACGACCCCGCGAGGAGGTACTTCCGGCCGCACATGTCTGCTAGCCTGGCTAGCGGGATCGTCGCGAGCGCGTATATGAACACGAACGCGGCGCCGTTCAACATCCCCGCGTCCGTATCAGTCATGTTGAACTCCGGGCCGATCTTGGGGAGCAGAATGGCTGGGATGTTCCTGTCTGTGGTTTGCAGCGTAGCGATGAGAAAAAGAAGTAGGAGCACCCAACGTCGGTACCGCTTGTTCGGGTAACAGGACGTAAACTCCCGAGGAGTGTCATCCTCCACCTCGTTCCCAACCACAGGAACAACATCAACCGCACCACCGCCGCGAGGCAGCAAACCGACGCTCTCCCCGGCGGACCCCATAGCCCCACCCGCGCCCTCACGAGTAAGCGCCAACACCCTTCGACAAGCGCCAAATTCCGCAATTTCCGCAAGATGGGAAGGAGAGGTGCCTTCGCAGGTTAAGGTTTTTGGCTCAGTTCAATCCGCGCGCGTGCTGTCGTACCGAGGCGACAGCGATGACGTCCACGGCGACGTTCCTGGAAGGCGCGGTGAAGTCCGGGACGATGATTCTCATCTCCGAGATCGGCGACAAGACGTTCTTCATCGCGGCTATCATGGCGATGCGGCATTCCCGATCTGTGGTTTTCACAGGCGCGGTGGGAGCTTTAGGCGTCATGACCGCGTTGTCAGCAGCCCTGGGTTGGGCCGCCCCCGCGCTGATTTCCAAGGAGTACACGCACTACCTCGCAGTAGGGTTGTTCTTCTTCTTCGGCCTGCGATCGCTGTACGAATCCTTAATTGCGTGGGAAGGCGGGGGCATGGAAGAGGAGCTGAAGGAGACGGAGAAGGAATTGAAAGATGCGGATAAATCCAAAAAGAAAAAGAAATCTAAGAGCGGTATGTTCTCCAGTCTGTTCTCGGCAACTCTGATTGAAACGTTCATAATAACCTTCCTGGCGGAGTGGGGTGACCGGAGCCAGATCGCCACGATCGGGCTGGCGGCATCCGAAGATCCGTTCGGGGTTACGCTCGGTGGCGTGTTAGGACACGCGATTTGCACCGGCGCCGCAGTCATAGGAGGGAAGCACATGGCCATGTGGGTCTCAGAGCGAGCCGTCGCGGTAACAGGGGGGGTGCTGTTTATTCTGTTCGGAGCGCACGCACTCGTCACGGGGGTGGAGGAGTAGAATTGAGGAGGTGTACATGGTGAGTGAATATCAACTAATAATACACGTCGTCGTAATCGTCATTCATTTACGCAATTTGCTCTGTCTGCAGCCAGACTGCTCGACTGCTACAGGCTATCCTATCGCCTGTGTTCGCAGTCGAGGCCCATGCATCCGTTGCGAGCGGATCTGGACTTCAAAAATCTGGCGCAAATCGGGTTTTTTCCCGGGAAAAATAAATCCCTCGGATAAGCGGTTGCCAAACGAGGGCGCGCGCCTTACCCACTCCATCGCGCGCAGAGGCACGGGCGCATCATCCGGTGGGCGGTGGAGACGCGACTACGCGGTCAAACCCGTGGTCCACCCTTTCGTGCGCCCCCACAGTCCGGGATCCTCGGCGTTGGCTTTGACGCGTCATTGTTTTCAAACTCGCCTCGTCATCTTTGCTGTTGACTCATCTCCTCCGGCCTCGGGTCGTCCCTGCTTCCCACACGCGGGATGGCCTCCAACGAGTACACGGTGTTGCCCTCGATGTTGGAGGAGGACGAAACCGAAGCGAGGGAGCTGTACCCGGGCAACCGGAAATCGACAGGGTTTGACCCTGAGCATGGTTCGAGTCACGTACCGTACACGCTTCGAGAAAAAACCACCGACGCTTCCCACGTGCGAATCCAAAACCTCGACGCCTGGTGCTCTTCTCTTTACCAGTACTTCGAAGGCAAAGGTTTCTGGTGTATTGTTTTTTCCCGGGTGCTAAACGTGTTAACGTTGGCGTTCACCGTGTTCTTCTCAGGGTTCCTGCTGCTGTACGTTGATTGGAGAGCGCTTGGCGGCGAATGCGCCGAGGCGAGTTTAAGAAGCCAGGGAAAAGAACATTCAGGTCACGACAATGAAACGCAAAAAGACATGTGCAACATTCTGCGCGACGCGGTGTTTTCTGACCCTTTGAGGCACAGGTCGTTCATGACAAACGCGGTAGTCTGTTCTTACTTACTCCTGTTCAGCGTGTACCTTGGATTATCATTGCTGAAACTCATCACCGACATCCCCAACTTACAAAAGACGCGAATCTTCTGCAACAAAAAGCTCGGCGTTTCCGACGACGAGATGCAAACAATCTCGTGGCCCGAAATCGTCGCCAGGGTGGTGCACATACAAAACACGGGGGTTGACATTTGCATCGTGAAACACCTGAACGAGCACGACATCGTGGCGCGGATTTTGAGGAAAGAGAATTACGTGCTGGGGATGCTGAACCGGGACGTGTTGGGGTTGAGTTTTGGGGGAGCGAGTAACGGTGCGAGAAACTCAAACTCGATCGCTTCCAAAATCACCTCCAAGATCCCATTCATCAACCCCAACCACGTTTGGTTCACGAAAACCGTGGAGTGGAACATCGTGAACGCCATTACTTCAAACATGTTCGACGACGACTTTGGGGTCAAACACAGCTTCTACGACGCCACGGCGCTTAAAAACAGGTTCAGGTTCCTAGCCGTGGTGAATCTAATCCTCTCGCCGTTCGTCGCTATTTTCATCACCGTGTACTTTTTCCTAACGCACGTCGAGCGGTTCTACCACGACCCCGGTTCAGCTGGTTTGCGGCAGTGGTCCACGTACTCTAAATGGAAGCTGCGAGAGTTTAATGAGTTAGAGCACTTCCTTGAGGAAAGAATAAAAGCAGCGCACCGCCCGGCGACGAGGTACATCGCGCAGTTCGGCTCGCCGCTCGTGTCGCTGCTCGCGAAGTTCGTAAGCTACTTGGTAGGCGCGTTTGTGGCGTTCGCGTTGGCGTGCACTCTTTTGCTGGACGACAGGTTGTTACATGCTGAAATATTTGGCAGGGATTTGTTGTGGCACACAGCTGTCATGGGCGCTGTTCTCGCCGCGTCAAGAGGCCTGATAACCGAGGAGAATAAAGCGTTCGAGCCCAATCTGTGGATGGCGTGCATGGTGCAGCACACGCATTACTTGCCGAAGCGGTGGCGCTCGGTGGCGCACAAAAAAACAACGGCGACCGAGTTTTCGCAAATGTTCAAATTCAAAAGCGCGATCTTTCTTGAGGAGTTACTCTCGGTATTCCTCGCGCCGTTCCTTTTGTGGGGCCCTTTGTCCGACAGCGCGCCCGATATCATTCAATTTGTCCGACAGTTTTCTGAAAATAAACCAGGCATAGGGTGCGTGTGTTCGCTGTCGACGTTTGACTTTCAAAAGCACGGCAATGCGAAGTACGGCGCGCCTGTTACTTCTCGAAAAAATAATAGAAGTAGACAAGGCAAGATGGAAAAATCCTTCGTAAGCTTCACGTCGCGGTACCCTACCTGGGAGCCAGACTCGGGGGGGAAGGAGATGCTACAGGGGTTGGTTGAGTTTCGGGAAAGGGAAGGGGTGGAAGGGATGGAAGCTTCTATGGGCCAACAGTCTGCCTCCTTGTCTTGGGCGCCCAACCCCGAGGACGGACGGTTCCCGTCGCCGGGAAGCGGCAGCGTGTTTGGGTTGGGGAGCAGTTTGGGCAGAGTCAGTGGGTACGGAGGTACCACTGACGATGCACAAACAGATACTCACAAGATCGGGTTCTTCGGGCACGGCCGTGTTGCCGGCACTGTCGCGGGTACCGGCGACATCGCGGGCGCGGCTGAGGAACGTTTAGACGCGGAGACGCAGGTGTTGCTGCAGCGCATGTACGAGTCACGCGCGGGGGCTGTGGGCGGTGTACAGAGCGATGTACAGAGCATTCCCACGGACATCAATATATTTACACCGGTAAGCCCACCGTTGAGCACACCAATTCAAGCAATGCAACGTTCACTGCCTATTCGAAGCAGCAGCCTCACGAAAAAGCCAATTGAAACGGAGATGACTGGGTCCGTGTCAGTGTCCATGTCGCCCCCCACGTTCGCGCCGCCGCCGAGAGCACCTGCACCTGTTTTCTCCGCGCCGCCCAACCTCTGGGAACTGGAATCGGAAGAGAAGAAGAATATGGGGTAGCTTCCAATGTAATGATACTGTACTGAATATATAAATAATTAAAGCCCGTCTACTTCTCCGAGCCAGTTTTTCAACTCCGCAAAGGCGCCGCCGAAGCGCATAGCGCGCCCTTTGTCGGCCGCGGCTCGCATGGCTTCCACGACGGCGATTTTCGCCCCACTACGTTCCATGAAGTCCTTGCCCGCTTCGTGTGATAGGCAAGTGGCGAGAAGGCACCCGACGCACCCTTCGGTTACTGAAGTGTCATCGGAGTGCAGTTTCATGGCTGTGAGTAGTGGGGTAACAGTTTGCTCACCGTTATTGATTATCATTTCCTCCTTTGCCGCTCTGCCGCCCAGGTGCACCGCTGTCCACATCGCCCGCGCCGCCGCTCGCGACGCGGAGGCATCCGGCAAGTCGGTGATTCCGATTTCGCCCCTGATGCCGTGTTTTCTCAGCGCAGCCGCCGCACCGCGCAACGCGCCGCCTCCCGCGAACGAGGGCGAGCGCTTGGCGTGCGTCGCCAGTGACGCGTCCGCGACGCAGGAGGAAATCACCCTGCACCCCGAGATTTGCGCCGCCCTGTCCTTCGGTGACGCCGCCATCAGCGCCAGGGCGCTTTGTAGGGCTCCTCGCTTCAACGCAGAAAACGCGGATACCCCCGTCATAACTCGAGCAATAGCTGCTAAAGAACGGCGTGCGAATAATTTGCGATTGTTCACCGCTTCTTCTGAATCGATTGCGCTCGTGTCCTTGGCGTCGCTATCAGGTTTACTCGCCGCACAGAGAACGTCAATCGCTCTCTGTTTCGCCTTGTACCGTTTTTCAGGCGGCGCCGACGCGAAGGTGGACAACGACGGCGTGTACGAGGGCTTCGAGGGCTTGGTGTCCGTCTGTTGAGTCGATTGGACATCAGACGAACCCCCAACTCCAACTGGTCCATCCCTCACGAGCGCGTCTTCGCCTTTCGACAGGCTCGTTGCCGCCGCGAGAAACGACGCGAGGTGTGACGCTTTCGATGTTGAAACTTCTGCGGCTTCAACTTCTGTCTCTGCGCGTGCATCCGCCTCTGCGTCCCCCTTCGAGGCCTTTTCAAGCGCTTTCCGCGCCACATGCGCCAGCTGTTTCCGAAGCTCCGTCTCGCGCACGTACGCGCCCTTGACCTTGTCAGCCAAGCGGTCGACTTCTACGCGGAGCTTCTCCGCAATTTCCGCGCGCGCGGGGGACACAGTGGCTTCCTCCCGAGCCACTAATAGCTCTTCCCTTGCTTGCGCCAATTCTTTCGACAGAGATTTGTTTTCTTTGCGAGCCGCGGTGACCTCCGCTCGCGCTCTCGCGGCTTCCGTTCGCGCCGCAGCGGATTGCTCATCCGAACTCTCCGCCAACGCCCTAAGCGCCCGCGTCTCTTGCTCCAAGCGTCGTTTGGCTCCCTCCAAATTCTCAACTTCCTTTTCCAGAAGTAAACGCGCGTGTTTTTCTTTTTCAGTTTCAGCCTTGGATTTATCCAGCGCATCGATGTCGGTGTCTCTTTCGTTGTGAACCGCGGCGGAGGACGTAGCCGCCTCTGCCGCCGCGATCGCAGCCGCGGTTCTTTCCTCGTGTAACTTCCTGTCACTCTCCAGCTGTGTTTTTCCATCTAACAGAACATCCGCGCGTCTTTTTTCTTCGTGCAGCTGCTTTTCCAACCCGCTCGCCACGCCGTAGTTTTCCCGCACGTCCTCCTCCAACAGACCGATGCGTTCGTGCGACAGTTTCAGGTCGCGCTCAATAGCGGTGTTGCTCGTTCTTAACGTCGCGACTTCGCGTAGCAGACGCTCGCGTGCGCGCCCCAGCCACTCCACTTCCTTTGTTGCCGCCTCAGCCGCGGCGGCAAGGCGCCGCTTCTCCTCCGCCGCCACCGCCGCCAACGCGCTTCGCGACGACTCGAGCGCCGCGGCGCGTGACTCGGCGCGCGCCGCTCGCTCCAGCGCCACAGGGAGCTCCTGCTCGGCGCGTGAGATTCGATTGGAGTAAGGGTGTTCTGGTGACGCTCTGGGTGAACCCACGTCTCTTCCACCCCCGTGCTCCGACTCCGAGAGCTGTTCCTCTAGCAGCGCCGAGGCGGACATGGCCTCCGCCTCCGCCGCGGTGCACTCCGTGCTCTTTTTCATCGCACTCAGCTCGCGGTCCATGCGCTCGTTGACCTTGCGAAGAGAAGAGAGCTGCTTTCGGAGTGCGGATTCTCGGTTTTCTTTTGAAGCGAACTCCGCATCTGTTATGTCCCCTGGCACGCTCATCCCAGTCACACTCGTCCTCGCAAGGCTCATGGTTTCCGCCTGCGAGTTGACTTCGTCCCTCGCCGAGTTTAGGGCGTCGTTTTCGTCGCGAGCCGACGTGACGCGCTTCTTCAACCGGTTCCGCGACGACCGCAGACGATCCGCGGTGGCTTGAATCTTTGAAAGCTCTTCCCGGAGTTTGGTGATTTCCGAGTCCCGCTTTACGATTGCCTGGTCCTCCTCGACGTCCGTTTCAGGGCGCCAGACCTTTCTAATGCCGGTCCGTATCGCGCGGCCCACGGTGGAAGCCTCCACGTCGTCCAGCGCCATGTCCGACGCGTCAGACTCTGGGGCGTCCGCGGTGGGATCTGTGGTAGGGGGTATCGACGCTGAAGTCGACGTGTCAGGTACAGTCGCAGCGGAAGTCGATGCCAACGCAGCTGATGCGATCGTAGCGGGTGTAGTCGCAGTTGTCGTCTCCGCAGCGCCCTCAACTGCCGCCGTGTCCGTAGACGCGTTGACAGTCTCCAACGCCGATATCATCTCAGTCTCGACAGTCGCCGCAACGACCGCCGCCTTCGCCGCCGCTTCCTCGGCCCACGCCTCGTTGGGCTCCACGAGGTCTTCGTCCACAAGCGCGATGTGCGTTACGGGCGCGGTGAGCCGCTTTATCAAAGAGTTGGGCACCGAAAACACAATCGCCCATGAGCCTAAACACGCGGCGGCGACAAATGCGAAGCCCACGACGCTGAACGCGGTATATTTCGACGAACCCCCCGAAAGGGGCTCCACGCCGAACAAACCGTACGTCGCGCCCGACGCGGCGGCGGCGCCGACAGCAACACACGCGCCGAGGAAGTAAACCTTTGCTTGTGCTCTGCGTTCTCGTGTGGCTTCCGCGGCCAAAGCGGCGATGCGCCCCGCGAGTTCAGCTCTCGCTGCTCTCTCCGCCGCGATGGTCTCAGCGTGCGCGTCCGCCACGGCGGTCATTTCGAGCATCTCCGCGCGAATCGCCCGCGCCGCGTCTCGCGCCGTGATTCCCGGCGCGCCGTCCCCACCGAGGTCTTCCATCAGCTCGTGGTTCTCCAGCCGGAGACGCGCTGATTCCGATAACAAACGCTCGTTTGCCTCACGCAGCGCTTCGCTTTCGTCCCGCAACGCAGCGGCTTCTCTTTCTGCGGCTTCCCGTGCAGCCGACATGCCAGCTCTGAAGCTCGGCGACCCAAGCTGCAAATCACCGGCCACCGTCGAAAACGACACGGACTCACCCGGGTTGTTCCGCAGGTGCTCCTTGACCGCCGCGGCGGCGACTGCAGTGGCGTCCAATCGCGCGGAACGAAGCCGTTCCACCTCAATGCGTAACTTACTCAACTCAGCGGACGATTCCTCTTCCACTTTCCGTAAATTAGACCACCCCCCAGTCGGCGCGGCCATGAACGCGGCATGCGCGTCCCGGGCTTCTCTTAATTTCCCTCGCAGCCAGTCGTTGTCGTTCCGCACGGCTTCGTTCAGCTCTGATGTTTTCCGCAAGTTCTGTCGCATCTCGTCGACTACTGTTCCTAAATTGTTCCCGTCGTCAAAGTCCAAATACAGCTGTTGCGCCGCGTCCGATCGCGCCTCGTTCTTCTCCGTCTCCGCGATTTCAAAACGCTCGCGCAGCACTTCCGCGTCGTACTCGGCTTTTTTTAACCCGTGTTTTATGGACGCGATTTGAGCGGTCAGAACGCCTATGTACGCCTTCGCCGCGACCAGCCACGGGATCGCGGATCTGGATAGGATCAGGATTGCTACTGCGCTTGAGACCGCGCTAAACAGCGCGAACAGGTACGCATCCCGGGAAGTGTACTCGCTGGGCTCGAAGTGGTCCAGCATGCCTGGTGCGAGTGCAAACCTGGACTCGGCTTCTCTGAACTTTATCGAAAGCGCCTCCGCGCGCAGCTCGGCTTCCTCCACCGCCACAAGCGCCGCTTCCATAGACGCAGCAGTCGCCGCGGCGTCGAAAGCGTACGTCTCTGTATTGACAGATGACTCTGTGCCGTTCATGGACGACAGCGCTGGCGCGAGCGACGCCCGCATCGCGTCTTCCTGTCTTGCCTCCAGCGCCTCCGCCGCTAAGCGCAGCTTGTGTCGCTCGAAAAGGTCCGAGGTATCCGCCGCGGCTTTGGCGGCGACGAACGCGCGTTGAGAGGAAGCCGCAGCGTGGTCCCTGCAGCTCTCCAACGTAGCACGAGCAGCTCCGCGCTCCGTGGCTAGCAACTTGCGGTGCTTGTCCGCCGCGGCCATGAGCGCCTCGGCGGCGCCCGCCGCGGCGTCCTCTTCGCCTCTCGACGCTGCGAGCGCCAACGAGACGTTGCGCGCGGCGTCAAGGTCGATGATCACGGCATCCGCTCTTTGCTCCGCACGTCGCGTCGCGTCCGCGGCATCCGCGAGTGCGCCTTCGCACACCGAGCCGGGACCCGCGGCGGCGGCGATTCGTGTCGCGGACAAACGTTTTTCAAGCGACGAAACGCGTTGCTTCAAAGCGTCTCTCGTTGAAGAATCTTCGCCCAAAACACTCGCGACGATCCAGACCGCGACGCGACGCACGAAAGGCGTGGTGTTGCGCCACTTCTCGCGCGCGGCGTCTGCTTCAGCCGCGGAGTCCGCGGCGGCAACCGCGGCGACCCTCGCCGCCGCCGTGGCTGACTCAGGAGTCACAGGGACGTCACTCGGTTTCAGCTTCTTCGCAGCCTTCGTCGCCGTGTCGAGCGCTTTTTCCAGCCGTTTCACCTCCGCGGTGAGCGCGGCGATTTCACCGGAGCGCGAGAAGATGGGTGGCAACGATGCACCACCACGACCGGCGCTGTCCTTCGCGCGTGTCGCTTCCATCTCCCTCGCCGCCGCGAGCTCCACCCGGTACACCTCCGCGCGTGTTTCAGCCTGCGCCCTCGCCTCTTCCTCGGCGCGGAGGCGGTCCGACGCGCGGCGCTCCACCGCATCGCGCGCGCAAGCCACCGCACCTGGGAGCTCGGAGACGTACCGCTCCGCGCGTTCCACCACCCCATCGGTGCCATTACCCGCCACGAGGGCTTTGAGGGTCTCTAGTTCCACTCTTCGTACCTCAGCTCGTGACTCGGCGTCGCGAAGCGCCGTCGCGGCTTGCGAGACGCGCTCGGACGCGAGCTTCGCCGCCGCCACGAGTTTCGCCGCGCCAACCACAGTGCGCCTGGCTTGGTCAGCCACGCTGCGTTTGTACGTCGCAAACGCAGCTGAGTCGGCGTAGGAATCGCCCGTCGAATCGATGATTAGGTCATTTAACCTTCGCGCTTCCTCCGCCTCCGCTTCGTTCGCGATGTCGCGCAACTCGGGCGCCGCGGCTTTCAGGGCGTCCAGTTCCACTCTGTACGCTTCTGATTCGCGCTCCGCTTCGCGTTTCGCTTCAGCGTACGCCTGGAGTTTGCCGTTGAGTAACCTTGCCGCGGTTTTCTGTGCGTGCGCGCTCGCGGTCATGGCGGCGGCAATCCTGGTTTCCGCTTTCGCTTCAGAAATAGCCGCCCAGCACGCGCCAGTTTTTTTACCCGCCACCGTCGCGCCCGGCACTAAACCTTCATCAATCAACCCCCTGAGCACTTCGTTTTCAATCTTCGTCGCTTCTGCTTCCTCCTCGGCTTCTCGTGCAGCAGCGACCGCGTCCGCCACACGAGCCTCAGTGGTCACCGCTGCCGCCGCCGTCGCCGCCGCCGCGACTTGCGCCGAGTACCCCACCGAAGGGTCCACTAGCCAAGCTTGGCTCGCGCCGGTGCCTGACTTCGCCAGCCGTCTCACCTCCTTGTCACCCGCGCCTAGAGTAGTAGCAGTAGCTCTCAACGTGATGACCTCTAACGAAAGTGCACTGGCTCTGAGTTCCGCGGAGGAAGCCCTCTCCTCGGCGTCTAAACGCGCAGCCGCGTCGCGCGCGCACCCGCCGCACGGCGATTGCGAATGCGTCTCGGTGAGCGCCGTGGTGGCGCTTTTCAGCTCGCGTTCTAAGACATCAACGCGGTCACTTAAAAACCGGTTGCGGTCGCGTAACACCATGTGCTCGCCCACCTCTAACCGCGACGCGAGACCGCCCCTGAGGTACCCGTGGTCCAGCGGCGCCAGCGACCTCGCCGCCGACACGGCTCCGTCGATTGATTCCGTGACTTTCGCGTACGCCACTTGTCGCGTGCTCCACGCCTTGCCGCACGCCTTTCCGAACGCAACCAGCACAAGGTACAGCAGGAAGAAGCTAATCACGGTCTTCACGCCTCGTTTGATGGAGGCTTGTATTTTGCGTCTTCGCTCCGCGGCGCGCGCGGCGGCGCGGCGCTTCTCCCGCGCCGCTCGAAAGTTTCGCTGGATGGAAATCACGGCTTTCAAACGTCTGCTTTCCTCCAGTAAAAGCCGCTCTTCTTCCTCTTCCTCTGGCGTGAGCTTGCGTTTGAACAGAAGGTTCATCAGATTGCGCTTCTCCGCGGACTCTGCGAGCGCAACCTCCGCGGCGCACACGGCGTCTTCCCGTTTTTGCGTCTCCGCCCGAGCAGCGCTGAACTCAGATCGGGCCAAGAGCAACGAAGACCTCGCCGCGGTGGCTCTTTTTACGACCTCCCCTGAAGCTTTCGCGCCGCCCGCATCTCTTAACGCTTCTTCCGCGAGCTGCGTTTCCTTGGATGCCGCGACGAGCTTCACCTGCGCCACCGCGGTTACAGTCTCAGCCTGCTCCTTCTCCTCGCGCAGCAGCTTCAAAGATTTCCTCCCCTCGAGCTGACTTTGGAAACCGTCCGCCAGCTCCTCCGCGGTGGTCTTGATCTCCTTCAGCCCGTCTTCGAACTTCTGCACGTTTTTCTTGTGCTCCTCTTCGATGAATTTGATAGTCTCCTCGGCGTCTTTCTGCGTCTTCTTCCACGCCGAGGCGAACCACCCGTCGTTGTCTCTCGACGCGTTGGAGGAAGTGGACGCAACATCATCCTCCACCGGGGGGACACCGTGGGGCGGGTCCGGGGTGGGACCCGGTGCCCCAGGCGCTTTCGCCATCGCGAAAGCCGCGGAAAGGCCACGAACCGCCCTCCGGCGCGCCGAACCACACGTTCAGCGTCGGACGGAGTGAAGAGGGCGAGACGGGCTTCACACCGAAAGTAGATGAGAGTACACCATAACACCCACGCCAGATGTGTATGCGTTCAGTCTGAAATAAATGCATGGGAAATGGTCTCGTGTATGGGCAAAGAGTCTCATGAATCGGTTTTTTGGAAATATTTTTTATTCGCCAACTCGCAGCACTCGTCCTTCTACTTGCTCCCCCTGGTCGCCCTCGTCGCTCGCTTCACCGGCGTCTTTTCCTTCTCCTTCGCCGCGGGCTTGGCCTTTTTCGCAGGCGTCTCGGAAGCAGCCGCCTTTCGCTTGGCGGGGGTCTTTTCAGACGTCTTTTCTTTCGCCTTTTCCGTAGTCTTGGCAGGCGCGCTTTTCTTTGCGCCTGCTTTCTTCGCACGCTTCGCCCCCGCCTTCGCGGCTTGGTACCCCGGGAAGTCGTACTCGATTCCCGCTTTTTCGATTTTACGTTTTCGTGCGCGCTCGCCTGCAATCAATTTAGTCTCTCTTTTCGCCATCTCCGCATCGGTACGAACCTTGTCGTGCGTCTCCCGCGCGTTGCGCCTCCACGGCACGGCTTTGAACTTCCGGTTCGCGCCCTTCCAAAGCTCGGGGTGCACCTCCTCTTCACTCATCAGCCGTACCTTCAAAACGGACTCAAACAACAAGTAATTATCCATGCTCTCAGCGACAATAGCAGCAACCTCAGGGTGCTTGAACTCGCAATATGCGTAGTGTTTTGATTTGCCAGTCTTTTTGTTTCTGCTTAATCTCAATCGCGTGACTTCCCCGAATTGCCCAAAATACGCCCGCATCTGGTCTTCGTAGAAACCGTGCGGGACGTGGCCGATGTACAACACTTTCGGGCGGTCGTCCTTGTCCCTTCCAAACGCACCGGCGACGTTCTGTTTCATCTTCTTTTGCGCCTTTTTGGCCGCGGATTTGGCAACCGCGACGGGGATGGCGCTCGCGTCGTTGTCGTAATCACCATCGCCTCCATCGAGCTTGATGATGTCGTCGCCCCTTTGATCGCGCTTCGCAGGTTTCACCGGCTTATCAGTCTTGGTAGTGGACTTCTTGGGTTTCTTAGCATCGCCCTTGTCTGTCGTGGCCGCGGCCGCGCGCTTGGGCATCGTCGCGGGTGTGTGGAGTGGTCCGTGGGGAGGTGCTGATGACCGAACAGCCGCCGCCGCCGCCGGATGCTCGTTTGCAAAAGCTGAAACGAAGTCCTCACGTGTTGGGGA
>TARA_B110000977_G_scaffold75016_1_pt1 | contig 13116 bp, 16 predicted proteins | sample TARA_B110000977 | Tara Oceans TARA_B110000977 (sample SAMEA4397798) | marine metagenome | biome: Polar Biome; feature: [SRF] surface water layer (ENVO:00010504); material: water (ENVO:00002006), including particulate matter (ENVO:01000060) such as... | depth 5 m | reverse complement strand
AACTAAGGATAGGCAAAGAGGGGAGTAATCGCTCCCCTTTTTTATGCCTTTAAACGTGTCGTAAAAACCAATATATATCTCTACTAATAGAGAGAGAGAGAATTTATAATATTTTTATTTCTTCTTGTATATATAAAAAATAATTGACATTATCGACATAGGTTCTAATATTCAAGCATTTAACAAAATCAAATCAACATTAAATCAACAATAAGATGGCAATAAACGTCACAATATTTAAAAACGTTAAGGAGACCGAGACTCCTTTTCATAGAGACATACAAATTGTGCTCTTAAGAATTAAAGAAGGAGCAACAAAGGATTTAGTAAAACGTATTAGGTTAGAGACCAATAAAGCAGAACGTCAAGAACTAAAGAAAAGATTACCCGCTATTTGTTTTAGTGGTGTGTTTGTAAAAAGAAACGACTCATCTATTACCGGGCATAGTGGAATTATTTGTTTAGATTTTGATGGCTACACAAAGAAAAAAGAACTTCTTGAAGAGAAGGAGGGGCTAACTAAAGACAAGTTTGTGTATTCAGTATTTATTTCCCCATCAGGAAATGGATTAAAGGTATTGGTAAAGATTCCTGCTGACGTAGATAATCACGTGAACTTCTTCAACTCATTAGAGAAGCACTTTGCGTCACAGTACTTTGATAAAACCTGTAAAAATGTAAGTCGTGTTTGTTATGAATCTTATGACCCATTAATTTTTGTAAATGAGAATTCTTCTTTATGGGATAAGATAGACGAACCTGAATATCAAGAGGTAGTATTACATAGAGACGCTCCAACTATTCCAATCACCGATGAAAATAAAGTGGTTGATATACTTGTGAAGTGGTGGGTAAAAAAATACCCTATGAATGAGGGGCAAAGAAACCATCACGCATTTGTATTGGCTATGGCTTTTAACGATTATGGAATAAATAAAGCACTCGCAAGCTATGTATTAAATCAATATGCAACCTCAGACTTTACTGTTTCAGAAATTTCGAGAACGATTGATTCAGCTTACGCTAACACGGGGAACTTTGGTACTAAGTATTATGAGGATGAAGAAAAAGTAAACCAAATAAAAACCAAACTAAAAAGAGGTGTATCAAGAAAAGAGGTTCGCCAACAATTAATGGAATCAGGATTGGAAGGTAGTACTATTGATTCCGTAATAGACCGAGTAGAAAAAGAAGATTCCACATTAATGTTTTGGACCAAGACAGACAAGGGGGTTATAAAAATAGTCCACGTACTATTTAAACAGTTCCTTGAAGACAATGGGTTTTATAAGTACTGTCCTGAGGGAGGTAAGAACTATGTGTTTGTTAAGGTGACCAACAACCTTATTGACCACACCTCAGAGAAAGAAATAAAAGATTTTATATTAAATCACTTAATTGAGTTAGACGACCTAAGTATTTACAATTATTTTGCTGACTGCGTAAGGTACTTTAGAGAAGAATTCCTGACACTTCTAAGCACGGTGGACATCTACTTCATTGAAGACACTAAAGACTCCTCATACCTCTACTATAACAACTGTGCGGTTAAGATTACCAAAGGGAAGGTTGAGCCTATAGATTATTTGGATTTAGGAGGATATGTTTGGAAGGACCACGTTATAGATAGAAAGTTTACAATATGTGATAAAGAAGGAGATTATAAGACTTTTATATCACGCATATGTGGTGACGATAATTCAAGGGTAAAAACAATGGAGAGTACTATTGGATTCCTAATGCACGCATATAAGAACCTAAGCTACTGTCCTGCAGTAATACTTAATGATGAGGTTATAAGTGATAATCCTGAAGGGGGAACAGGCAAAGGACTTTTTATGAATGCGTTATCTCAAATGAAAAAACTTGTAGTGATTGATGGAAAGGCGTTTGCTTTTGAGCGTTCTTTCCCATATCAAACAGTATCAGTAGACACTCAGATACTTTGCTTTGATGATGTAAAAAAACACTTTGACTTTGAAAGATTATTCTCTGTAGTAACGGAGGGTCTTACATTAGAAAAAAAGAATAAAGATGCCATTAAGATACCCTTTAGTAAGTCTCCAAAGATTGCTATCACAACGAACTATGCTATTAAAGGAAGTGGGAATTCATTTGCTCGAAGAAAATGGGAAGTAGAATTACATCAACACTATAATAAAAACTACACACCTCTTGATGAATTTGGAAAACACTTCTTTGCAGATTGGGACGATGATGATTGGTGTGTGTTTGATAACTATATGATATTTTGTTTACAGAACTTCTTAGAAACAGGTTTAGTCAAAAGTCAATTCGTAAATCTAAAAATTCGTCAGCTATCAGCAGAGACTGCACACGACTTTATTGAATGGTGTGGATTAGTAGATGGACACCAAACAAATACACTTCTTGGCATAGGTATGAAATTAATGAAGCAGGATCTGTACTTAGAATTTGTTAGTGAGTACCCTGACTATGGTCCAAAAGCGAAGATGACTATATCGAGAACTCGCTTCTACAAATGGTTAGTGTCTTATGCCTTATACCTTACCGGGGTACAACCTGAAGAGGGAAGGGACCCTATAGGTAGATGGTTGAGAATAAAGCCTGCAATAATTGTTTCACCACAGTCAACTTTAAATTTATGATAGATATTGCTAACTGCACAAGTGATATACAAATTGATATAATACCTAGAATCCCATCGTACTCTAATGAGATGATGTATAAGCAATGTTCTTTATTGGCGGGTGTGGTTAACAAAACAACGGAGGTTATTGTGGGGCGGGGTAGAAATGCAGTTAAAACACAACGCCCGAAACATAATGTTAGCAAAGAAATTTTAGATAGAATAAATAAAAGCGTTGAATTTTATAAAGACCTAATGGAAAAAAGAATATCAAAGGTAACCTTAAGAGATTATCAAAACGAAATATCAATAGAAGCAGCACATAAGATTCAGCGACACAACTTTGTATATCTTACAATGGAGGTGAGGACCGGAAAGACTTTGACGAGTTTAAATATAGCGGCTATGCACAATTCTAAAGAGGTACTATTCTTGACGAAGAAAAAAGCTATTAGTAGTATTGAAGGGGATTATGAACTGCTTGCTCCAAACTATAATCTTACCGTTCTAAACTACGAGAGTATACATAAGTTACCGGAAACAAAATGGGACTTTGTTATACTCGATGAAGCCCACGGGATGGGGGCTTTCCCGAAGCCAAGTAAAAGAGCAAAGCAGGTTAGTGATATGTTAAAGAAACACAACCCCAAGGTTATATTACTATCAGGAACACCAACTCCTGAATCTTATAGTCAAATGTACCATCAGGTGTATGGCATTAAAAGCAACCCGTTTACATCTTACAAAAACTTTTATAGATTTTGTGATGACTACGTTAACGTTACAGATAGAAAAATAAATGGGCTAATGATTAAAGATTACTCAAAAGGACTTGATAAAATAATGGATGCAATGAAGCCTTATGTTATTAGTTATTCTCAAAAAGAAGCAGGGTTTAAGGTAGAGACAAGAGAACATATTCTTGAGGTAGAACTTGAGCCAATTACATATAGACTTACGGCTCAATTAAAAAGGGATTTAGTAATAGAGGGTAAGGAAGAAACTATCTTAGCTGACACCCCTGTTAAACTAATGATGAAACTACATCAACTGTATTCAGGAACGGTAAAGTTTGAATCCGGCAAATCTACTATATTAGACTATAGTAAAGCACAATATATACACGACAACTTTGCGGATGCAAAGATTGGAATCTTCTATAAGTTCAAAGAAGAACTAAATGCTTTAAAGAAAATTTATGGCAAAGAAAACTTAACAACGGAACTTGAGGAGTTTGATAACACAAATAAATCTATAGCCTTACAGATTGTATCCGGGCGTGAAGGTATCTCTTTACGAAAAGCCGAGGCTCTTGTATATTATAATATAGACTTTAGTGCTACAAGCTATTGGCAGTCAAGAGATAGGATGACAACTAAGGACAGGTTAGAGTCAGATGTATATTGGATATTTTCTAAAGGAGGTATTGAGAAAGATATATACGCAGCAGTAAGTAAAAAGAAAGACTATACATTGAATCACTTTAAAAAGGAATCGTTAAATTTGCAGTATGACAGAGCAACAGATTCAAAGTAAAAGAATAAAGCAATTGGAGGCTGAAGGATATTTTGTTTTGAAGTTAATTAAGACAAACAAGAATGGTATACCTGACATCATTGCCATTGCTCCCAACTCTAATGTTATTTTTAGCGAAGTTAAAACACCTAAAGGAAGGGTGTCAAAATTACAAGAATATAGACTAAAAGAATTAGATAAATATGGATTCAGAACCGAAATTTACAGAGGAGAGTAGCTTTGAATGGGAAGAGTGGTTTGAAATCCAAATTAAAAGGATACCTTCAGGGTTAAGGTTAGATGTTATAACGGACATTTCTTCTGCTATAAAAGCCCTCCCGTTAGGTGTAAATTGGATTCAAGAAGTTTATGGGGTGGTTGGTTCAGATAAAGTTGTTTTTTATATGATAGAGTATATAAATAACCGAAAGGATGAAGTGCCATTATTAATAGACTTTCATTTAGTAGATACAGACGATTACTTAGACGCAATACTTAATAAAAATACAATCAAATATTATGCAGAAAGAATTAATACCAACAGAAGCAATTGAAATTAAAACTCTAAGAGAGGCAGTCGAACTTGAGTTCTCTTGCAATTTAAGAAGCAGAGTGAGAAGAAGGAATTATGTAAACGGAAGGATGACCTTTGCTTATATATTAAGAAAGAGGGGGTTCACAGTAGCCTCTATTGGTCTTCATATGGGTAGAGACCACTCAAGTATAGTACACTACCTAAAGAATATAGATTGGTACTTAAAAACCGATATTGATTTTAGAAATACCTTTGAAAAAATATTTACAGAATTCCAAACGCACGATCATAGTGTTTTTTTAATGGGTAATGATGAATTAAAAAAAGAACTTGTTTCTTGCAGAAATCAAATAAAAGAATTAATTTTGGTGGTAGAGGGTCTAAAAAAAGAACAAGTTGAGACTAAAAAAGTATCAAACAGGATAGAAGCCTTAGTAAATGTGGTAAAACAGAGGACTCGCATTGGGTTTGAAGACGAAACACTTAAGAAATTAAATTTATTTTATAATGGAATATAAAAAATATACTTTTGAAGATATAGATAAAATTGTAGGGTTTGAAACGTGGGATGTTACGAGAAAAACAGACACACTTTTATCTATTGATTGTAATCTGTACTGTAATCTCGGAAAAGAATCAAGTAAAAAAGAAAGAGAAACAGTAAAAAAAATATCAAGAAAAATATATACTGCTATAAGAAAAATAAATCCTGCTATGGGAGCCTCTTTTTTGAAATCAATAGATAAAACAGAATAACTATGACGAAACCATTAGCTTATGATACGGACAGATTAAACCATATAAATTTGTTGATGGATAATATTTACACTTCTTCTTCGGAAATTTATGAATGTTTAGTAGACAGGGATTTTGATAGTTTGTCGAATGAAATAAAACACTTAATAGATCAATTAGAAGATATTCAAAACTCAATAAGAGATGAAGATTAAAGATTTCAGACCAAGACTACAAGGAAACAAAAAAAAAGCATATGATTTTATTAATAATATAGAGAAAAGAATACTTGTTGTTGGGGATATCCACGCTCCCTTTACGTTAACAGGGTATTTACAATTCTGTAAGGATATGTACGCTCGATACAACTGCAACCAAGTCGTTTTCATTGGAGATATAATAGACAATCATTATAGTTCATTTCATACCTCAGACCCTGATGGGATGGGGGGTGGAAGAGAACTTGATGTTGCAATTAGAGAAGTGAAAAAGTGGGTTAAGGCATTCCCTGTTGCTGATGTGTGTATAGGCAATCACGATAGGATTATAATGCGTAAAGCATTTGATTCTCAGATACCGGCAAGATGGATTAAATCTTACAACGAGGTTCTTGGGACTAATTGGAATTGGGAAGAACAAGTTATATATGATAATGTATTGTACGAGCACGGTGAGGGCGGTCAGGCTCAGGCTAAAGCTAAGAACAATATGATGTCAAGTGTTTGTGGTCACACCCATACCGAGGCTTATGTGAAATGGTTCGTAGGGAAAAAGTTTAGAGTATTTGGGATGCAAGTAGGGTGTGGAGTGGATGCTAAGACATACGCTGCAGCATATGCTAAGAACTTTAAGAAGCAAGCTATTGGTTGCGGGGTTGTTATAGGGGGACATACTGCTATCAATTGTTTAATGGATTTATAAATGAGATTTGAATCTAACGAAGACATAGCAAGAGAGCAAAAAGCAATTAAAACATTTGTTAGTGTATTCTTGGGGTCATATAAAAAACTTGACCCAAACGATATTGACTTTAGAGTTTACGATAATGATGATAATCTCATAGCTTTTGCTGAAGTAAAAGGAAGGCTTCGTAAATTATCAGAAGCGTTTCCGTTACCCGTAGCCGCACGTAAACTTGTTAAGTTAGGGGATAAAAGATTAAACCCTGTAATGATATGGGCTTGCGATGATGGAATAATATACTCAAGAATAACCCTTCTGTCAGGCGAAATAAAGTGGGGAGGTCGCAAGCCACGAGATGGATCTGTAAACGACCAAGAATTAATGGTTTACTTCAACAACAATACCAATTTTAAATATGTCAAATATCCTATTGAATAAATAGATAAAATTATGGAAAAAGTACTAACAAACGAATTAAGATGGTTGCACCGAGATAATAAAATGGTTTTGCAACAAAGATGGCATTGGGAATGGTCTAACGATTATACTTGGGAAGATGTGCCATCTGTTATAGAAAGTAAGGAATAATTTTTATTCTTTTTATATAGTGTTGTATGTCTTTTTTAATTGCTTACTGTTACGGCTATGGTGCGTTGCGATTGAATAATAACAAAACTTAATAAATATGGATTTAAAATTAAAGAAACAATTTAGAGGAGAAACAAGTTTAGATGTATTTGTTTGGGATGAAAATAATAACGTAGCCTTTACAGAAGCCTATGTAGATTGGCTAGAAAAGCAATGCAATATAGCCGATGTTAGTCATTGTGCTGACGATAAAGAGCCTATTATAGCAGAAATTGAAGGTCATGGATTTACCACACCAAGTAATCATGGATATGTTAAGTTGAGATTACCTTATGGACACTACAAAATGAAAGGATGGAAGAAAGGTGATAAAATACAAATAAAGCATTGTTGCTAACGGTTTGTGTATCGCACGTTCTTTTTAAAAGATTAATAATATAAAAACTAAATATAATGGCAGGAATAAATTTTACAGACGAAAGAGAATATAGTAAACCACTAACTTTTAAAAATAATGATGTTATACACGTTGTTGTTGATACGTTGGTTTGCGACATTTTAAAAGGAACAAGATGTAAAGATTCTTTTGCAAATTATCGAGACGGAGTTTGTTATGTGTGTGGTGGTCAAGCAAACTAATTATTTACAACGTTGTTGTATATGAAACGAACGGAATAATAACTAAAAATTAAATTTAAAATTATGAATATAGCTATTTTAATACTGTGCATTTTAATTATGGCAGGAATTGTAACCCTAGGCAACAACCAAGTAAAAATTACAGATAATCAAAAGAAAATAGCGGAAACGCTAGATAAAATTAACAAAGAAGTACATAGGTAGTTTGTTTTATATACGGTGTTATGTGCTTTTTTAATTGCATCATAACGGTTTGAATAAACCCTCGTTTTAATGGGGTTTATTTAGTGTTGTGCATAGTAGCGGATTAATTAACTAAAATTTGAATAAATGAAATTACAATTCTTAACAATTGAAATTGATGGAAAATGCTTTGACCTACCAAAGGATATGCAGATTCCACAAAAAGGAAGCACTGTATTTATTGAAGGCAAAACGGGTATAGTCGAAAATATAAACTACCATATTGTAGATGGTAAAGTACACATCATAAGTATTTTTGCTACTAAGGCGTAGCTATTATGCACAACTTGAAAGTGTATGATTAGTGCCGATGAATAATAACTAAAATTAATAAAAATGGAATATACTGAACAACAAAAACAAATATACAATGACGTTTGTGATAAGTACAAACATAATTGGTTAAACACTACCATATCACAGACTATGGCAATTGAAATGATAAGTAAGGCATTAAATATACACAATGTTAGCCAACATCGTGAACTGTTAATTGACTTTTGTACAAAATTAGAATTAAAAGCCAAACAATATAGTTACCTAATACCTGACGAGGACTTTATAGATGAATACTTAAAAGACAATTAATTGTGGCTAACAAAGGTATAAGGCATCGTTTTAATGTGCCGTATACAAGGTTGTAAATTTTATAAACCACTTCACAATTTTGGAAGTGGTTTGTTTTTTTACTTTCTTTCTCTTGCATAAAAAGGAATATTATCTTTGTCTTTTTTACTTACCTTCTCTTTTTTACTTGGTCTTGCATACAAAGGAATATTATTCTGCTCTTGTTTACTTTCTTTCTCTTTTTTGTTTTGTGTCTTTCTATACTTTTCGTTCTGTTCGTATATTGATTTAACCTTAGTACCTGTTGAGACTTTACTTTTAGATGGCTCTATCTGATACTTAGAATAATTAAGCAATCTTAAGATATCTTTTCCAAGATCCCCATCACTTCCTATCATCCCATAGTTTTCAAAAAACTTATTTAATGTTGGAGCAGGTAAGCCTGTTACGGTTACTAACTCAAGCATAAACTCATTCCATTTCTCCGCTTGTTTTATAGGGTCCTTAGTTACCTCCGCTATTTTTGCTTTCTTAATTAAAGCACTTGCAATATTTAAAACACCTAAAGATTTAGATCCTTCCCCCGCCCAAGACTTCTCAGTAAAGTAATCTCCAAGTCCTGCAATAATTTCTCCTGTAATAAACAATGCATTAAGGTTTCCTATTATACCTGCTCTCATTAAATCTTGTTCGTCTTCATCCTCCCAAGGGGCTAATAGTCCCGGTAAACCTGCAGATATATATTGAAAAAGGACAGGCATAAATATGTGATACATCATCAAGGTTCTTACGTTATCCGTAATACTACCTTTTCCTGCGTTCTTATCCCATTTAATTAACTTTCTGTTAAGGCTTCTCACCGCTTGTATTTCCTTTCTTAAGTACTGCTTAGGAGTTGTCATAAACATATTTAATGCTCTTACAACAGGGCTCCCTGTTTGGAACACATCTTTATCCTGAATGTCGCTTGATTGCTGAGTCCTCTTTGTGTCAGTCTCAAACTTTTTAATAGCGTAATTAATAACTTGTTGTTCAGTCGCATTAGGATTACTCTTTTTAAACTGTGCCTTGTAGTATTTATAATTAGGCATACCCCCTAACATAATAGCAGTTCTATCTCCCCACTTAATTTGATACATCATAAAGTTTACCGCCCATTCCTTTACGGGATTTGGTATGAACTCTTTCATTGATTTCTCGCTATAGCTTTCTATATTCTTTAAGATGGAATCATATTTTCTATCTTGCATATACACAGAGTTGTCTCTAATCTCTTTCCAAGTCTTACCTACTTCTGTTACATTTTTAGCACCATACATAAGCCAATTCCCAAAACCTATATTGTCCATATAAGTAAAGGTAGATGTCAACTGTTTTATTGCAATGACAGGAGATAACGCAAGCCTTGAAAGTATAAATACACTATTCATACTATTAACAAGACTGTCTGAAAGACCATTTCTTTGACCCTTGTTTGCTATCTTTTGAATAACATCTTTTATAAGGTTCATTGTTGTCTCGCCGTGGATATCTGTAATCGCAGATGAAATATATTCGTTGGTAAATAATTTATTAATATCTCGAACAGTCTCTGCAAATGCTGCAAAGTATTCCATATCATTAAGATAACTTGCCAACGCATCAGTCCCATCCATTGCCTGTATCTTTAAAGCATTCTGTGTTCTGAATTTAGTAGACGCAGAACCAACGGATGTGTTATAGATGCTAGAAATACCCGCAAGTAAATCTAATGGGTCAACCTCAACACCTTCTCTATATATTCTCCCTGCGTAGTGCTCGTTCCAAGGCATATTTGTTCTGTATATTTTCTTATATACATCATTATAACCTTCATATAATTCAGGGAAAAACTCTTCCACTTGCCAATCCGCAAACTCTTTTATCTCTTTAGTTAGCTTTGACTCCACTTCTTTCATTACATTTTTATACCCCTCACCGTACATATTTTCAAACGCCTTGTGATTTGAAGGGTCCTTAAATTGGTTGTATAAATAATACATTTGGTTTTGACTGAGTATTAACTCATTGCCAATTATAGCCTGCTCTAAATTTCTCTTTGTCTGACTATTAGGGTTGGCTTCATACGCTTTCTTTGCATCATTTACTTCCTGTATGTCTATGTATATTCCGGTTGCAGAAACGACACGTGCTTTTCTTGATTCTTTTGTCCAACTCTTCCCGTATATTCCTTCAAGTTTATTTTTGATTGCAGTCTCTACAATCATTCTTCTTTTTTTAAACTGTCTTGAAGAATCGTCCACTCTTTCTGTAACCAACTCTTGAGTTCTGCCTCCAAACATTTCTCCCGGTAATGATGAAATTTTATCCATCAATCCATCAAGGGCTTCGGCAGTAGTAAATAGTTTATTAGTTATAAAATCTCCAATAGCGTTTAAAGCATACTTAGTTTTACCTACTACGGATTTTCTTTGTGCTTTATTGCCCCTTACTCTCTTCGCTTTTTTAAGTTTCTCCTTTGCGTTTTTATCGCTCATATCAATAGACTCCCCAACTACATCTTCATAGATATACTCAAATTGTCTTGTATATTTTGCGTGAGCCTCAGCTAATTCTTCTTTTAAAGAGGTCCTTCCAAATTCAATTAACTCATCAAGAGAGGTGCTAACCAAATCTAATGATTGGACTTTATTTATATCTGTATTGTCCATTAATAAAGAGTTATTATACTCCATTATTATTTGAAGGTCTACCATTTTAGATCGAGTATCTGACGTTTGCTCAGGGTCTTTTTGTAATTCAGCAAACTCTTTCATTAGAGTTTCGTTTACATTAAGAATTTCTTCAGCATCCATTTTACTATTAGCTAATCTTTCTTTGATAGAATCAATTCTTTCTTTAATAGCAAGGTCAATCTTTATTCCTTTTAATCTTCCACTTTGAACTTGAGTAAACTTGTCATTTAAAATATTGTTAATATTTTTAGATAGAGCCTCTACATTCTTTTTAGTAGCAAGTTCTATAACTTCATTATATATGTTGTCAATATTATCCTGATTGGCAAGTGTAATTTTTCTAACCATAGACATCACTTCAGTCTTTGTATATAATTCTTTTGGTAAAGACTTACGAATAAAGTTTCTTAGTTCTGTTTTGATTTTATTTAAGTCTCTTGTTCCTTTTTTTCTTTGACTAAGCATAAGACGAGCCATTCTAATTTTAGATGCCATATCTTGTGTTGGTCTAATGCCAACTGATTTTTGTAAATCACTTAACATAGATGCTTGTTGGATAGATAACCCTGTTCTTGATTTAGTTTCCTTAGTGCCTTTCTTTTCACTACCTACACTATATGTGTCAGCTTCATTTTTGTATTCAGGCTGAGCCTCCAAAAATTCTATAGTTTTATCTACGATTTCTTGTTCAGAAAGTAAAATGGCTTTTTTATTATTAGCTAATGTTTGTTTAGCTTCATATATAGCAACACTTTCCTTTACCTTTTCTCTTGCAGAATCACGTTCGGATACTAATTTATCTTTTAAAACCTTTACTTTTTTATTTACTTCTGATGAAGGTAAAGGTGTTTTTAGTTTTGAATTTTTTTCTACAAGTTTTTCTTTATAAGACTTTACTTCTTTTGTAATCGCTTCGGTTGTCTTATATGTCTTTCTTTGTTCTGCCGCAAACTCCTTTACCTTAGCATTGAGTTCCGACTCAGTTAGCCTTGTGTTTTTATTATTCTTTTCAGTCAAGTTAGTTCTAAAGCTACTTACTCTACCAAACAATTTAGCACCTACATTAACGCCACCTTTTACGTTCTTAAAACTTTCAGGTAATATTGTTAGCAAGTCTATCGCAACCTCTAACGCAGCGTCCACTTCCTTGGCAGCGTAACCCTTAACCCTAACCAAGAAGTCTCTTATTGTAGCGTCTTTAAAGTTATTGACCCTACCTTCCGTGACTACATCCGTAACCGATTTTTGTTGTCTTACTTTATTTAATGATTCAGAAAGTTTAGATTGTAATGCCTTAGCGTTATCCCATTCTTTTACATAAGGGGCTTCTTTTAATTTCCCTTGTACGTTTTCAAATGTTCCTACTCTTTCAGCTATAGTATTTCTATCACCTCCATCATAAACCATTGCAACAACATCCGGCTCACCTTTATTGAAGGCAAAGAATGTTTCTTTATTCCACTCTTCAGGAGCGTATTCGTTATTCCATTTTACTTTTGCGGCAGGTACAAATCCAAATAACGCATAGTAATCGGTAAGTATAGTATCGTAATGGTCTAATGAAACCGCCCCTTCTTTAATAGCATTAACTACTAACTGAGGAACTCTTCCTTTACCTTTCTCGTAAGAAAATACAGAAATGATATCACCATCTTCAGTAATAGCAAGACCCGCACTACCATCAGGTGTTAGAAATAATCTTGATTTTGCGTATTCAGTAACAGGGTATACAAATACGCTTGCCGCATACTTGTTACTCTTCTTAGATTCGCTTATTTGTTTGTAGAATAATTCAGGGTCGTTAACTTCGTAGAACTCAGAGTCTACTACTACTCGCCCGGGTATTGCTTCAAGTAATGATAACTCTTCTTTATTAGTAAGAGCAAAACTTTCTACTATGGAATCATCTCCAACAACTCTGTCGCTTCTTCTAACGTTAAATCGGGATTTCTGTTCAGTTGGTCCTGAACTATTTGGTCGTAACCCTTTAGGTCCTCCCTCGGTACTGCTAACAGTTCCTCTTTTGTTTTGTACATCATCCTGCAAAGATAGGTTATTATTTTCAT
>TARA_B110000977_G_scaffold196975_1_pt1 | contig 13149 bp, 4 predicted proteins | sample TARA_B110000977 | Tara Oceans TARA_B110000977 (sample SAMEA4397798) | marine metagenome | biome: Polar Biome; feature: [SRF] surface water layer (ENVO:00010504); material: water (ENVO:00002006), including particulate matter (ENVO:01000060) such as... | depth 5 m | reverse complement strand
AGTTTCTCCAGTGATTTTAATTTCTGCGCCTCTACCGCCATGTGGTCTTGGATATGATGTTCCTGGCTCACTAGCGCCACCGCCACCGCCAGGATACCAATAACCCGATCCCCATGATCCGTCATGTCCTTGGTCTGGGTGTATCGATCTACCTCTAGCTCCGCCGCCATAGCCGCCGTTGCCGATTAGACCGTTATCGCCAATAGCGCCGTTTGCGCCACCGCTTGGAGGAACAGCACCACCTGCAGCTCCGCCACCTGATGCACCGTCACCTGCTGGTGAAGTTGATCTATCGTGGGCACTTGCTCCGCCGCCGCCACCATACGCTGTTATAGTTCCGAATGTTGTGTTGCCGCCATTACTACCTTTTGCTTGTCCTATACCTGCTGATGCACCAACACCGCCTCCACCAATTGAAAGTGAAATAGCTTGCCCTGCTACTGTTGGATAATTCCCGTCATATACAACGCCGCCGGCACCGCCGCCGCCGCCCATGTCTGAGCCGCCGCCTCCGCCGCCTCCGACTACTAGTATTTCAATACTATCAACATTTGCTGGTACTGTCCAACTAGTGCCGCCTAAACTAGTAAAGTATACTAGTGTGCCTGCAACAGTTGCTAGCCTTTGTGCTTCTGTTCCTACAGGTAGCGACAAGTAACCTATGTCGTCTATTATTGTATTTTTTAGTATTGCCATTTATATCTTCCTAATTATACGGTGAATACGGTAGTTGAAATCTTTCAGCAGCCGCTGTGTAGTTATGATAAACTTCAAAATCATCTAACGGTCTATCAAATACAGCAAAATATGCAACATCATGATTTCCATGTGACGTTGCTGTTGCTCTTGGTTCACTTCTGCCATTTATTTTTGGATAATTGCTAGGCTGGTCTTGTAATGTACCGTTATTGTATGCGTCATCTGTTTGACGTAGTCGACCATTAACATATGCTCTAACTCTGTTACCATCATATGTTACTATACTATGATACCAATCGTTGTTTATTGCGCCGGTAGCTGACCAATACCAACTTCTGTCTGTTGTTTGCCATGCCCATTGAAAATCATTACCACTTGTTTGTACTTCCCAGCAACTTTCTTTATTATAAAGAATGTTACCACTATTAGTAAATCTTCTAAACACACACTCTACTGTATTATACTCAAGATCGTTACAAGTATTTTCGCATGCTGCATGATCTGACGTATCAAATCTCCAATAACTTTTAAGTCCGTCACTAGTATATGCAGGTGATCCAAAAAAATCAAAGTGTCTACCTGTATACCGATTCTCTGCTAAACTAAGCCATCTTGATGCTGTAGTACCATTTGTACTAGCAGGTAAACTTGCATCTAACAGTATAACGTGATCTTCACTTCCTTTTGGCAAGCCTCTTCCTGTTGCAACATCAAACCAAAATCCTCTGTAATAACATTCAGTATAACCTAAATCAGTATTATATCTTAATGACCCATCGGGCGGTAACGTTGGTCGTTGTGCTGAAGTCCCTTTAGGTAAGGTAATAGCGCCAACATCGTTTATAACTGTATTTTTAAGCGTGGCCATTTATTACCCCAATTTCTTCTTTACAATATCAATATCTTCTTTTAATGTTTTAATTGCTTCAATTAAGTATGCACCAATCTTAGTGTAGTATACGCTTTCAGAATTTTCTGTAACTAATTCTGGAATAACTTTCTTAACATCTTCTGCAATTAATCCTGGCTCGCTTGTACTTGAACCATCTTTTCTGTCATATATAACGCCTGCTAGTTGTACAATTTTATCTAGTGCGTTTTCAATTGGGTGTACATTTTCTTTAAGTGCAATACTTGAAGTTTCTGTTATTGACTGTGCTGTAAACGAGCCGCCGATATACATGTTGCCACCAATGCCTACTCCGCCGCCTACTCTTAACGCACCTGTTGTTGTACTCGAGCTTGCTGTTGTTTCGTCAATGTAAACTTGACCCTTTGTGCCAGAACTTGTACTTCTTAATGTTAAGTTTCCAGATGCACCTTCACCGCCACTAAGAATACTTACAAATAAGTTTCCTGTACTTGGTTGATATGCAAGTTTATTATTACTTACACTTACACCAGTAATAGTGCCGCTGTCTGTACTTGAAAATAACAAATAATTATTATTGTTTGCTGTACCAACATCATTTGTTACACTAACACCTGGAGTAGACCAACTTAATGCACCTGAGCCATTTGATGTTAACACTTGGTTACTACTACCATAACTATTTGGTAAAGTAAGTGTTAAGTCACTTGTTACTGATGCTGGAGCTTTCAATGCAACCCAATGACTGTTATCATCATCACCTAGTTTTATTGTCGACCCCGAATTGATCTGTAAATGTCCAACTACTTTAGTTTCACCTGCGCCGTTAGGATCTAGTGTCAGGTTGGCGTCTGGTTCCAAAGTTGTTACAGTGTTATCAAGAATTAAAGACTTACCTAGTACTGGATCACCTGCTGTTCCTATTCCTATTTTACGCATATTATATCTTCCTTATACTGTTGACGTTTCTAAACCGTAAACTACAGCTGAAACACTTAAACTGTTGCTATAAACAACTAGCTTTTTGCCAGCGTCCATAACAAGACCCGATCTTTCTAGCGTACCGTTACCAACTAATGTTGTATCGTACTCTATCCATTCGCCGCCTGTTGGTGTATCTGCACTTGCTATTGCAACTCTAATTGATCTACTTCCAGCGTCTCTGTTGCATACGCTTAAAGTAACTATTGAAAAGTTGTCTGCAGGCACTTCGTACACTGTTGTATTTGTGGAAGCTGATAAATCAGCTATTCCTAATCTTCCGTTTGCCATTTTAATTTTTCTCCGTTATCTTAAAAAGTACTGGTATGCTAAAGGATATCCCGTAACTGGTCCAGTAAAGTTTGTGTTCGCTGTAATATTTATCAACTCTCCACTTGCCGTTGTTATAATGTTTGAACTAATAAAAATGTCACCAGCTGTGACACTGTTTACGTTCAACGCGGCTCCACCACCACCAATCTGTGCTTCAATGTACGCTTTAATCGCACGTTGGGTTGGCACAACACTGTCGCTGTTGGCTGTAAAGAATGGATCAGTACTAAATTCACTTACGCTTGCTGAGTTACCACCTAGTGTAACTTCACCTAGTGTAAGTTCTTGTAGACCTGCAATGTTAAATGCTTCTGCATTCAAGTTTGCAACACCAGTTGCCTGTTCAATTTGGAACAAGTCACCAACTCTAAAGTTACCATCTTGGTCAGTTGATGTAAAGAACACTCGTCCTCCATTAACATCTAATGTCTCTTTAGCTTGGTCTGGATTTACTGTTGGTAGTCCAGGATAGTTAGTAGTTACAAACCCGCCTGTACCAATGTCTAGGAAGTCGTGTCCTGTTAGACGTACTTGCGAGTATCTAATTCTTGATACTACACCATCACCGTCTACAGGCGCATCTCCTATTGTCATACTTGGACTCAATTGCAAGAATGCTGTGTGTGACCCTGGATTTGTTCCAAGGAAACTAACAACAGTAACTAGCTTAAAGAACTGTCCCGGTAAACTAGCAAACGTAATGTTTGAACCAGCTACTGGTCTTCCTGTTAAGCGTTTTACAGCAACAAATGATCCATTCTGTAAGAAGTCTGCATTACCATTTGAAGATTCATTGTTTAGTTCCATACTTGCTGCAGCAAATCCTGTTCCTCTGTTAGCAAAACTTGGGTTGCCTAATGCACCGTTGCCTAGTCTATTTTGGAACACAACATCAGTGATGTTGTTTGGATCAGTAACAGTAATTGTTGGAGGTGTACTTCCGTAACCACTACCTGGTTCTGCAAGTTTAACTTGGAATATCTTTTCACTTGCAACGTCTACTCTACCACGTGCTCTAGCACCAAGTTTGTTTGCTGCAACTTGTGTTGTAGTTCCGTCTGCTATTGCTAACCAGAACGGTTCTCTATTAATATTACCAAATGCTGCTAACTTGTAACCGCTTACATTTGATGTAACAGTTATGTTAGTCCAAAGAAGTCCATACTCACTATAACTTACACTGTTAGTATCTGCACTAGTTACCATAAACATACCTTGTCCGTATGTAATATCTGTTGGTAATGCTGCACTTTCGGTGCCTATTGTAGTTGCAATCCATGTAATACCGTCTAAACTATAAGCTGCATTAACGCTGTTGTTTGCTATTGCAATAAATCGTCCGTTGCCCCAAACAACTTTACTCCAGTTAGAACTTGCAGGTAATGTTCCTGCAATCCATGTAATACCGTCTGTCGAGTAAGCTACTTGATTTGATCCTGTACGTACAGCAACAAATTTATTCATACCAAATGTTACAGAAGTAAATCCTGTATTTGGCAATGCTGAACTTTGTAAGTTCCATGCTGTTCCTGCGTTATCCGAATATGCTATATCAGCATCGGCTTGCGATATTACAACAAATCTGTTTACGCCGCCGCCTAAGTAACCAAACTGTACATCTACGCCAGTTGCAGTATTTAAACCAGCTGGTATAGTTGAAGTACTAAATGTTACCATGTCTTCACTTAATACTGCTGTATTTGAACCTGTTGCTACAGCAACAAATGCACTTGACTTGTATACAGAACTGCCATCGTCTAATAGTCCTGAGCTAAATCTATCACTCTGTTGAGGAAGTGTTACATTGCTCCATGTTGTTACATTACTACTTACTGCAGCTGTTGTATCATCACTAAGTGCTACATACTTACCTTTAAGAGCAACACCAGTAAAGTCAAAATCAATAACATTTCCAGTTACTCCTAACGAAGTAAGTGTAATTACTAGATCGTTAGCAGGGCTTATTCCGCCTACTGATGTACCTGCAACAGTAATTGTTTCAAGTCTTGTATAACCACTACCTGCACTATTAAGTGCAACATAATACTTTGATCCAACTCTATCAATATTGAATGTAGCATTACTACCTGTACCTGCATATGATGTAGCTGCTTGGTTGTTAACTTGCTGTGCTGTTTCAAAGAATCCAAAGTCTTCGTATACATTTGAACCAATACTAACATCTGTTGTTGTTCTAGTTGGTATTGTAAATGATACAGCTGGCTCAACTTCATAAGTTGAAGAAGCGTTTGGTGAAACAAACGGTGTGCCAGGAACAAAATGGTCCCAACCTGCTGTGCCATCTGATTCTTTAATAACTGTTGCTACTTTTGTACCTGCATCATATGTGTTAATTAATGCATATAACCCTGCACCAGCGCCACCAACAATTACTATTTTCATACCTGGATATGAACTGTTTAAGTTACCGTCTGTTGCTGACAATGTAAGACTTGTTGCGTTGCCTTCCTGTGCTGTGTTACCTGATGTTAAGTATCCAGTTCCGCCTGCATCGCCATCTTCAGCATCGTCAATAACACGAGCTTGTATTAGTGCTTCGTCTCTAAATTCGTCACCAACTACTACTTCACCAGTACCTGCTCCAAAGACATTAAATGTTGCTTCAGTATAATCGTTACCAGCATGTGTAAATTCTGCTGTAAGTATTTGATTTTGGTCTGTAATAGCAGTTGCAATAGTTGCACTGTATTGTGTTTTGTTGTCAACAACACCACTTGTTGGAGTTTCATCTGGATCAACGCCTTCAGCTACTGAACCAAATGTACCATACGAGTTGTTACCGTTGGTTGCACGTACTCTTCCACCTGTTTCTGCTAGATAGCCTATGTGTGCATAGTATGTAAACACTGACACAAGTTCTGCTCTACCATTGTTAAGTATGTGGGCGCCAATACCGTCACTAATAACTTGTGTAAAGTCATTACTAACAATTGAATCGTTGCCGCCATCGTGTAAGTTACCATCAATACGTTGGCCAGTTGCACCATGACCGAATGTTGTACAGTTCTGTACATACGGTGAACGTGCTGTGATCCAAACTCTCTTATCTGTTGTGCCCCAACCCGGATCTAATGATGCATAAGCACCTGCTGTTACTCTACTTGTTCCAGCTGCTGTTTCTGCTGTTAAGTCGCCGCTTAGACCTTCTAGTGTTTGAAGTCTTACACCAGTACCGTTACGCAAGTAGTAGAAATCTTCTTCTTGCGATCCAATCACAGAGTTTACATAATACCTAGATGCATATCTAGTTTTATATGTTGCCGGAACTGTTAAACTAATACTGTTTGTGTATGCTCTTCTATAACTCGGAGCAAACTTTAGATCCCATTTCATAGCATCTATAATTGACTTAATATCTCTTTCACAAAGTGCTACACTATATACATAATCTTTTTCAACACCCATTACGCCAGTAGCATCAGTAACAGTTACATCAGAGCCACCTATTGTTGAACTAATAGTAAATGTAGTTGAATTTAGTATGTTTTTTACATAATAAGTTTGGTTTAGTGTAATGCCGCCAATCGCTGTGCCTGTAAATTTAATTGGTCTATTTTGTCTTAACCAACCTGTAGTTGTTACAGTTAACGCACCGCTTGATGCTGTTGTTGCTGTAACACTGTCAGCGTAGTAATCATTTACATATGCAATAGCTTCTTTTGCAATAAATTCTTTGTTAAGCTCAAGTTGCTGTATGCCTGCATATACGTCTTGTTGATCAGTTGCACGATTTGTGCCTTCGTCGCCACCGCCCAAGATAATATCGTTTGTTATTTCAAACGTACCATTAATTTGTGCTAAACTTGCTGCCTCGGATACTTCAGCTCTTGCAAGTGTTCTTGCATATTCATAAGATGCAAGTGTTGCTTCTTTTTGAACGCCTACTACTTTTGCACTAGGTTTTCTTAAATAACTAATTGCCGCTACAGTTGAAGCAAAGTTAGTTCCTAGAGCCCAGTCATATTTTGCTGCGTCTAATAAGTAACCAATGTCTCTTTCACACTTTGCACTATTATAAGTTAAGCTAGGAAAGTTTGTTGTGATCCAAGTTGTTGTAGTAGATTTAATTGTTGCTGCTGCGGCACCTAATAGTGAATGGTCAGTTTGTAAACCTGCCGCTGCACCAGTAATACTTGGATATACAATAGCTTCACTGCCTGTTCCATTGTCTACGATATTAATAAAGTCGTCTAACAATGCGCCGATTGCTGTTGCACTTCCGGCATCGCCTGCTGTGCCTGGTGTTTGTGATACCGCTGACTGTGTTCCTGGAGTAACTGTAATGTTTCTACCAACAGTTTGCATAATACCTTTTAGATATCCGTAAGCTGCTAATGTTGCCGCTTTCTGTGCCGCTGGTAAGTTTGCCGAAGCACCTACATGGTACGCTTCTCCAGCATTAACTGTTTGCCAGTTGCCGCCATATGTTAAGTCGTATGCTACAGCATCAACAAGGTATCCAACATCTTTTTTACATGCTGTTCTACTATACTTTAGTGTTGGATAGTTTTCAGTAATATATCCAACAAGCTCTAGTTGTAAGAATTTTCTGTTAGCAATAAGCAAGTTTCTTGCATAGCCATCTGCTGGGTCAGTCATTGCATCTGCTAATGTAAATGTTGCAATAGCTTCTTCTTTTCTGCCTAGTGCCCAGTCTGTTCTACGTCTGTACATTCTTGTTAGTTTTTGTACAGCATCTCTTACATACCCAGTTTCGTTGTTTGCTAATGGATATGTAGCACTTTGTGCTTGTGTATTGCCCGTAGTTGCTGTTACTGAAACACCTTCAACTATATCGCCAATAATTGCTTGCACTCTTTCAATTGCTGTGTTACTATACAAATAGTCTTCAGCCGTTGTAAGAGTCGAGTTGTTTGATTTTCTAGGTTGTACTTGTGTTGCACGAAGTTCGTCGCCAATAATACAGCACTCTGCTGGAACAATAATTGGAAGCACTTCGTAGTATTTTCCAGTTGCAATTTTAATTAATGTATTTCTAATTAATCTGTCTGGAATGTTTGTAGCAACACCTGCTGTAATAGCATCTGTAATAATTTTTGTAAGTCCAGTAACTTCTGCAAGTACACTTTCTGCTGTTAAGTTTGCATTAAAGTATTGTGCAACTACTGCTGTTGAATTATCACCGTTTGATGTTTGGTAATTTACACCTGGAGCCGTTTGTGCAAGAACAGCTTGCATAACTGTTAATCCATAATTAATAGTTGCTACTGTTTGCGCTTTTTGTGTTAAGTAAGGAGAACCAGATGTTTCATTTACATATGATAATGCTGCTTCTCTTGACCTAACGTTGCCGCCATGAGTGATATCGTAAATTAATCCATCAACGATATATCCCATATCTCTTTCACACTTAGCACTATCGTAATCAAAACCTGTTACGAAAGGTGTTAAGTTGCCTGCGATTTGTGCGTCTGTCCATTCAACCATTTCACGTTGAATAAAGTATCTATTAAGTTCTAATAATGTTTTAGCATTAGGGCTTCTTGCTCCGCCATCAACTTGTTCTGCTGCATATCTAATTGTTTTCCAAGGCTTATCAAGTGAACGTCCGTTAGTTGGAGCTGGTGTATCTGCACCGTGTTCAGCTACATAATAAACATCATCAGCTACACCGGAGTATGCCCACTCTGGAGTGTTGTTTGAGCTTACTTGTAAGAATTGGCCTTCTGCACCAACTGGCAATCTTGCTGGACCGCTGCCTGCATAATATACTAAATCACCTTTAGTAGTTAATACACTTGCTTCGTTACCAATAGCAATTACCTGCCAGTATGTACCTGTTGTATCTAAGTCTGGACGAGAGTTTTCTGCGCCGCCGCCACCTGCTCCTACTTGGATTGTTGAAAAGTCATCACCTTCTGAGAAGTGGCCTAGTACGCAAACATATGAGTTATCGCCGTAACGTGAAACATCACCTTGTAAGTATTCTACGTCATCAGTCCACGGACCTCTCCAACGTAAACCAGTGTTTAGTCGTTGCCAGTATGTTGTGTTTGTCGGTGTTTGATTTTGATGATCTGCTATACACAAATAAGTGTAGCCACCGTATCTTACAACTTCGCCAACTCTATAATCTTGTAATGTACTATCATCCTGCCAGTCGCCTAAGAATCTTAAACCCTGTGTAAATAGTTGCCAGTCAGTTAGTTCAACTACCGGATTCTTTTCAGCATGATTAGTTAAAGCAATATATTGGTTACCACCGTAACGTACAATATCACCCTTTTGATAATTTCTTAATGCTTCCCAATCTGCTTCAAATTGGAAGCCTCTAACAAACTGTTCCCAGTTTGCGTTGTCTGTACTAAACAATGAATTTGCTGTATGCTCGGCTGTACAAATCCAAAGTGCAGCACCGTATTGTGCAACGTCATTTACTTTGTATCTAGTTCCAGTAGCCCATGAGCTTTTATATTCGATGCCAGCATTAAAGACATCCCAGTTAGATTGGTTAGCTTCGAGCCCGTCGGCTATTGTTGCAGCTGATGTGTGATACACTTTACAAACATAAGTTTGTCCACCATATTTTACTAGGTCGTTAATAAGGTATTTTGTATCTACTGTCCAGTCACCTTTCCAGTCAAGGCCTTCTGCATATACTTGCCAATTTCCAATATCAGCTTCTAATCCAGCCGCTAATGTTGCTTGTGAAGTATGTACTGTTGAACATATGTATAGCCTAGCACCATATTGTACTATGTCTCCATATACATAACCGGTACTTATTGTCCAAGCAGCCTTCCAAGTTTGTCCGTCACTCACTAAGTTCCACTTAGGAGGTACTATTTCAAAGTCTGTAAAGAATTCCGAAGCACTTGTGTGACCGATCACACAAATATATACTTTGCCTCCGAACCTTACGACATCGTCTTTATAATATGTGTTGGCAGATGTCCATGCGTCTTTCCACACAAATCTTATTCTACCTAGTTTAAATTCTGCCATTTTGTAATGCTCCGTTATTGTATTTATACATTTTTTCTAGTCCTTATTAATTACTTCATGCTCTCGTCAAAGTTGCGAAGTAACAACATTTGTGCAACATACGATCCGCTAATACCTACCGGATTTCCAAATGCATCTTGTCCGTCCATGTGTACTGGCACGCCAAAATTTAGTATTTTATTCTGTATGTTGTCTATTTGATTGGTCTCTCCACCAATGTAAATTTGACCTGCTTGTACAGCGTTTAGTTCCAAATCAGATCCACCAACACTTAGTCTATCTGCAAGGAATGTTGCAATAGCTTTTTGTGTTGGAATAACTTGGTTTGAGTCTTCAGCAAATGTCGAGTCTGTACTAAACTCTCTAACTACTGCACCCGAGCCGCCTAGCCTTACGCCACCTAGTGATAATTCGCTAAGTCCGTCTAGCTCAAAGAACTCAGCACTAATAGTAACAACACCAGTTGCCTGTTGTACACTAAATAATTCACCTGCTCTAAAGTTACCGTCTTGGTCAGTACTTACGTAGAATATACGTCCGCCTGCTGTTTCGTAAACTTCGTTTTCTGGAGCACTTTGGAAATAGTTGCCGCCTGCATAGTTGTCTGGGTAATTTGTTTCTATAAAGTTGCCTGTGCCGATATCTAGGAAGTCATGTCCTGTAATACGACATTGACTAAAGTTTTCGTTTATTGTAACTGACGTGCCGTGTACTAAATCATCCTCATTACGCATTCTTGGGCTTATTTGGAATTGGCATAGCCTAGTACCGTTACCTGTACCATCATCGCCCAAGTCTGTTGCTATGGCCACTCTATAACTTTTAAGATCGTTTGGATCATCAGTATTATCATCAAAGATTATTGGAAATAGTAACTGACTACCGATTGTTGGTACACGCGGCAATCCTGAAATTTTAATAATATTTGTGTCTGATATAATGTCGGCATAGCCGTCACCAGTTACAGCAACTCTAGTAGTACTTGATCTATATCCAATGCCTCTGTTGATCCAACTAGGTTGCGCTAGTACACCGCTACCAACTCTGTTTTCCCAACCAACTCCTACTGTAAACCTATTATCAGTAAGTGTAAATACTGGTGGGTCTGCTTGTGTATAGCCGCTGCCTGGATCTAATATTTTAATAGTTTGTATTAATCCACCACTTCCTAATCTTGTTCTTACTTTTGCTTGCGCACCTGTTTCTGTTTTTGATATAGCACCAATCTGTATATTTTTAGAACCAATAATCCAACTGCCTACATTATTTACTACACCAAACCCAATGCCATAGTAAGGCTTAGTTGCAGCTAATGTTCTGCCAGTCCATACTATTCCATCTTCGGTTGTTGCAGCAAAGTTTGTGTTATTGCCATTTAGATCGCCGCCTACTAATTGATTGTTTGCATCACATGTTGCCATGAATATGCCTTCTGCAAACTTTATATCATTCCATCTCATTACAGTGGAACCATCCTGTGTTGCAATGTCTGTACCCTGTGTCCACGTTGTGCCGTCGAAACTATAGTATACTTCGCCTGTTTGTAGCAATGCTAAGTATCTGTTATTTCCGTATGCAAGACCTGCTACTTGTATATTATCTGTAGATACAAATCCTGAATCAAATGTCCATGTTGAGCCGTCTGTACTATGTCCTACAGTACCGTCATTACCTGCAACAGCAACAAACTTACCTTTACCGTATGTAAGAGCTTGCCATTCTGCGGAAGCACTATCGCCTACAGCATCATTTGGCATATCACTCGATGTCCAAGTAATGCCATCTGCCGACTGTACAACCTTAGTTGAGTTTTCTGCAATAGCAACAAATCTGCCTTCGCCAAACTCAAGGTCAATCCATTCTTCTGTATATGGAAGAGTAACTGATGTCCATGTTGTGCCGTTTAAACTATACGCTGCTTCGTTAGTTCCTTTAGCAATAGCAACAAATCTATTATTACCTGCTCGTACTTTAATCCAGTCAATAGCAGTAGCATTTGGTAGTAATACTTCATTCCATCCTTGGCCGGTATCACTTTCTAACACAAAGTTTGGTTTAGCAATAGCAACAAATTTACCACTACGTCCTGCACCAGTAACAACTACAGTTACAATGCTGTTTGAACTATCATCAGTTACACTTGCAACTTTAATAGTACAGTCGTTGGTTACGTCTTCGCCGCCTAGTACACTGCCTAAAATAACAATTGAGTCGCCAATGGCATAACCCAGGCCGCCATCAGTTACAGTTACTTCGTATACTAGTCCATTTTTTGTAATATCAAAAGTTGCGTTAGCTGCTGCTAATCCGTCTTGCTCTTCAACAATGCCGCTACCTGGTGTACCTGCAATGTCGGTATACTCAAAAGTTGTGTTACTATATGCAATATCAATAATATCTCTACCTTGAGAAACATTATAGTTTGTAGTAGTAAACGCTGGTTTAGACGATATAATTCTAGGCTCAATTTGATATCTTGTATTAGATTCTAATACAGCTTCAATCGGTGTGCCTGGAAGCACATGATCCCATCCCGGAGTGTCTGGTACACTTTCTTTATATATGGTCGCTGTACTATTAAGTCCGTTGTACGCTTGAATGTAACCGTATTGGCCTGTACCTGTACCAGATATAAGATATATCGACTGTCCAACTAATTGCTCAGCTGTTGATGTTTCGTTTGGATTAAGCGTAATTGTTGTTGTGTCACCTTGTGTTGCCTGGTTTTGAACATTAGTATATCCAACGCCTCCAATGCCTCCACTATCAGCAGGGTTAACAAGTCTTGACTCAAATAATGACCCGTGTCGTATGTCTTCATGTATAACAGATGCGTTCGCGCCTGCACCAGTAATTGTACTAGATGCTGATGTATAACCCTCGCCTGCGTTTTCGTATTCGTATACAAATATTTCATCACCAAACGCTCCGGCATACACGCCCGATACAAGTGCTTCGTTGTCTCTGTTAAACACGCTTGCTACTATAGGAACTTCGTTAGGGTCAATGCCGTCTGCAATTGAACCATATGCACCATAACTGTTGTTGCCGTTAGTTGCACGAATAACTCCACCGCGCTCGGCTAAGTATCCAACTTGGTTGTAATATGTAAACACCGATACAAGTTCTGCTCTACCGTTGTCTGATATCCATGCACCAATACCGTCACTCAGTACTTGTGTATAATCGTTTGCTGTCATGGACTTGTTACCGCCATTGTGTAATAAGCCGTCTACACGTATACCTGTACATGCTGCACCAATTGTAGTATTGCCTTG
>TARA_B110000977_G_scaffold36038_2_pt1 | contig 13153 bp, 15 predicted proteins | sample TARA_B110000977 | Tara Oceans TARA_B110000977 (sample SAMEA4397798) | marine metagenome | biome: Polar Biome; feature: [SRF] surface water layer (ENVO:00010504); material: water (ENVO:00002006), including particulate matter (ENVO:01000060) such as... | depth 5 m | reverse complement strand
TTTATTATACACGGTAATTATTGTACTGAAAAGAAAAGGTAAATAAGCCCTATTTACGAATCTTTAACTAGATTCTAAATAATTAATACTGCTGTTAATTCAAAAATTCTTCAATTTCACCTATCAATTGATCTGAGGATAAAACTCCCGATTTTCTCCAAATAACTTTCCCTTTTTTAAATAAAATTAAAGTAGGAACTCCTCTTACATTAAATTTACCTGCAGCATCTTGATTTTTATCTACATCAATTTTTACAATAGTAATTTTATCTTCGAGCTTACTTTTTGTTTCTATTAAGACTGGGGACATTGTTTTACAAGGACCACACCAAGTAGCAAAAAAATCTGCTAAGACTGGCTTTTCGCCATTTATTAATTTAATAAAATTTCCCATAATTAGTATGTAATTTTTCCAACCATACAATTGACATAAAAAAACACCAACTTAAATTCATAAGTTGGTGATAAAATATTAAATATTTATATACTAGTTAGCTTTAATCTCTGTCGCTTTATTTTCCATTGTTGCTTCCTTTACTTTCATCTTTGATTTACAACAAGCTTTTTTTCCTTTAGTACAAGATTTTCCTGTAGTTACTTTTGCTTCTTGCTTAGTTCCTTTTACATCAGATGATTTAGATGAAGAACATTTTTTAGCACAAGATTTTTTAGAATTAGATTTTACACATGTTTTTTTAGAGTCTTTTTCACATTTGTGAGCTACTTCTAAAGCTTCTGTTTTGTTTGCATCTATTGCAGCAGTTTGAGAAATTCCATTGAAAGACATAGCGATTGCTGCAACCGATAAACCTAGTGTTAAAAGTATTTTTTTCATTTTTTTTTGTATTTAAATTAATTTATATCCAAATATAGACAATAATTGTTCCACAAATATTTAATTTTTGTTAAAATTCTGCTATTGTTGATAATGATCCTTGAGTTTTATCTCCAATCTTAGCAATAATTTTGGAGTCTAGTGGTAAAAATAAGTCGATTCTTGAACCAAATTTAATAAATCCAAACTCTTGGCCTTGATCACAATCTTGCCCCTCTTCCGAATAAGTAACTATTCTTCTTGCAACTGCTCCTGCAATTTGTCTTACCAATATCTCTATACCTTTTTCATTTTCTAGAACTAAAGTACTTCTTTCATTCAAGGTAGATGATTTTGGATGCCAAGCTACCAAGTATTTTCCTGGATGATATTTATAGTACTTTACCTTTCCTTTTATTGGATACCATTGTGCGTGAACATTAAGAGGTGACATAAAAATAGAGACTTGTATTCTTTCGTCATTAAAATATTCGGGTTCGTGTACTTTTTCAATAATAACTACTTTTCCATCAGATGGAGCGATAATTTTATTTATATCCATTACTGGAGTTCTTGGTGGCATTCTAAAGAACCAAATAATAAGAAAGAACAAAACACCTCCCATTAGTCCTAGGATTGTTACAATCCATTGTATTGGAATAAGATAATCTAAAATCCATAACAAACCAGCAATAATAAGAGCTGAAACCAAAATAATGATATATCCTTCTTTGTTTATCTTCATGGTATTATATAAATAATAGATAAGTTAATATGATTGGGGAACTAAAAAATATACCGTCAAATCTATCTAAAACTCCTCCGTGTCCTGGCAATAAACTTCCAGAATCTTTTACTCCTCCACTTCTTTTTAATAAGGACTCACTTAAATCTCCTAGCATTCCAAAAACACTAATTATTAGTGACATAACTATCCAATGTAAAGATGCATTAATAGTTGAATCGGCTTGAACATCTTTGGTCACTAAAGAATAGATATATCCTGCAATAACTGCAAAAAAAACACCCCCTATAAATCCTTCCCAAGTTTTTCCTGGCGATACTCTAGGAAATAATTTATGCTTCCCGAATTTTCTTCCAACCAAATATGCCATAGAGTCACTTGTCCAAAGAATGATAAAAAATCCTGTCAATAAACTCCAATTTCCTGACAAACCAATTTTTGAATAAAATTCTTCGTTAAATGAAATGTAATTTAAAGCTGCAAATGGTAAAGTAATGTATAGAATCCCAAATAAAGTACTGCTTATATTTTGATAAGGAATGGTATCCTTCATGAATAATTCTTGAACTACAAGAATTAACAGTAACGGAACTATTAAAAACAAAAAACGATAATCAATAATTTCTATAAACGCCAAAGTAAGGAGCGAGTAAACTACTACATTAACAAAAGGACCATACTTTGTATTATTGGATAATTCTTTTTTATTAAGAATTTGATAAAATTCTACCGTACCTAAGGTAGAAAAAACCAAAAACAATAATCCAGCACTGTACTTATTCCATGAAATACACAGAATAATGGTGGCTACAAATAGCACACCCGTAATTGATCTTAATACTAAGTTACTCAATAGTTTTTTTAGTTAAAGTTGGTTATTCTTCTTCCTTATTCTCTTCTTTCTCTTCTTCTACTGTATTTTCCTCTTTTATTTCGTCTACTTCTTTAGCTTTTTTCTCTAATGAAGCTAAAGGCTCTTCTTTTTTAAAAGGTCTTTCTCCTAAAACTTTCTCTAAATCCGCTTTAAATATCACTTCTTTTTCAAGTAGTAATTCTGCAATTTGAGCTAATTTATCTTTGTTTTCGGTTAGTATCTTTTGAGCTCTCGTATATTGGGATTCGATCAATTTACTTACTTCTTCGTCTATAGTTTGTGCTGTACTCTCACTGTAAGGTTTTGTGAATCCATTATCTTGAGAATTATAGAAACTGATGTTTCCTAATTTTTCATTCAAGCCATAAACACTTACCATAGCATAAGCTTGTTTAGTAGCTTTTTCTAAGTCACTTAATGCTCCTGTAGAAATCTCACCAAATATCACTTTCTCTGCAGCTCTTCCTCCCATTGTGGCACACATTTCATCTAACATGTGATTAGTTGTAGTCAATTGTCTTTCTTCTGGTAAATACCATGCAGCTCCAAGACTTTTTCCTCTAGGTACAATAGTCACCTTAATGAGTGGCGAAGCAAATTCTGTCAACCAACTTACTGTTGCGTGACCTGCTTCGTGGTAAGCTATTTTTTCTTTTTCTGATTGTGTAATTAACTTGTTTTTCTTTTCCAATCCACCAATCAATCTATCTACAGCATCAAGAAAATCTTGTTTTTCCACTACATTTTTCTTCTTACGAGCTGCTATTAAAGCAGCTTCGTTACATAAATTTGCAATGTCTGCTCCAGAAAATCCAGGAGTTTGTTTTGCCATAAACTCAATATCAAATCCTTTTTCAAGTTTCAATGGTTTCAAATGAACTTCAAAAATCTCTCTTCTTTCATTTAAGTCAGGCATGTCTACATGAATTTGCCTATCAAATCTTCCTGCTCTCATCAAGGCTTTATCCAAGATGTCAGCTCTGTTTGTTGCAGCCAAAATAATTACTCCACTGTTAGTTCCAAAACCATCCATTTCTGTCAATAATTGATTCAGAGTATTTTCTCTTTCGTCATTACTTCCCATGTTAGGATTGTTTCCCCTTGCTTTTCCTATTGCATCAATTTCATCAATAAATATAATACAAGGCGCTTTTTCTTTTGCTTGTTTAAATAAATCTCTAACTCTAGAAGCTCCAACTCCTACGAACATCTCAACAAAATCTGACCCTGACATAGAAAAGAAAGGTACTTTTGCTTCCCCTGCCACAGCTTTTGCCAATAACGTTTTTCCTGTTCCAGGTAAACCAACTAATAAGGCTCCTTTTGGAATTTTTGCTCCCAATGCAGTATATTTCTTAGGATTTTTAAGAAAATCTACTATTTCTTGTATCTCTTCTTTCGCTCCTTCTAATCCTGCAACATCTTTAAATGATACATCTACGTTCTTTCCTTTTTCGAATAATTTAGCTTTAGATTTTCCAATATTAAATATTTGACCTCCACCACCACCTCCTCCAGATCCGCCACCTGACATTCTTCTCATAATGAAAAACCACAAGGCAATTATTCCAACAAAAAACAATAAACTAGTTAACCAACTATAATCTTCTTGCATACCAAATGCAATGTTAAATTGCTTATCTATAGGTAACTTATCATTTATTTCTTTAAGTTCCTTATAAAATTCCTCGTTTGGCGGTGCGTTAAAAGTATAATTTACACTTGATTTATTGAATATACTTTGACTTCTAAACTTACTGTATTCTTCATTGTTTTTGATAGCATCACGTTTCAAATTAACCTCTGCTAAACCAGTATTTTTAACGTAAGTAATTGTTTCTACATGACCTTTCTCAGCCATTTCTTGAAATTTACTAAAATTTATTTCTCTATTTCCTGAAGGTGCATTACCAAATAAGCTAAATCCTATGATAGCTGCAATTGCAATTCCGTAAATCCAATAAAAATTGAATTTTGGCATTCCTGACTTTGCATTTTTTTTATTTGAAGTTGGTTTTTTTTTATCTGCCATATTTTTCTTAGTCTTCTATATTTATAATTTTCGCATCAGCCCAAAGTCCTTCTATGTCATAATGATCTCTTGTTTCTTTATAGAAAACATGAACCATTACATCAATATAATCCATTAGTATCCAAAGCGAATTATCTGATCCTTCTTTGTGTAATGGCTTTTCTTGAAGTTGTTCTGAGGTAACTTTTTCTACCGATTTTGCTATTGAATCTACTTGCGTAGTTGATTCTCCGTGACAAACTACAAAATAGCTAGTAACTGAATTATGAATTTCCCTTAAGTCTACAACTCTTATGTCATGTGCCTTAATATCTTGCATTCCTTCTACTATACTATCTACAAGTTGCTTGGTATACGTTTCTGATTGTTTATTCATTGATTTTTTTTACGAGTTGTAAACTTACTACATTTTTTTATGTTGTGCATTTAAGATTTTTCTTTTTTATCATCTATTTTTCATTAAATGATTTTAAATTAGCACAAACAAAAAGAATGGAGGCTAACTTATTTATTGGAAAAAAAGTAATTGAACTTAAATCTGTTGATTCTACTAACAATTATCTATCCAAATACATAAATGAGACAAATGTGTTAAATGGCTCTGTTATTTTGGCACATAATCAGACAAAAGGCCGTGGACAAAGAGAAAATCACTGGGAAAGTGAGGCTGGGAAGAATTTAACTTTCAGTATTTACCTCAAAACTAATTTTATTTTTGTTCATAATAACTTTTTATTGAGTATGGCTGTCTGCAATGCTTTACACGAATTGGTGTCGCAACAGTGTAAGAATACACAAATAAAATGGCCGAATGACCTCTTTGTTTCTGGTAAAAAAATTGCAGGTATTTTAATTGAAAATACACTTAAAGGAGCTAGCTTAAATTATTCTATTATAGGGATAGGATTAAACGTAAACCAAGGTAATTTTATTGAAAATAATAACGCTACTTCAATTTTTTTAGAGTCTAATAATAAAGTAGATATATCAACTTTATTAAATCAATTTTATAAGTTATTGGAAGTGCAAATACGTAGACTAGAATTGAATAAATTAGAAGAAATAAAAGTGTATTACTTCTCAAAACTTATTGGTTACAAAATCGAATTAGATTACTTGATTGTAAAAGAAAACAGGCAGGTTAAAGGCGAAATAATTGAGGTGAAAAATAATGGTTTTTTGGTCATGAAAATTAACCAAGAAGAGATTAGAGAATTTGAAATGAAAGAAATTAAGTTAGTCAATTCATTTAATAAAAAAATCCCCAACTGCTAATTGCAATTGAGGATTAAAATTAAAATTTATTTTATTGATTTACAAGTGAATTACTTCACCGTAAGCAGCCGCTGCCGCTTCCATTATAGCTTCACTCATTGTTGGGTGAGGATGTACAGTTTTAATGATATCGTGACCTGTCGTTTCTAACTTTCTTAATGCTACCAGTTCTGCAACCATTTCGGTTACGTTACTTCCAATCATGTGACCTCCTAATAATTCTCCGTATTTGGCATCAAAAATAAGCTTTACAAAACCATCTTTATGTCCTGCTGCACTTGCTTTACCTGAGGCAGAGAATGGAAATTTACCAACTTTAATTTCGTATCCAGCTTCTAATGCTTGTGCTTCTGTCATACCTACAGAAGAAACTTCTGGTGAACAATAAGTACAACCAGGGATATTTCCGTAATCAAGAGCGTCAGGGTTTTTACCTGCAATTCCTTCTACACAAATAATTCCTTCAGCTGATGCTACGTGAGCTAAGGCTGCTCCTGGAGTACAATCTCCTATTGCATAATATCCTGGGATATTAGTTTGGTAATTCTCACTGACCAAAATCTTTCCTTTGTCAGTTGCAATTCCTACTCCTTCCAATCCAATATTTTCTATGTTAGAAATAATTCCAACAGCAGAAAGAACAACATCACACTCTATTTTTTCTTCTCCTTTTTTAGTTTTTATCGTTACAGAACAACCATTAGCATTAACATCAACTTTTTCTACAGAAGAATTTGTCATTACTTTAATTCCTTGCTTCTTGAAACTTTTTTCTAGTTGTTTAGAAACGTCAATGTCTTCTACAGGAACAATGTTTGGCATGTATTCAACCACAGTAACTTCTGTTCCCATTGCATTATAAAAATAAGCGAACTCCACTCCAATTGCTCCAGAACCAACTACTACCAATCTCTTTGGCTGTTTTGGTAAAGTCATTGCGTCTCTGTATCCAATAATGTTTTTACCGTCTTGAGGTAAGTTGGGCAATTGTCTAGATCTTGCTCCTGTTGCAATAATTATACTCGTGGCAGAATATTCTGTAGTTGCTCCTTTTGAATCAGTTACAGCTATTTTTTTACCTGGCATAACTGTCCCAGCTCCTTCAATTACGTCAATTTTATTCTTTTTCATCAAGAATTTCACTCCTCCACTCATTCCTTCTGCTACTCCTCTACTTCTTTTTACTATTGCATCAAAATCATGTTTTGCTTCTTTTACAGTAATTCCGTAATCTGCTGCATGGTTGATGTATTCAAAAACATTTGCACTTTTTAGTAATGCCTTTGTTGGGATACATCCCCAGTTAAGACAAATTCCACCTAAACTTTCTTTTTCTATTACAGCAACTTTTAGACCTAATTGTGAAGCTCTTATAGCTGCAACATATCCTCCTGGTCCAGTTCCTAATATTAATACGTCATAATTCATGTGTGTTCTATTTTAGATTGTGTTTGCTAAATTAATAAATCTGTTATTAATACGTGTAAGGATTTAGAAGTAATTATTTAAAATTCTCGCTTATCTATCTTTTTTCTTGATTTCTTGATTTTACCTTTCTGTTTCTTAGTCTTAATTCTTTTTTCCTTAACCGACCTAGGGACTCTTGATTTTTTCCTTAGCTTATCCACTTTAAAAGCTTCTTCTAAAATACTTTTAAGTTTATAAATCGATTTCTTTTTGTTCTTGATTTGAGAACGATTTTCTTCTGTAGAGATTCGAATTAAATTGCCAGAAATGTATGTTTTCACTTTACTTACAATCAATTCTTTTTCCTTCTCAGAAATCAAATTAGAATCAGTAAAACTCCAAACCAAAGTAACTCGTGATTCAGTTTTATTAACGTGCTGACCTCCTTTCCCACTACTTCGTGATGTTTCGAAAACAAGTTCTTTTTTAATTTCTTCTATAAGAAGGAATATATTTTTCATAATTTAATGTATTGCACTTCTCCATTCCAATCCTTCACAAATCTTTCCTTCTATTTCGTTCAATTCACTCAGTCGTTTGTAGGTAACATTCTCCTCCCAATACATCAATGCTAGTTTCACAAACATAGTTCCGTGCTTTGCTTCTGAGGTCCAAATCTCCTTGTAAAATTGTTTTAAATCTGGATCTTCTAGCACTTCACTTATTAGTTTAAAACGCTCCATCCCTCTCATTTCTACAATACTGGCGATAAGTACTCTGTCAATTAATCTTTCTTCCTGGCCAGAACGAATAGAACCAATTAACTGCTTCATGTATTTGTCCTCAGCCATTTTTTGTGGTAATTGTACTCCTCTTTTTTCCATGAATCTATAAACACCCTCAAAATGTTCTAACTCCTCAATTGCTGTTTCAATTAATTCTGGAATCCATTTTATCCTATCCGGACATTTTGCAATTAATCCCAAAGCCATAGCTGACACTTTTCTTTCATTATCGGCATGATCTTGCAATAAAGAATCCATATCCTTTATTGCATTTTCTGCCCATTCCCTAGGTGTTTCGTAGGTTAAATCTATCGAATATTTCATATTACTTTAATTATTACTCAAAAATAAGGAATACAACACTTAAATATAAATTAAACCATGTATTTTTGTAAATGAAACTGAATAAAGAGAATTACTTAACTGCTTGTATCAATTTTTTGAAAGAAAAAATAAAAGGCATTAATGATATAATGAATGAAACACAAACTTCTGCAAACTCTGACACAAAAAGTTCTGCAGGAGACAAACATGAAACATCTAGAGCAATGGCTCACCTAGAAAATGAAAGACTAGGTGGGCAATTGGAAGTTTTGAATTTACAATTAGAAAAAATATATTCTATTAATCCTGAATCTACTAACACCAAAATTACTTTTGGAAGTATTGTAGAATGTACAAATTTTACATTTTTTATTTCTTCAGGATTGGGGAAACTAAAACTTGTAAATAATTCTCTGTTTTATGCTATAGCAATTGAATCTCCTATTAGCAAACAATTGGTTACTAAAAAAATAGGTGATGAAATTTTGGTTGGTAAAAATTCTCAAACTATCATTAAAATTTTATAAATTAGGGATATGAAATTAATTTTAATTATTTTTGGGGTTTGTTTGTCTTTTCTTTCGATAGGACAAGACACTAATAATTTTTACTTAAACTCCGTTCATTTGGAATACAGCTTTTCAGGAAGGGTCAGTAGAAGTACAACACTTCCAAATCAAGTAAAAGACAATGGGTTTTACCAATATTATTTTGGAGAATATGGAGTTCCTGATAGAGTGATAAATAATAGATACGTTAGTAATCAATTTGGTGTAAATTTTGGATTTATATTTGATTCCTATTCAAAGAAAAAAAATCGCGAATTATTAATAGGATTTGGTTATCAAAACTCTGGGGAATATACCGACAGACTAACAAGAAATAATTATCCGAAAGATTCAACAAATTACACCAAAAATTTAGCTGAAATTACTATTGATCAAAAATACAGAGAAATCTATCTGAATGGAGCTTGGTTATTCAAAACTAAAGGAAAAAAAATTAGTTTTCACTCAGGCTTAGGGTTTAATTTTGCAATTGCAAATCCAGACTATCTCGTTAGTGAATTTGAAAACGGAATACAAATAAATCAATATAATGTGAGAGATGGTATTAAAACATATACCAATTTTTATATCCCAATTGGTTTTGAAGTAAAAAGAAATAAAAAAAGAGGAAAAGGTTTTGTTTTTGGATTTGATTATTCCGTTCGATTTTTAACCCATATCTACTCGTCATTTTCAATATCTTTAGGTTATAAATATTAAAAAATTATGATAAAAAAAGTATTAGGATTATTATTTTTACCTTATTTAATTTTCATGTTTTTAGAGGGTTGCTTCAGTAATTATTGCGACAGAAAAGAAACTAGAAACATTACAAAAATTGAGATGTATCATGAGAAAGATACAGTAAGTCTAAATGAAACAATTTTATTGGAAATGGAATACGAAAGTTACTTTGTAAATAATTTTAAACTTGATATTTTATCAAAAGCATCTGCAAGAAGTGTCAGTTTCGACCATTGTTTTGAAGGGTTTTCAAATCCAATACAAGTAGTTTCAATTATTTCATCTCGCAACTTTAATGCTGGTTATATGGCTGGAAGCGAACTAAATAGTTTGTTTGGTCAAAGTAACTCAAGAAATAATCTGGATGAATTTAATTACCAACCTAATGAATATAATTATTGGGAAAATAATAAAATTAATTTTTACAATGACGACCTTCCTACCCTAGACTCCATTCACACCCTATATTTTAATATTTACTGTGCAGATGGAAAAACTTACCTAGATACTTTGCCCAATGTAAATTTGAATAGGACTAGATATAGGTAGAATTATTAAATAATAACTCCTTAACTTTACACCATGTCAGATATCAATAAAAAAATATCAAGCGAAAGAAGAGATTTTGATTACGGGACTCTAGACGAATCTAATGTTCCTGAAAGCCCCAAACAATTGTTTGAAACCTGGTTCAAAGAAGCCTTAGACAAAATGGTAATGGAGCCTTATGCTTTTCATATTGCAACAGTTTCTAAAGACAATATTCCTTCTACTCGTGTTGTTTACTTAAGAAGTATAGAAGAAAATGGATTTGTATTTTTTACCAATTACAAAGGAAAAAAAGGACAAGACATTAGTTACAACCCTAATGTGTGCGCCAATTTCTTTTGGGCAGAAAAAGAAAGACAAATAAGAATTTATGGAGTTGTAGAAAAAATAGATTCAGAATTTTCTGATGCTTATTTTGCAAACCGACCAAGAGAAAGTCAGTTAGGTGCTTGGGCATCTCACCAAAGCGAAGAATTGGAAGACCACAAAGAATTAGTTGATAGATTTGCAGAACTGGAATTGAAATATAAAAACCAAGAAGTTCCGAGACCGCCACATTGGGGTGGTTATATTATTAAGCCAAATTACTATGAATTTTGGCAAGGAAGAGCTAAACGATTACACGATAGAATTACTTACAAAAAACAAAATGACAGTTGGCAAATAAAAAGAGTGAATCCATGATTTTTTTGAATTTAAAAAGAAGGAAACTTATTTATCTTTTTGCTCTAATTTTTATGTTTGGTTGTTCAGAAAATAGTTCGGATGAAAAAGGAATCAATTTTGAAGGATTAATTGAATTCAATTATGCCAAAGGATTAAAAATTTATAAAACAAATGAAGGATATGTAGTTACTATTTCTAATCCAAGTAATGGCGAAATAGTCGATCATTTTTTGGTGTCAAACAAAAATAATAGCAATTTACAGAACATTAAAATCATAAAAACTCCTTTATCTAGTATTCTTGCTTATTCCTCTACTTATATTTCGTTTATAGACGCATTAGGAGAAATAGAAAAAATAAAAGGTGTAACTTATTCTCAAGGACTTTACAACAAAAAAATTAAAGATCAATTAGACTCAAAACACACAATTGACGTAGGGAATGACCAAGAACCTGATAAAGAATTAATTGTTTCGCTTAAACCAGATGTGGCATTAATTTATCCAAGTAACGGAAATCACGATTGGTTTAATTCCTTCAATATTCCTACTATTTCTAATGTAGAATATATGGAAACTCATCCACTAGCACAAGCAGAGTGGATAAAATTATATGGAATCTTATTTAAAAAAGAAAAGGAGGCTGATTCTATTTTTAAATATATTGAACAACAATACAACTCGGAAATTGTGGCAAGCTCAACTGCAATAAAACCAACAGTATTGTGTGGGGAACTGTATGACAATGTATGGACTTTACCTGGAGGAAAAAGTCTGACAGCCCAATTAATAAAAGATGCTGGAGGTGATTATTTTTACTCAAATGACAGTACTACAGGATCCAAGAAACTAGATTTTGAATACATCCTGCAACACGATACCGGATTGGATTATTGGTTATTGTTAACTTACAGTAACAAGCCAGTTACGTTACAAACTTTGAAAGAGAAAAACGAACGCAATAAATACCTCTCTGTTTTCAATAAAGAAAAAATAGGCGTTTGTAATACAGCTGTAACTCCTTATTTTGAAAAAGGATTGATAGAACCGCATATTTTATTAAAAGAAATAAAAAACTTGCTTAAAACAGGCCTAAAACTCGATTCTTTGGTTTATGTGAATGAGCTTGGGGAGTAAATTCTCAGTAGGTTGTACAATTGCTTTAATAACTAACCTAACCTTTTTATAATTTTATTCGTTTATTTATTAAGCACTTAAGCTATTTCAGGATGACTTGAGTTAGTTAAACAATGAGCTTTTTATCTAAATAATATTTGATAAAAAAATAATTCAACAATACCCAAATAAAAAAGCGAATCAACTTCAAAGTCGATTCGCTTTTTAAATTTTCATCAGTAATTAACTATTCACCCTTTATTAATCACTCTTTAATCAGTTTATTTTATCCCTAATTTCTTTCTTAATTTCTTTGGTAAAGCATCTTTATGAATTTGAATATTCATTGTCTTATACCTTACGTAAGGAAAAGAAGCATAAAAATAACCATCACACTGGTTATAATCTCCCCAAGAATTTTTTACAACAAAATACTTAGTTCCTTTTTGGTCTTTTACTATTCCTGTAATATGCATTCCGTGATCATCTGTAGTTGTTTGCTCATCAAAAGCTTGTTGTCTCTCTGCTTGAGTTACAATTCTTTCTTCTACAGGTGTCATAAACGCATTACTAATTTTCTCTTCTCCAGCATCACTAAAGTGCTTGTTATTTTTACCTTTTACTCTAATTGTTGATGCATCTTTAGGTAAAATTGCTAAAGCATCTCTTGCAGAGAATCCTTTTTCAGAGATATCAGCTCCCCATGCAAACGTATAACCGTCCATGATTGCATGTTCCATTACTTCCATAAACTCATCTAAAGGTAAGTTGTAACAAGACTGTAAAGCCCAGTTGTCTTGTACTTCGATAACGAAATCTTGGTAAAATGGGTGATGTGTGTAAGAAGTTAACGAAATATAATCGTCCATGTCCATATCTAGGTGCTTTGCAAAAGTTTTTGGCGTGTAGCTTGCTCCTTTGTAATCAAATGTGAAATTTTCCATTGTATCTGGTAAATCTCCTAAGTAAGCATCTGTTACTCCTGTAAATGCTTTTTTCCAAGACTTAGTTAATTTTCCTCCTTGTGGCTTTTTAGCCAATACTTCAACCATAGATTTCAACATTCCACTCATCTCAGAGTGATTGTGAGTTTCAGATCCATAATTTAATCCTTTGTAAGCTGATTCTGGAACAATTCCATATCTTCTTATTACCCAAGGAATATCATGAAATGCTCCTCCAGGTCCAAAATTAAATGTTCCGTAATACCTCAAATAATTTTCTGCTTTTCCTATGTAAGCATTTCTTACAATAAACATTTCTGATAAATCATGC
>TARA_B110000977_G_scaffold201234_1_pt1 | contig 13167 bp, 11 predicted proteins | sample TARA_B110000977 | Tara Oceans TARA_B110000977 (sample SAMEA4397798) | marine metagenome | biome: Polar Biome; feature: [SRF] surface water layer (ENVO:00010504); material: water (ENVO:00002006), including particulate matter (ENVO:01000060) such as... | depth 5 m | reverse complement strand
TAAAACAACTTGTATAAAAAATAAAATTTATCTTATACAATTGTGTTGATTGACATTGTTTATTCATATCAACCAGTATATGGTTGATAATAAATTTTTATAAAGAATAAAAATTGATATTTTTATCTTTATAAAAATTTTAATGAATCATCAACATCTATCAACAAATATTTCTAATAATAAGAAACAAAAAAAAAATAATAATGGTAATAATATTATTCAGAAAATCGATATCAAACAAACAGTAGATAATTTTATTGCTTTTTATTACTCAAGTCTTAACACTAATCCTAATCAACTTGCATCGTCAAATGTACTTCGAGGATATTCATCCATAAAATACGATGGTGTCAAACATTCAGGAAAAGAATATTTTGACCTTGTGTGTAACTTTTTTAAAAATAATATTAAAATGAATCCAATAAAAGTAGATTTTATTGAGAGTGGTTCAAGGAGAATAGATATTTCACTAATTGGTGCTGCATCTAATAAGATTGATAATAAACAATTTACACAAACATTTCTTCTGTCTCATAATGAGAAAGGATGGTTTGTTAAAAATTCTATACTAATTATTGTTTAATTTTTTAATTTAAAATCTATTGTTTTATAATTATGTTATATTCTCATTCACTCACCGGTAGAAGAGATCAAAATGAAGATCAACATTTTATGTTTGAAAATTTTAAAGGAAAAAATAAAAAAAGTTCACGAATTTGTTACTTATCTGTTTACGATGGACATGGGGGGCAATTAGTATCAAAGTATTTAAAAAAAAATCTTCCAAAATTTTTTATATCAAATAATTTAGAAAAAATATACAATGATCGAAACAAATCATTGAGATATTTTAAAAAAGTATTTAATTTAGTACAACATAACTTGGAAAAAGATCATCCAAAAGCAGTAAATCATTGTGGTTCTACTTGTTGTAATGCGGTTATTTTTAAACAAGATAATGGAAAAAAAGGAATGTGGGTAGTTAATGTCGGAGACAGTCGGGCAATATTGTGTGATAAAGATGGAAAATCTAAATCATTATCTGAAGATCATAAACCTAATACAAAAAAAGAGAAAAAAAGAATAATTAGTCTAGGTGGAAAAATTAGATACGATGGATGTGATTGGAGAGTTAATGATCTTTCTGTTTCTAGGGCTTTTGGAGATAATGAAAGTAAACCATTTGTATCTCATTTACCAGAAGTATCTAAATTTACTTTAAATCCAGACGATAAGTTTGTTATTTTAGCATGCGATGGTCTTTGGGATGTTCTATCTAATCAACAAGTCTGTGATTTTATTTTAAAACTTAGAAAAAAAGGATTTAAAGGAAATTATGCCAAGGAATTGGCAGAACATGGTTATAACGAAGGATCGTATGATAATATATCTGTTGTAATATATTTAATGAAATAATTATATTCATTTTATGAATCTATTAAATACATACATTAACAGGAATCCATTTTTTAAATTTTGGATAATAAACACAATTACATTTAGTATAATCATTTGTAACATTATCTTGACAAAGTCTTGAAATTCTAAAATTCGGAATATGCGCAATGCCAATACGTTTTTTATCATCTAAATTATAAACATTATAAACATCAGTAATGTTTGTTTTTTTCAAATAAAATTTTTTTTTATCATCGCCGTTTTCGTAACTATAAGTTCTATTCATTAAAACTTTAGGTAGGTTATGAATTAAATCATAACTAAAATTTTCAATATTCTTTTCTTGATTAGAAATTGTTGTTTCTGAACTATTGCTTATTTTTATATTTTTTATATTTTTTCTATTTAACCATACTACTGAAATTCCCGAATATTTTGGAAAAAATTCTAGACCTACTATAGGAATATCATTTGAATCTTTTTTGTCTGCTCTCTTTTTTATATCATCGATATCATCATAATTATATAATTTACTTAATTTAAAAATAAAATTATCGCAATATTTTTTACCATTGAAATTATTTTTTAATATGCTATTAAGATATCCCATCTTTTGTGACATTTCCATATTTTCCAAACTGTTGTTCATCATCATATAACAGTCTTTAATTAAAAAGAAGTTTTTATCAATGATTAATTTACCATCTAAAATAGTACCATTAAATAGGTTTGGATTAGTAAGCATGTGTATTTTAATTATATTGAGTTTATAATAATTGATTGAGTTTTGATGATAAGACAAGTTTTTTTTATCTATCAAAACGCAATATTTTTTATTATTATATAACATAAATAACATCAAATAATTAACCCCTTTAAAATTTGGAGTTACATAATGTGAATTATTTTTTAGGAAATGTAAATTTTTTTCATTTTTTAACATATTATATCGATACTTTGACAGATCGATATTTGAAAAAAGATAGTTAATTATATTTTTTTTCAAATTATTATCTTTTAATAATATCCCGTAGCTTGAACCAAATTTAATCTTCATTATTAATTATTAGTAATTATTCTTTAATCAACTTTTTTATATTGTTGTTAGTGATAATTAAAGAGTTATCTACACAATTTTATTTTTAATTTTTTTCCTTTGATCGTATCTTCATATCCATCGATCATTATATTATTTCTATCAACCTCATCGTGGCATTTTCTACACAGCGTTACTAAATTAGCCAACGAATTTTTTTTAACTTGTGGTTTTGAAATTACATAAAATTTATTACAGTCTTTTTGCCAATTAATATGATGTACTTCTAAATTTGTTTTGCAATGACAAATATAACATTCTTTCACTAACATTTGACTATTGTATCTACTTTTTTGTGTTAAATTTATATTTTCTACAGTGTTATTATATTCGTCTTCAATTAATTTTGACTTATCATTAAAGTCTTTGTCATCTAATAAAAATTTTGCAACTTTTAAGCCGTAAAAATCTTCTCCAGCTCCATCTAAAAGTTGTCGTGAGAAAATTAAGTTATGATTTAAATTATCATATTCAACTGATATATGTTTTACGTTAACCTTTTCTAATTGTTTAATCATTGGTAATTCGATTATAGTATGTAAATGCGTAGCTGTTATAAAACTTGAATTATTATTAGTTAATCTATCCAACATGTAACTTACTATTATTGTAGCGGATTTAAATTCTGTTCCTCGACACAATTCATCTGCTAGTACTAAAGTTTTACTATTATTTCTTTGGAGAATTGCTTTTAACTCAGCCATTTCAACATAAAAACTAGAAAGTCTTTTAAAAAGATTATCGTTTCCTTTTATGCGAGTAAAAATACTGTGATACGGTGATAGAATAAATTTTTTAGCAGCAACATAATAACCAATTTGAGCCATAATTATATTTATTCCAATACTTTTCATTAGAGTCGATTTGCCACTACCATTTATACCATATAATACAATACCAAGGTTACTTGTATTTTTTCCTAGTTGAATATTATGAGGAAGATATTCTATTTCTCCAAATAATTCTTCTACAATTGGATGTCTAAGTTCTTCTGCAATAAAATATGATTCAGCAGATTCCTTTAAATTAGGCTTAATATGTCCTTTTGTTTTAGCATTAATTGCCCCACTATTAATAAAGTCCAAGTATTCTATTAAACTAATAGAATCAATTACAAATTGATTATATTTTAATATTTCATCCATTTTTTTATAAAAATACTCTTTATTTAATGAAGCAACTTTTATTTTATTTCTATTTACTGTTTGAGTTATATTATTAATTTGAGGAATAATAATTTTAACACTGCTGTTTTTTTTATTACTTGTATTTTTAAATTCAAGTTTATCAATAAAAATTTCTAAATCAATAACTTTTACACATTTTATTTTTTTATTTTTGATTTGTTGGATTAACATCTTATGTCTTCTATTAGTTAACAATAAATGTGTACCATCTCTCTCATTATATTTAATAGATAATTTAAGACCTGTTTTTTTTTCAACTATTAGATTAGATAACTTTTCAGCTAAAATTTGAATGTAACTATTGTTATTATTTATACTAGAAACTAGTTTATCTATATCTGTAAATATATTTTTTTGAAATATAGATTTAGTATCTTCAATATAGTTATAAAAATTAGTTTTACTAATATAATCAATGTCAAATGTTGTCTCAATAAACTTTATCATATTTTTTATTTCAATTAATAAACTTTTTTTAACTTTTAAAATTTTTGTTATTTTTTTATTCGAAAGTAATTCGTTAATATAAAGATACGATGCATAAAAAATATAAAATTGGTTTGGTACAATTTTTTGTGTTTGTATTTTTCGCAGTAATTTTTCAACATCGGCAATATCTTTAAGAGTATTTGATATATACATATAGTCATCATCATTTAATTTTAATATTTTTCTAATATCTTTGTACCTTTTATTAATTGATTTAATATTAGTTAATGGTTGTGTAATTTGTTCTCTTAAAAAACGCATACCCATTGATGTTTTCGTTTTGTTAATCAAGTTAAATAAATTATTTTTATTATCACTTAATATATCTAGTTGTTCTAAAGGTTTATTACCAAAGTATAATTTGTTATCATTTATTACTTTTTCAGCAATATTTAATTTTCTTAATAATAAAGGTTGATGTTTCTTAAGAAAAGTTAATATATAACAGAGACTCAAACATGCTTGATGTTCAAGTGAAATATTAACTTTTTCAAATATTTGATTATTACATTCTAATTTAAAAACTTCGGATAGTAATTCTTTTTGATATTTTTTTTTTTGAACAATTTTAAGATCTGTATTAGTTTCATTAATAATTGTTGTTGTTTCTAACTGAATATTTAAATAATGTAAAATATCATCTAATTTCATTTTATTATATTCTAATTTTGTTGAATAAATTATAAATTGTTTTGCAGGATAACAATCTAGAATATTTGAAATTTCATCTAAACATAAAAAAGGATCCTTGGGATTACTATAATTTTCATAAAAATATCCTTTTCCTGTTCTTATATTATAACATGCTAACCCAATAATCATATTACATTGAGATGATTTTTTATCCAAAATAATATTAAAATTTATAAAAGTAATAAAAGATTTTTGTCTAATATTATCTTTAATATCATTGTTAAAATAAGTTGCAGGAGTATATACTTCACGTAGTGCTCTTTTTGGTAATGGTGGACTACTAACTTGATCAATTACTACTACATTAAAATTTAAATTTATTAATTTTTCAATCCAATTATCAACTACATAAATTGGAAAACCAATCATATGTGGGTTCGATTTTGAGAGAGGTTTCTTTTTATCTTTCATTGTATAAGATATTTCTAATTGATTGGCTATTGTTGAGACGTCTGCGCCATGTAAATCAGTTCCATAACATTCATGAAAAGAACCTATCTGCATCAAAATAATAACTCGCCCTTCTCCGAATTCTTTTTCATAAAATTGATGAATATCAAAATATTGGTTAACTTTAACGTTTTTTAAATCCATTATTAAATATAAAAAAATATGTTTCTAAATAGATTCATTTATGAATAGATTTAAAAGTCTCATACTTGTATAAAAATATAGATAAAAATATATCTACAATAATTAAATGAGTGATTCTTTAAATAATTCTGTTGAAAAAACACAAGATAACGATATAACCAACAAAGCCAGTGAAATAATAGAAGAGTTCAATAATGATATAACTGAAGAGTTTGATGATACAATAAAAATTTCTGATTCTGATGTTTTAACAGATAAAGAATTATATTCATTTGAAGATATGAAAAAGTTAACTTTAAACGAAGTATACACTTTATTTAAAAATGCAAACTTTTTAATGTTTATAAATGAAAACACTATAAAAATGAAAATAGGATTTGGATGTTTTGGACATAGACTTTTTAAAGTGGGAATTCTAATGATTTCTACAAAATTTATAGAAAGTTTAAAAAAAATAATTCACAAATGGAATAATTTTTTAAATAATAATAAAATCTACAAAAGTAAAAATATAATTGATAAAAACAGAGAGACATTAAATAATATAATTTTTGAAAATAATGTTATTTTATGTAAAACTTTATATTCTAAAATGATAATTCAAGATAAAATAATATTTAGTCAATACAAAGATAACATATTAAAAAAAATAGAGTATAAACTAAGGGGCTTTTGTCAGATAATGGAAGAGATGGGTGCAAGTAAAATAACAATAGATTTTGATTCAATAAATAAAAAATTAACTAAACGCGAGATTAAATTACAAGGAAAGTTTAATGATATAATTGCAGGTAATTTAGGATTTACATCATTATCATCATCGATTAGTTCTACTAATCAAAATTATGAATTATCTTATCCCAATTATAATAATACAATTTTAAATAAAAATGAGATTGAAAAAAATATTAAAGAAGGTAAATTTATAATTAATTTTAATGATTATCAAAGTAATCTAGAATTTCAATCTGTAGTACAATCTAGATGTAATCATTTTATAAATAAATATAGTACCGTTTTTTCAATAAACAATGAATCAGTATTAGATGTATCAGTAAAACTATTTTTAGGTACAAATAATATTGAGTTTGGTCAGTCTATGAATATTAGAAATAAAATGTTTTCTAAAACTGTTATTAAAACACATGTTAAATTCATCGACGATAAATTAATTTATCATAATTTAAATTCAAGAAGTATTTCTTTAGATGAAATTGGATTTAAATATTTAATGAAAAGTTTACAATATGTTGATTTTAATAAAATTGGAATATTAAAAATTAATAAATTTATTGATAATTGGGTAGAAGAAAAATTAAAGAATTTTAGTGAAAAAAATTATTATGTTGTTATAAATTTATTAAACGAAATCAAAAAACACATTGAATTAGAAGAATATAATAATTTATTATTAAATTATTTTAATAAATTTTCACAATGGGTTCATTTTTCTAATTTTATAAATGTTTTAACTAATAAAACAATTAGTTATGATAAAATTGGATACTTGGCTATAATTAATAAACAAGAAATTAACAAAATAAATCTAATTAATTATTTAGTTAAACTAATTTTTAAAAAAAGTGTTAGAAAAAATGTAGTGAAACAAATATTTACTCATGAAACAAATAAATTAATATTTTTTTTTCAATATTATTTAATAAAAGTAAACCATTTGGCTAATTTTAATTGGGATAATATTTTAAATATCATTGAATACATAAACTCTTTGCCACTTATTGATATCGATGATAAACAATTTTTTAATAATGGAATATTTTTTATAAAAAATTTTCATAAACATTTCTTTTATAAAAAATATTATAAAAAAGTAATTAATAAACTACTTCATGATAAATATTATGAAACTAAAAATAAAAATTATATTTGTGAATATTTTATAGAATATATAAAAATAGATCAATTTATAGATTATAATATAGACAGTTTAGATAAGTTTAATAATATGATCGAAGTAAAAATGAAGACATTTTTGGAATTAAAAAAATTTTTCTTAAATCAAAGTATAATTAATATAAATACTAATTTATATTGTCAAAAAAAATTAAAATATTATTATCAAATTGAAGATATAGACATTATAAATAAATACTTAATTAATGAGTATCATCATAAAAATAATTTATTTAAAAATATATGCTATTACAATGATAAAATAATTTTTTCAAATGAATTATGTGATTATTATAGTTATGATTTACTTAAATCAAATATATACTTTGGATTTAAATGTGATAACCAAGTTTATTCGTTTATAGAAACATTAATAAAACAAATTAAATCTTTACTAAATAAAAAAGGTTACGAAGTTATTCTAATAGATAATATTGATATTGATACTATTGCAAATAAAATTCAGTTATATCCAATGTTTAATGACTTTTTAAATGATATTATCGCAGAGATAAATTCGTCTCATAAAATCATACCGGTTGACCTAGTTAATTATTTAGTTAACATCTAATCTATTAATATTTGTTATTTTTTTCTATTATATGTATACACTGACTGTATTATTAATAATGTAATCTTGTAAAAAATTAGATAATTAATTTAAACTTGCAAAAAATTTATTTAATTGATAAAAAATGAAATCTTTTGTTAATTCATATTGTGGATCTCTTAAATCATACCAATTGGTTTCTCCTTTTTTTACTAACTTGTTTAAAATCTTATAAATAAGTTGTAATCCATCTTTTTTTTTCAATAATTTTTTGTTTTTAAATTTTTTATATTGTATATCATTAATAATCCAGTTATCAATCATTTCTCTATAAAAAAACATGGTGACATTTTTTTGTAATTTTTTATCTTGATTAACATCAATATATTCATAATAAGATTTTATATGCGGGATAAATGGCGTTATTGTTGGATTAACAAACTTACCATCAAATGTTTTACTATAATAATTAGGTAATCTAAACATCTATAAATAAAAAGAGAAAATTAATTTTTTTTTTCAATGTATTCTATAAAATTGTAATAAAATTTTTCTTCTAAATTTTTATCTTTCCATTTATTAACAATATTTTCTATCTTTGTTTGATTTATATTATCTTTATTTTTAAAGTAATTAAGTAAAAATGATATTAATATACCAAATTGAACCTTTGACATTTTCCTTAAATTTTTTCTTACAAATAAATTAAAATAATACCTAAACTCGCTATCAGTCTTAAATTCATTATTCTTTAGTTTCTCTTCAATATCAACAATATTATTTATTTTTTTTAATTGTAATATTAAAATTGAATTTACCGATGTATATGGTTTTTCCATAAACGATGCTAAATTATTTAATTCTTTTATATTATCAGATTTTTTAGTAAAAATTATTTTATTATTTTTTATTTCAGGTACAATTGGTTGTTGATTAGTTTTAGTAGTATTGTTTAATCTTGTTAAAAATATAGGGTGAATTAAAAAATCATCCGGTTTTATAGAAGGTCCTATTTTTCTATCTCCATTCATATTAATTTAAGTGATATTTTTATTTTTAAATATATATTCACAAAGTGAATCAATAATAAAAATATTGATAAACAGATGTTATGTATAGAGATTAATGAATCTTGAAAAAAGTAAAGAAATCATGTGTCTAGAACCAACTGATTCTAATAGTGAAAATTGTTCTAGTTCAGTAGAAAGCGATTCTGAATCTATTAGTTCAGTTTCATCTGATGAAATTGACGATCAAGTCGATAATATTGATCTGCGAGGAAAATCATTAAATGGATACTATTTTATTGACGAACTTGGTCGTGGTGGATTTTCAATCGTATGGTTAGCTTATCATATTGATAAAGAACAATTTTTTGGAATTAAAGTAAATCACCCAAACGATTTTAGAGATGCTGTTGATGAAGCAAAATTCCATCGAAGAATCCCATCACAATCAAAGAAAGACGAACATGTATTTTTTAATAAAATAATCGAGTCGTTCCCAAAAACAATAGATCAAAAACGATATTATTGTAGCGTGTACAAACTGTATGGAGGAAATCTAGATGATTTTATTCACAAAGGTTTATATCCAAATGGATATGGAGAAGAAATATCTGTTAAAATGATTTATCCTATTGTAAAGGCTCTTGATTTCCTTCACAATAAATTAAAATGTTATCATGGTGATTTAAAACCAGATAATATATTATTATTTGGATATAATAAACGCGATAGTACTATTATTTCAAAATATAAAGAACATGATTTATTTTTAAAATTAAAAGAGAAGAAAGAATACCGTGATGAAATTCATCAAAAAATTATAGAAGATATTAAAATAAATAAACAACTTAAATATGAATGTGAAGATAATTATATTGAAAATCCAAAAACTGTTTTATCAGATTTTGGAAATTTTTGCGACGAAGATGATCAATTTGAAGATGTATTTGGAACTAGATACTATCGTGCACCAGAGATAATGATAGTAGGACCAACTAGTTATCCTGTTGATATATGGGCATTAGGGTGTACGTTTTATGAATTAATAGCAGGTAAGACATTATTTAATCCTCAAAAAAAAAAGTATGATACAAATCATGAACATTTATCAATGATACAAAATTTTTGTGGAATAGTTCCTAAAAAGTTAGTAAAAAGTTGTCGTAAAAGAAAAGATTATTTCAATAAAAGTAATAAACTTAAAGATTATATTGATAATAATTATAATCTAAAAGAAATGCTACTAAATGAAATAAGCAATAAAGAAATTGTTGATTTCATTTGTAGTTGTCTTCAAACTAATCCTAAACATCGAGCTAAAATATCAGAGTTGATTACACATAATATATTTGAAAACTAAAATGATTTACAAAGTGAATCTTTTAATCACAGTCGTCTTCATTAAATACTGGAGATGTCATTGAACAATTTGTATATTCTTTACAAATTGAATACGGGTCATGTGGAACTGATCGATGTGATAGATTGGATTCGGCATTATAATATACTTTTCTATCACTAGATGATTCACTACTAGATCTTGATAGCGAAGGTGTTTTTTTATAAATTGAATTATATTCATTTGTAGATATTTTATTTTTAAAAATGAATGCACCCATCTTGTGGGAAGTAGATTTGTTGTTTTTATTTGTATAGTTCATTAAAAATATAAAATCTTTGTAACACAATATATTTTTAATTTTCAATTTTTTTTAAATAGACTCTTAAAGTGGATATAATTCATTGTCACGTAATGCAACTGGTTGATCATCACGTTCCCTTTCAAGTTCCCTTTCAGTATTTTCAAGTTCCCTTTCAGTATCTTCAAGATACCCTTGAGCATCATCAAGAAACATTTGAGTATCTTCAAGTTCCCTTTCAGTATCGTCAAGGTCCTTTTCAGTATTTTCAAGTTCCTTTTTAGTATGTCTATCTTCGATAGATCTAAAGTTATATGTCATTATATTACCTAAATTAACAAAATGGTTAATTAATTCAGCTATTTTATTTTTCATAGACATTTTTTTTTCTTTATATTCAACAGTATTGTCTTTTAAAGACTTATTATTGTTTACAACTTTTATTAAATGATCATATAAACTAGTATTAATAAGTTTACTTTTTTGTTGATCTTTTAATATATTTTTTTCTAATGATTTCATATTAGTATCTACACTCTTTTTAATGTCACCATTTTTTTCATGTTCTGGTAATTCATTGTATTTTTTAATATAATTATAAATCATATCAGATCTTTCATTATATTTTATAGTTTTCTTTAAGATTAATTTAAGTCTTTCCAAATCAGCATCATTTAACTGAATGTTTCCATTATCTAGTAATTCTTCTGTCTGTAAAGTAATACTACCGCCATTCATTATGATATTAGATTTAAGAATATTCAACATTGCATGAAATTCACCATTAATAGTTGATTGGGCACCTCCTGATAAATTAGGCAATACAATACTTTTTTTATTTGATTGAACATGTGACAATTCAGTATTTAACATTTTTATTCTTCCATAATTAATTAAATGAGGGTTTAAAATATATCTTTTATCATTAATAAAATTACTATATTTTGAATCACCTTCAACTACCCATAAATCTTCCTCGAGATACAAGTCTTTTTTTAAAACAACATGCTTATTTATTAATTTAGCAAGAGCCTCTAATATGCTTATTTGATCATCGTATTCGTTTGTTAACATATTTACATCAATTTTATTGTTAGTTAATACGTAAACTTGTGTACTCAATAAAGAAGTTATATCTACATTAGTCTTTTTAGTTGATAATCTTTTTTTTAATAAAGAAACAATATCTATCATATATATAATTAAATAGAAAATAATTAATAATTTTTTTAAATATTTATATAAATATAAATCTAAACTAAAATATATAGATGTTAAAAAATAAAATTTTAAATATTTCAATTTATAATTGGTTATTAATTATTTTAATAATAATGATTAAGTTGTTTAAGAAAAATAATAAAGAAGAATTTACATCAGATAGCGATGTTAAAGAGCCTAATAAATTAGAAAAAGGAAAAAAAATAATAGTCTATAATTTTAATACTTTATGGTGTGGTTATAGTAGAGAATTTGAACCTATATTTAAAGAATTTAAAATTAAAAATCAATCTGATAGCATAATTATAAAAGATATAAAATGTGATAATGAAAATAATACTGAATTATGTAAAAAATATAAACTACCAGGATTTCCAACAGTATTATTTATTGAAGGAGATAAAATTGAAGAATATCAAGGTAACAGAACTTTAGAAGATTTAACAAATTCTTTAAATATTTTTTCTAATAAACTATAAATAAGTTTATGATAATTTTTTAGCTAGTAAAGTTAATTCGTCATAGAATTCTAAATCATTAAAAGGAATGTTTGGTAATTTTTTAAATCCATACATTGCTCCATAAAAATTTCCACATAATATTCCAATTGTGTCATTATCGCCAAAATTTAATGTTGATAATGTAAATAATAATCTCCAATCAGTTTCCATATCTTTAGTAGTTAAATTATTAACATTAAATAAATCTTCTACTTTATACTTAACATTTTTTCTTGGTTTTGAAGATAAGAATAAAAAATAAAGTGAAAATATGACTACACCTAATCCAGTAGATCCCATCTTTTCATAATTTGATCCATTAAAAGCTGGTTCAAATCCATTACTTAACATTTCATCAATTCTATTTATATTAAGAAAACCATTCGGTATGCCATCATCCAAATAATATTTAATATTAAGATAGAACTCTTCAATTTTGGTAAAAAATAAATTAAAATATTCTTCAGCTTCAATAGAAACATTCGCTAGTTTATAAATTTTATCATATAAATCAATAAACATAGTAAACCATTTAAAATAAACTATTTTGTCTAATGCACATTTTATAAAAAAAGCTATAGCAACGCTTCCTAAATATCCATACGGATGTGTATGTGTCATTTTACCAGCCAAAAGTGCTTGTTTAATTAGTTCATCTAAATTTTTTTGATATTTTATTCCTATAACTGATGCTCTCATTGCAGCACCATTTCCACCACCATTAGATTGAAATTTAAAGATTATTTTTGGATCACTAAATTTTCTTAAATTTCTTAAACTTTCAAGAGTTCTAATACCAGTACCTCTTTTATGTTCATCCTCTAAATATTTTAAACAAGAAGTAAATTCTTGTTGATACTCTTTAAAAGATATTTTTT
>TARA_B110000977_G_scaffold201874_1_pt1 | contig 13192 bp, 4 predicted proteins | sample TARA_B110000977 | Tara Oceans TARA_B110000977 (sample SAMEA4397798) | marine metagenome | biome: Polar Biome; feature: [SRF] surface water layer (ENVO:00010504); material: water (ENVO:00002006), including particulate matter (ENVO:01000060) such as... | depth 5 m | reverse complement strand
TAAACCCTAAACCCTAAACCCTAAACCCTAAACCCTAAACCCCTAAAACCCCTAACGGGAACAAGGCAAACACCTCGGAAAACTCACAGAAATTAACTTGTTATTTCTGCCATACATTTAGATCTCCAAGTCGTCCCGAAAAATATCTTGTCTCGGGACCTCCATTTTGTGTGCTGACGAGGCATCGTCGAAGCGTCACTCTTGCGCGCGCGGCAGCTCACCGAGCAACCCCCGCGCGTGAACGTTATCCACACGTAAGGTACGTTGCGAAACGTGAAGACTTCCTTCCCCTCCGCTTTTGCTTCTCCGCTCGTCACCCTCCGTCAATGACAAAAAGCACTTTTGGGAACGCGTGGCCCGGAAAAGCGCCGCGCGGCCTCCCCAATTCAACAACGTCGCGTCGCGACCTAACTGCGTGTCCTTTTGCCTAACCGAAGACCCTCTCCCGTCCTTAACACTTCAAACAACCCCCCCCATCACGTTTCCCTCTCAGACCGCTTCGTTTGATCTCTTCACGATGGAGCTCGCGCCCACCGATGCCCCGACTGCAGAAGTGCTGGGTGTCAAAAAATCAGCCAAGATCTGGTACACGTTGACCGATGAGGCACCCGCGTTGGCGACGCACGCGTTTTTGCCCATCGTGCGACGATTCCTGGCGCCCAACGGCGTCGCCGTAGAAGCCGCGGATATTTCACTCGCCAATCGCGTGTTGGCCGCTTTCCCGGACAAACTCAGCGCTTCGCAAAGACGCCAAGACGTCCTCGCGACGCTCGGCGAGATTGCCAAAACGCCGAGGGCGAACATCGTCAAGCTCCCCAACGTCTCCGCCTCGGTGCCTCAGCTCGAGTCTGTGATTGCAGAGCTGAACCAAAAAGGGTTCCAAGTACCCGCGTACCCCAAGGGTGATGTCTCCGCTTTGACTGATGCGGAGCGCGAAATCAAAACGCGGTACAGTAAGGTTTTGGGATCCGCAGTGAACCCCGTTTTGAGGGAAGGCAACAGCGATCGACGAGTCGCCGCGCCCGTCAAGGCGTACGCGCGGAGTAACCCTCACAAAATGGGTACCTGGTCACCCGACTCCAAAACACACGTCTCTTCCATGCCTTCCGGTGACTTTTATGGCAGCGAGAAGACAGCCGTGATGGAATCGCCGGGGACGCTTCGCGTGGAGCTTCACACCGCGGATGGATCAAACGCGATTGTTCTCAAGGAGAACATCGCGGTGGAAGCTCTCGAGACGATTGACGCGTCTTCCATGTCCATCACGGATTTGGATGCGTTCATCGAAACGGAGCTCCAAGCTGCTGCTGCGCAAGACTTGATGGTTTCGTTACACCTAAAGGCGACTATGATGAAAGTTTCCGATCCCGTTTTGTTCGGCCGCGTCGTCTCTGTGTACTTCAAGTCGGCGTTTGAAAAGCATGCGGCGACGCTTTCGCAACTCGGCGCTAACCCCGAAAACGGGCTAGGTGCCGTTTTGGAGGCTGTCGGCAGGATTTCCGATGATGTGCAGAAGAAGCAAATCCTCGATGATATCAACGCCTGTTACCTCCAAACCGACCGCCCTCGCGTCGCGATGGTGGATTCTGACAAGGGCGTCACCAACTTTCACGTCCCTTCCGACGTCATCATCGACGCGTCCATGCCGGCGATGATCCGTGAAGGCGGGAAGATGTGGAACTTGAACAACAAAACAGAGGACGTCAAGTGTTTGATTCCCGATAGGTCCTACAGTTCCGTGTTCCAGGCGTGCATTGACGATTGCAAGGAGAACGGGCAGTTTGACGTGACGAAAATGGGAAGCGTCGCAAACGTAGGGCTGATGGCGCGCAAGGCGGAAGAGTACGGCTCCCACGACAAGACTTTCAAGGTTTCAGCGGACGGAACCGTGAAGTCTTTTTTCGTCGCAGCAGATGGTACCGAGACTCCTCTCTTCGAACACGGCGTCGCCGCTGGCGACTTGTGGCGCATGTGCCAAAGCAAGGAACCAGCTGTGCGCGACTGGGTGAAGCTGGCGGTAACCCGCGCCACGCTGTCGCAATCGCCGGCGGTGTTTTGGCTCGACCCCAAGCGCGCACACGACGCCGCGTTGACCACAAGGGTCAACGCGTACCTCGCGTCGGAGCACCCATCTGCTTTGACCGAGACGTTACCGGATGGATCCAAGTTGATTGATATCATGTCCCCTACCGACGCGATCAAGCACGCGATGCGACGCGCGCGGTCCGGCTTCGACACCATCTCCGTCACGGGTAACGTGTTGCGTGATTACCTCACCGATTTGTTTCCGATTATCGAACTAGGCACGTCGGCGAAGATGCTGTCCATCGTCCCTTTACTCGCGGGTGGCGGTTTGTTCGAAACCGGCGCTGGTGGTTCTGCGCCGAAACACGTCCAGCAGTTCACAGAGGAGGGGCATTTACGTTGGGACTCGCTGGGCGAGTACCTGGCGCTCGCGGTTTCCCTGGACGACTTGGCGCTGAAAACGCGCAACCCGAAGATCAAGATCCTCGCAAAGGGGTTAACCTCCGCTACTGGGAAACTTCTCGAGCAAAATAAGTCCCCGTCCAGGAAAGTGCACGAGATTGACAACAGGGCGTCACACTTCTACATCGCCATGTGGTGGGCAGAGGCGGTCGCGAGGTCGTTACCCGCGTTCAAGCCTTTGGCGAGCGAGTTGAAGGCGAACGAAGCGACTATCGTTCGCGAACTGGTGGAGGAATGCCAAGGCTCGCCCGTCGACCTCGGTGGGTACTGGCTGTGCGACGAACAAAAGTGTATCGCGGCGATGCGCCCTTCGAAGACGTTCAACGCGGTGATTGACGAACCCGTGATGATGTCCACGCTGGACCCTCCCGGTTCCAAAACCGTGGATAGCATCTACGCCGCGATTGACGCCAACTTGCGCGTGATTCGTCGCAAACTCAACAACAAGCCGCTCACGTTGGCGGAGAAAATCGTGTACGGCCACTTGGACGACCCGGAAGGCTCGCCCGCCCCTGAGCGCGGCGTTTCTTACCTCAAGCTTCGACCGGATCGAGTCGCCATGCAAGACGCTACGGCGCAGATGGCTATTTTGCAGTTCATCTCTTCAGGACTCCCGAAAACCGCGGTGCCCACTACGATCCACTGCGACCACCTCATCGCCGCCGAGACGGGCGACGTGGAGGATCTTGGAAACGCAAAGGTTGAAAACGCCGAGGTTTACGATTTCCTGTCATCCTGCGGCGACAAGTTCGGCATGGGGTACTGGAAGCCCGGCGCGGGGATCATCCACCAAACCGTGTTGGAGAACTACGCGTTCCCGGGTGGTTTGATGATTGGCACGGACTCTCACACCCCCAACGCGGGTGGTTTGGGTATGTGCGCCGTGGGTGTGGGCGGCGCTGACGCCGTGGACGTCATGGCGTCTCTTCCCTGGGAGCTGAAAGCCCCGAAGGTTATCGGGGTGAATCTCACCGGTTCGCTGTCGAACTGGACCTCGCCCAAAGATATCATCCTGAAGGTTGCTGATATCCTCACCGTCTCGGGCGGTACCGGCGCGATCATCGAGTACTTTGGCGAAGGCGTCGATACGATGAGCGCCACGGGGATGGCGACGATTTGCAATATGGGCGCGGAGATTGGTGCGACCACTTCCGTTTTCGCGCTTTCCGAACGCCAGCTCGAGTACTTGAGGGAAACAGGCAGGTCCGGGGTTGCCAAGTTAGCCGAGTTGAACCGCGCAAACCTTGTGCCGGACGAAGGGTGCGAGTACGACCGGGTGGTTGAAATCAATCTCGACACCCTGGCGCCGCACATCAACGGACCGTACACGCCTGATTTGTGTACACCCGTGGATAAACTCAAGGAACGCGCCGCGGAGGAAGGATGGCCCGTGGAGATTTCCTCAGCGTTGATTGGGTCGTGCACCAACTCTTCGTACGAAGACATGGCGAAATGCGCCAACTTGACGAAGCAAGCCCTGGATGCGGGCTTGGAGTACAAAGTGCCCTTCTACGTCACCCCAGGCTCAAGAGCCGTGCAGGTGAACATCGAAAAGGACGGTTTCGTGGATATTTTCGAACAAGCGGGCGCGACGGTGTTGGCGAAGGCATGTGGGCCTTGTATCGGGCAGTGGAAGCGCCAAATGCCTCCTGGCATCAAGAACACCATCGTCACGTCGTACAACCGGAACTTCGCCAAGCGAAACGACGGAAACCCGGATACGCACTGCTTCGTGACGTCGCCCGAGCTCGTCACAATGTTGGCGTTTTCGGGTCGTTTGGATTACAACCCGTACGCCGATTCCTTGACCACCCCCGACGGCAAGGAATTCAAGTTCGAAGTGCCTCTTGGCTGCCCCGCTATCCCTCCCAGCGGCTGGGACATCGACGACTCGATCTTCCAGGCTCCCAAGCCCACCGAGAAAGCTGCCGACGTCGTCGTCAAGGTTGACCCGAACTCGAAACGGTTGCAGCTTTTGGAACCGTTCAAAAAATGGAACGGCGCTGATTATGTCGGGTGCCCTGTTTTGATCAAAGCCCTGGGGAAGTGTACCACGGACCACATCTCCATGGCTGGCCCGTGGCTGAAGTTTCGCGGACACCTGACGAACATTTCGGAAAACTGTTTGATCGGCGCGATCAACGCGGAGAGCAGAAAAACCAACGCGGTGAAGAACGTTTTCACGAACGACATCGGCAAGGTTCCCGAAATCGCTGCGCAGTACAGGGACGTTCAGAAAATGCCCTGGGTCGTGGTCGGGGACAAGAACTACGGCGAAGGCAGCTCAAGGGAACACGCAGCTTTAGAGCCTCGATTCTTAGGCGGAGTCGCCGTTATCGTTCGTTCGTTCGCGCGCATCCACGAGACCAACTTGAAAAAGCAAGGCATGCTGCCCTTGACTTTCTCGGACCCTTGCGATTACGACAAGGTTTGTGGCGAAGGCATGGTGCTTGATATCGTGGGACTCGCGAACGGCGGACTCAAGCCCGGGTCGCAGCTCACAGTTCGAGCGCGCGACGCGTTTTCCGGCGAAACGGTGTACGAATTCCCTGTCGACCACACCTTCAACGATGAGCAAATCAAGTGGTTCGAGCACGGAAGCGCTTTGAACTACATGAAGATGGTCAACGCCGCGGCCGCGCGAAGCACCGTGGCGTAAGCGCACACAAATGTTTTGAAAGACGCGAGAAAGAGACGCGACTGATGTACATAGACTACTTTGTAAACACAGTTTTGTTTTGTGAGAATAAATAAAAATAAAACAACGCACAACTTCTCTCAAATCCGCCATTTGATTTCCCCGAACAGCGCTTCGAGTTCCGCTAACAACAACAACCGGTCTCCGTAGGAAGTGATTCCCAACACTTTCTTGAACTTATCATGGTACTTTTCCTCCGCCGGGTCGTGGTACCCAATTTCCTGGTGGAACTTCTGAAGCGACTTGCCGAATAACCTCGCGCCTCTAAACGCCTCGGCATACTCCCCCAACCCGACGTCGTCCAGCCACACCGCCACGGCGTCGTGGTCCATCGGCGTTTTGATGTTGGCTTCGGCGGTAGAGGTCGAGCTGCTTCCTCCTGAGGAGTAGTTCGCGGAAGGGTTGGAGGGAGGGGGAGGCGCGGGCACAGCAGCAGGCGCCGCGCCGTTTTTCCCGCCGCCGTTTACCTTCCTCACTTGCAGCACTTCACCAACCACGCCCGGCAACGACGCTTGCATTTCGTCAATGGTGTGCATGTTGTAGTACAGCTTGCTCCCCATGATTATCCCGAGCCACCCGTCGGGACTGTAGTTCTTCTCCATCATCACCGGAATTAGGGGTTTCTTCTTTGTGTACGCGTACTCGGCTTCCGTGCGGCACGCCTGTGATTCCTTGTACCGGTGCGTGACGCACATAACAATCGCGTCGCTTTGCTCAATTGCGATGGCCATGGCCTCCAACGTCGAACCCATCATGCGGTCCACGTCCATCCACACCGTAAACCCCTGGCCCATGAGCTCATCTCTTAAACGCATCACTTGCGCCTGCATCCGCCACTCATACGATAACATAACCTGCCCCGTCGCGTTCTGCACAGTGCCTTCGCCGTTGAGTTTCTGTATCGTCTCATGTGTCACGTCGGTGACGTTATTAGAGTCTTGCTCTCCGTGGATCATCCACAGCGCGCCTTTGGCTTTGCGCATGGTTTCGTCTGACCCACCACGTCTCGCTTCTTCTAAAGACTCGATAACACCAGGCTCTTCAAGCACTTTTTCCCGTAAAGTATCGTCAAAGGAAAGGTTCCAGAGACACGTAGCGGCCCAGAACTGGGTTTCGTCCGAGCTACTGTGCGGCTCCTGCGGTTCTTGTAACCCGCGGACTAGTAACGGCAACGCGCCCGCTTGAAATATCCGTCCCTTGTTCGCATCATTCGTAGCGAGATTCGCGATGCTTTTCGTGACTTTGTGGGTTTCGTACCTGTGGCCGTCGATTCGTTTCTCATCAAGCGCGGCGCGTAACGTTTCGACAATCTCTTCAACAATCGTAGGATCCGCCTCCATGCGCTCGTCGCTCTCTTCCCGTCCGACCAGATTGGCCAACGCGCATGCGGCGTTGATACGCACGGTCATCCGCGTAGATGCCAACAGGCTTAACATACTCTCCGCCGTCCCCGAGGCCAAAAGCAACTTCTGCTGCGCGCTGTTGTGCGATAAATCGCTTATCGTGGCGCTGAAGTGGTCCGCCGCGCTGGATCCGCGGAAATCGCAAAATCCCTCGTTGCACGTAGGGTCACAATCAGATGATGAGGTGTTCACATCGTTGACATCGCCAACAACACCCCCATCAACGTCACAGATGGGTAACAGAAGCCTTTGCAGAATTACTGGGACTAATCGTGACTTCGCGACTAGCCTGTGTACGTCGTCGTTTCGTGACACCAACGTGGCGCACAACGCCGCGGTGGCGCACTCGAACTCAACGCTCGGGTTGTTATCCCCCGCCAACGCGTTCTTCACGCTGTCCATCGCGCCTAACTTTGCAACCTTCGCACACATCGTTCCGTTGCGTTCACAAAGTGAACGCAGAGCGTAGGAGGCGTGTACGCTGCCAAAATCAACCATCATCAGTAAATGGCTGTTCAGGTCGTTGTTCGATGCGAGTTTGCTCTGTGCGCGCGGTAACTGCGATTCGCTCTTCTCCATCTTCATCGTGAGGAACTGCCGAATCCACTCCGCCGCATCGATCGCATCGGTAGACACTTCATTCGTCGCCCCGGTCTCTACCGCCTGCGCCCACTTGGTCAATAAATTCTTCACGTTTTCGATGCGATTGTCGTGGGAACTCTCGGGGCCCACGAAGTCGTGGTCGAACAGCACGGTGGGTGTCGTGCCGAACGCGGTTTCGGGCGCATTCGTAGCAGATGCTTGTGGCGGATTTAACTTCGCGTTGTGGGGTACGCGCGTGCGCCACGCCTTTGTCAGCCGCTGTTGTTTTTTGGTTCCAAGATCACGACCGGCGACGACACACGATGGCGTCGAGGTAAACGCCATCGCCGCCATCGTCGTGACAGAAGCGACGGCAGGCACCCACCGATCCTTATACTGATTACGACTTAGCAACTTTCGCGTGTGTCACGCTGAAGCTGCTGAGGTGGCACAGTTGCGGCGATTTTTTGACTGGAGCGTTTTCTCGATCCGACCTCCGCGAATGTCGCCTCGCACACACACGAGTGCACACGCGTGAAGTACGCGCACGGCACTTCCACCAACACGCGCGCATCTCCCGCCCGCGTCTATTTCAAGCGCTCTCCGCATTACCCCCGTTCCACCCCTACCCTACCTTCGCCGGCACGACACCACGGTCGATCTCGTTTGGGGAGACGAAGCGTTTCTGTTTTTTGGCCACGCGATTGTATCACGATGAGTCCAACCCTACGCGACCTCGCCAGTGCCCCCGGGGTTACAATGTCCGGCAAACCCACTAGGTGGCCGTGGCTCGCTCCTGGTGAGGTAGACCGCGCAAACCAGGGCCCCGCATCGCACGTTTTGTTCCCCCCCGAGCGCCTTCACGAAGCGTGCAGGAAGGGCTTTTTGGAAGAGGCGCTTTTTCTGCTGGACAAAGCGAGCGATGACGAGCGCGTCGCGGTGGACGCGACTGACGACGGCGGACGGACCGCGCTTCACTTCGCCTCTGGGTGGGGCCGATTAGACATTATTGATACGCTTCTGAACAGAGGTGCCTCGCTTGAGCCGCGAGACGCGTGGGGCAAGGCCCCGGTGGATTGGGCGCGCCAGGCGGACCAAACCGAAGCGGTCACGAAGCTGCGCATCGAAGCCGTGCACCGCGGGACGGTCGGCGGCCGCGGCGCGGTGGCGCCGTTACAAACGTTCCTGGAACACGCACTAGGAAAGACGGAGGAAGAGGTGAAACGGGATATGGATGCGTTCGCGAAGGACGCGTATGACAGGTACGGGGCGATGGACCAACGGGAAAAGGACAGGAAGTGAGGTGTAGAAGTACTTGTAACACCAGTCACGACTCACTCAAAAGAAACTCTTCTCAAAGTGCAGCTTCTTGGTTGACTTTTTAAATAAATCTGGCGTAGATCTCGATCGGCTCACTGTGACACGGCGCCGGTGTCTGTGTTTTCGGTATGGAGGTTGAGTCGTCTCCTCCCGCTATGGCAGAGGAGGCTCCCGAGGAACGCGAGGTGACTTTCGTGGCGGAGGCGGGTGAGTTGGACTTCTTGGTCGCGTCCATCGGGGAACTCGGTTCTGCTGCCGACCCAGCTTCATTTCGCCGAATCTCACAAGTCGTCGCACTGTACCAGGAGTTCCCCACGCTTCTGGATGGGCACCTGGAAGGGTGGATCACCCCTTTGGCGGGTGTGTTGAGACACGAAGCACACAGGGGCGACGACGCTGATATGGTCGTAGTGCAGCGCACCGCGAAGGTGCTAAACGCGTTAGCCACGGTCCGAGGCGCAAAGACTGTTGTGAAATTTTTTCCCCATGAAGCCCGGGATTTAGAACCCGTGGTCGCGTTGTTAATTCGATCGCATGATGTACAGCTGTTGGCCACGACGCTGGAGGAGAAGGATGAACTCGGAACCGCGTGGGAAACTCGTGCGACGTTGATTCTTTGGCTTTCGATTTTGGTGTTGATTCCGTTCGACTTGGTGACCGTGGATTCTTCGGCTGTTGACAAAACCGAAGACGAAGAAGCGCCGCCCGTGGTGATGCGCATTTTGCGCTTGTGTCAGGACCGGTACTTATCCGACCCCGGAATCGTACGGGACCGGGCTGCGACGCTGTTAGCTAGGTTACTAACCAGGCCGGACATGCCTCGCGCGCTCGCGACGTTCCTGGACTGGGCCACGAACGCGCTTGGCGGAAGGGTGGACACAACGGATGATGAAAACAACGGGGGTGAAACCAACCAAACCGCCTCCTCCCCAACTGAAATAAAGAAATCCATAGCCGCTGAGGAACAGCGGTACACGTTTCTTGTTCCAGGCGTAGCACGCGCACTCGCGGCTATTTTCAAGCTCGGCACCCGAGGAGCGCTGCTTGGCGTGGCGGAACGCGCGTGGGGCGATGCGCGCGATTTGTCAAACTCACCCGCCGCGGATGGGAGCGCTTTGGTGCGCCAGCTGGCGTGTAAGCTCGCGCAGCGCATCGGTTTGCTGTTCCTGAAACCGCGCGTTGTGACGTGGCGGTACGAGCGGGGGGCACGGTCGCTGGTGGATAACCTGATTGGGGAAAAGGACAAGGAAGAACCTGAGTCGAGTGCAAATACTCATACGAAAACAAACGAAACCGACTCTTACGACTCGGACGCCGACGACGTCCCCGAAGGCGTCGAGGAGGTTATCGAATCGTTACTGGTGGCGTTGCAGGACAAAGATACGGTGGTGCGGTGGAGCGCGGCGAAGGGTTTGGGGCGTATCACATCACGGCTACCCGCTGAGTTTGGCGATGAAGTGGTCATGTCCATTCTTGAGTGTTTCGCGCCGGGTGAAAACGAAAACACGAGGCACGGCGCGTGTTTGGCGCTGGCGGAGTTGGCGCGACGAGGACTATTGCTGCCATCACGTCTGCCTGACGCGGTTCCGCACGTCGCAGCTGCTCTGACGTACGATGTGCGCAGAGGACCGCACTCCGTTGGGGCGCACGTGCGTGACGCGGCGGCGTACGTGTGCTGGGCCTTCGCCAGGGCGTATGCGCCGGAAGCGCTCGCGCCGCACGCCGATCAATTAGCACCCGCGCTTCTCGTCGCCGCGTGCTTCGACCGCGAAGTGAACTGCCGCAGGGCCGCGGCGGCGGCGTTCCAGGAAGCCGTGGGCCGAGTCGGGGCGTTCCCGCACGGCATGGACGTCGTTTCTGCGGCTGACTATTTTGCGTTAGGCGCCCGGCAAAACGCATTCACGAAGGTTGCGAATTTCGTGTGCACACTTGGCGAATACCGACCGGCGCTGTTGCATCACTTGCTGGAGGTGAAATTGTCACACTGGGAACGCGCGACGCGCGAACTTTCCGCGAAAGCGTTGATGTTGTGTGGGCAAAGAGACGTGGAGTGGACACGCAATGTCGCGCTCCCCGCTCTCCTTGACCGCGCCGTTTCGCCCGCGCTGGAAACAAGACACGGCGCCATCGTCGGCGCCGCCGAAGCGCTGTTAGCGCTGAGGGAAGCGTCCAAAACGAACGAAAATTCGGCGAACGAAACCGGTGTGGTGGCGGGCGCGTTAGCGGAACGCGTGGTGACTTTGGTCCGGGATGTGGAGAAGGCTCGATTGTACCGCGGAAAGGGTGGTGAAACGATGCGAGCCGCGGTTTGTCGTTTCGTGGAGTGTTTGTCGAACGTACGGCAACCGCTGGACAAGGGACCGGGACTGTCGACCGGGCCGAAATCGCTGCGAACAACTTTATTAGTATCCATGGAGGAAAGTTTAAAGCACCCGTCGGGGGACGTGCGTGACGCCGCGGTCAAGGCGCTCGGGGCATTCGCGGAGGCGTACATGTGTGGGTTGAACCTGGAAAAGGGTGCGGAACGGTTAGTCGTGACGCTGTGTAGAACTACTTCCAGTGACCCGAACCCAGCCGCGCGAAGAGGCGCCGCCGCGGCGCTGGGCGCGATGCCAGCCGCGCTGTTGATGGCGCGCGTCAAAATAAGTATCCCGGAGATGAATAAAAAAGAAGGCGGCACGGCTGAAGAGACTGTTCCTGTACCCACTACTGTTCCCGCGTGGCGTGCTGCGATGGACGCGCTTCAGCTCGCGTCGCAATTCGAGGAGGAACCCGAGGCGCGTGATGCGGAAACGCGGGTGTGCGCGGTAAAAGGCGCGCTGGGCGTGGTGAAGACACTGTTAGCGGCGACGCGGAAAACGGACGGCGACGAGAAGCAAAATGCTGCCGCCGCTACCGCTACGTGCGCCAACGAAACCCTTACGATGTGTGTGTTCAGTATTCAAAACGACTACTGTATGGATAATAGAGGGGATGTCGGATCCTGGATTCGGGAAGCGGCGATGGACGCGGTTCCGTTTCTTGTCGCCGCGGCGCAAGCCACGGTCGGTTCGCGAAACGACGCGGAGACAATTTCTTCGGACGAAACCTCCGCGAATGAATCAAAACAAACCCCTACGTTACACGTGTCACGTGTAACTGAAATCGTCTCCGTGCTTTTGAAACAAGCCGCGGAAAAGATCGACCGGGTACGCTCCGCCGCGGGTGCGTCCTTGGCGCTTGTCCTTCAAGGGGATACATCCATTTCGTTATCACCCGTGACGGAGGTACCCGCGTATAAAGGAATTCTCCACTCGATTCCGGAGAATCCGAAAGTTGCCGCGGCGTGGGCGGCGCCGGCGAGTGCGTTTCCGCATCTCGCGAAGCTCATAGCCGGTGACGAGTCTGAATTAGCTCCATACCGCGGATCCTTGGTAGAAGGGTTCATTGTATCCGCTGGGGGGGTTGGGGATTCCCTAGGCAAGGCAGCGGGCGGCGCGATGATCGCGGCGCTGAAGGAAACCAAAGACGAATCAAGCGAGGAAAAAAGTAAACTGCAACTCGCGGTCACTGCGACGCTCGTGAATGTGCTCGATAAACGATCTAACAACGATCGCGTTATCGTTCCTCTGCTTCGTGTGCTGGATCAGTGTTTCTCCTCGGGGTGCTTAACAGCGGTGGCGCCGAACCCACCACAACCTCCAACTCCCCTCGCTGCTGCCATCGCCGCAAAGATCAGGGCGGAACTCAAAGGCTCGCGCGATATCGCCAAGCTGTGTTTAGGCGCGCAGGCGCTGTGCCACCTCGCGGGTTTGGGGAAGGTGGCTGGACTGGATCCAAACAGTGATGACACCTCTGCGTGTGCCAAGACCACGGCGACGCACGGAGTCCTAGCCCTACTCGTGAACCGGTACCCTCGGGTGCGGCGCACGGCGGCGGAGCAGTTGTACGTCACGCTTCTGGGCGTGGGTGACGACGAAACGGACGAGGGCGTTGAAAGCGCAGTTGAATTGTTATCCACCACGCGGTGGGACGCGGAACTTGCTGTGGTGAAACCAAAGAGGAATTTGCTGTACCCCATGCTAGGGTTGCTCCCTCCAAAACTTGCGTTGGTCGCGGCGAAAACAGTTTCCAAAAGTGAAAAGGTTTTGGATGAAAACGATTCTTACGCAGCGTTGGTGGGGAGCGCGGGGTACTGAGTTAGAGTTTAGGGTACTGATATAGTTCTTTGTCTTTTGTTCAATCAAAACAGGGTTATGCAGGGTCTTGTTCTTTTCGTTTGTCGTCTTTTCACCTAATGTTGTCTTTTCACGGTGTCTATGAGTTCTTGAGGATCCAGTCGATTATACCGCCATCGCTGAAATCATCAACATGCCCCGCCGCACAGCGAAAGCACTCCTCCCAGTCTCAAGGACATCCGTTCGCGCGCGCCCACATAAGAACATCGAGGTGTCCGTTATTTGCCGCCTCCAAGCACGTATTTTCGTCCCAAGCACAGCCGTTACCGCGCGCCCACTGAAGCACCTCGAGGTGTCCGGACTGCGCCGCCGCTGCGCACGTCCTCTCGTCCCAAGGGCAGCCGTTCTCGCGCAACCACTGCAGCACCTTGAGTTGCCCGCCATGCGCCGCCATCGCGCACGGCATCTCTTCACAAGGGAAACCGTTCGCAAACAACCACTTCAGCACATCAATGTGCCCGGGCTGCGCCGCCCATGTGCATGTG
>TARA_B110000977_G_scaffold189373_1_pt1 | contig 13239 bp, 10 predicted proteins | sample TARA_B110000977 | Tara Oceans TARA_B110000977 (sample SAMEA4397798) | marine metagenome | biome: Polar Biome; feature: [SRF] surface water layer (ENVO:00010504); material: water (ENVO:00002006), including particulate matter (ENVO:01000060) such as... | depth 5 m | reverse complement strand
TCCACCTCCAACCCCCCCTCCACCTCCTTCATCCCAGCCCCAGTCGTCCCCGCCGCTGCCTGACCCGCCGAACCCACCCGCGCCGCCTCCTCGATTGCTATTTCGATTATCATTTTGCGGTTGTGAAACCACGGAGCCCATCGGTATGTCCGTGGGACACGTCCACGGCCTTCCCTCCGCGTTTGCGGTGACTTTCTCCTTGAACGCCTCCGCGGCTCGTGTGTTGTACTTCACGTTCGGATCCGTGTGCTTGTCGATGCCGTACTTCTTTAGGAAGGCGTTTAAATCCGCGTTGCCGCCGGCTTGCATTTTCTTTAGCTGAATCGCGCTCCACGAATCCATCCCCACGGAGCGCACGAAGGAAATGTGCACGCCCAACCCGCGGTGCACCCCCGAGCACTCAAGACACATGAAGATCCCGTAGGAGACCGAAGCCCACTGGGGGTTCTTCGTGTTGCAATCCGCGCATATCCCGTTGTCCCTCTGCTGCTGCAGCTCGCGCAGAATGGCCGCAGCATCGGGAGAAGCCATGGCCTAGGTGCGACGAGAGGAGACGTCCCCGGGACGATCGATCAAGTGTACCGGCGTGGGCAGCTACGCGCTGGAGCGAGGGCGCTGGATCGCTCTCGATTACGGTGACGTCACACGCTTCGACGCGAGTAACCGAAGAGTCCTGTACTGCTACAGGGGACCCGCGACGCGTGCGCCGCTCGATCGGTCGCGGTAACGCGCCCCGTGGTCTGTCCCGCGGCCCGAAAGGTTTTCGTGTCTTTTCAACTTTGCCAAGTGGAGATTCTGACAACCTCTCTTTTCGGGGATACGAGGAGATGAGTGGCCCTGTGGCGCCACACCTGCTGCGCCGTATCCGACCGCACACTGTCCGCGACGCGAGCGGCGACGGAGAAAGCGTGTCCAGGCGTCGCATCGTCGTCGTGTCCGCGCACGAGAGTAGCCCCAGGGGGGGGGTCGAACGCGACTTGATCGGAGAGAAAAACACGCTCGTGTTTCTCGGCGTGTGTTCGACAAAGTCGTGGATTTGGTGTGGCACAGAGGGTGGGGACCGACGCGACGGTGTGTGAACCCTTCTCAGCTTTGACGGATACGTAATTCGCGGCTTGCTGAATCGAGTTTGAGACGCGGGTCACCGTTGGGGTTCGCAATGGGCAAAGCCGAGCACGTGGGCGATTACTCCCCTCCAACTTCCGTGGAACATGAGCGGATGCAGGGCCTGCGCGCCATGCTCCGAAACGCGGGTACCGCTACCCTCCCGCGAACCATGGCCACACGGTCGAACGGAGGCGAGAACCGAACCTTGTTACGGTTCATACGTGCGCGAAAAGGTGATACGGAAAAGTCGTTCCAGATGCTTCACAAGAGCCTTCAGTGGCGGAAAGACGCGGGGGCGGATGATTGTTTGGCGAAACCGCTCGCGCCGGAACACGCCAAGACGCTCGCCGCGATTCCCGGCTTCTACGTGGGCCACGGCAAAAAAGGACACCCCGTGTTTCTTGACCACACTGCGGTTGTCCCGTGGGACTTGATTTTAGATAAAATGGGCATGAAGCTGTTTCTGTACGCGCAAGTGCAATTGTTGGAGTGGACTAATTTCGTGGTCTACAAAGACGCGAGCACAAAATACGGCCGACCGATAACGCAAGGTATCAATATATGGGACGTCAAAGGACTGACTCTTTCGAAATTCACTGCAAAAGTAAGGGAGATTAGCAGTGCAACTTCCAAGATAGCCCAAGACAACTACCCTGAGAGTTTAGCAGCGGCTTATGTCATCAACGCGCCGGCTATTTTCAAAGTCATCTGGGCGGTGATTTCCAGTTTCCTCGATCCACGGACGGTGGCCAAGGTGCACATCTATGGAAGCGGCCCTAAGGCGTTTGCGAAACTAAAGAACGCGCTAGGCGAGGACTGTTTTCTCACGGAAGAGATGGTGTGCTGTCCGTTGAAGCAGGTGGGGGAGGCGGAAAAACGAATGGGGCTGCAGAGTGGGATGGCGGCGAGCCAGTCGTGGATCCGGGACAGATATGAGAGAAACGTGAAGTGGTGGGCGGAGGTTGGGGATGACGAAGACGGTACAGAAGGGAGTCAGGAAAGGAGTAGTGAAGGACTGGCGGGTGCGCAACCTGAAGCGCCTAGTACTTCTCGTGCCTCAGGAGGTCTGGGTCGCGTAATTTTCTCATCAACGACTGATTCAGTTGATGGGGATGAGTTCTTTGATGCTGAAGCGGATGCGTTTGGGTATGATTCAGACGGGTTAGATTTCGACGACCCGGGAGAAATGGACGGCGACAGATCAACTAATCAGTACCTCGCAATGCCTACCCCACTCAACTCAACCGCGGAGTCAACCCCGGACTCAACCGTGAAGCTCATCGACCCACAAGCGCTGTCCAGTGAGCTTTTACAAGCCAGAGAGCAGGCGAAGGACGACTTGGCGCGAGGGAAGAAGAAATGCTGCGGATGCTGCTGACATAAGAATGATTTTGGCATCGGCGGGAGATGAAACGAGAGCGCAATTAGTGTTGTGATAGACCCTCGTGATGGACTCTGTGAGAATCGAACGATTTGATACTCATAGCTTGGACTCACACGTAATGGCTAGAGGGGTAATGTACACTGTATCACGTTGTGCTCCTCTCGTATGCGGATCGCACGTAAATTTATTCTCACCTCATTTACTCCAGACTGTTCAACCAGCGCCCTCCTACAGCTCGGGAATGGGTTTCTGCGTGGGCAACAGCCCGAACCTCTTCTTGCACGCCACGCGTTGCTTGGAGAACTTGTCGTCGGGGGAGAAGCGCGCGGGGTGCGCGGACTGCGTGGGGCTGCCGTCGGGCGCGGATTTCTGCGATCAGGGAGAGGACAGGGAACGAGGTTAGCGAGGGGCGGGGCATGAAGTGAGAGGGTTTCTGTTCATCTTTCGCCAATTGGGCGAACACTTTGCTCGCCATCGATGTGCGCCGGGTCCAAGCTCTACGCACCTTCAGGGTGTACACCCGGATGCCCTTCTCGTCGAGATAATACATGAGATACCTGTGGGTTGGGGCGGGCGGGGTCAGAATTAGGAGGTGGGGACGGTGGGTGGGAGCGAAAGATGCACAATTCCAGTGGCGGTGTGTTTGTTGGATTTCTCGCGCGGGGCGGCGGTGTCGCGGCCGCGATTCGAGCAAAAGGGAGAGACGCACATTGTTCGCGTCCTATACAAACTGCGATGCGAGAGCCGGAGTGTTCGGTGGACGGTCTGGGAACAGACTGTCGACGACTCGGCGCACGGCGAAGTGATGGGCCCTTCGCCGCCGCCGACTCAATTGCAATCGGAGTGGGCGATTTTCGCTTTGCTTTTCTCACGCCAAAATCAGTTGTCAGTCGAACGCGCTCGCCACATCTCTCCGCACCGAGAGGATGTCCGTGAGCCACCCCGCGGCTTTCCTGCTGGAGAATCCTACCAAGCTGTACCGTGACTGCCTTCGGTTGGCTGATTTCCTGGCGCGGAAACAGGGGTTCCCTCGTGAAGCGTTGAGAGTGCAAGTCACCGCGCCTTGGCGACGAAACCAATTCGAGAAGGATCCAGAGACGATCATGCGACAGCGCGAAGCAGCGGTGCGGGGTTTGTCGAATTACATGATGTACGAAGCCTCGAAAGGTACGCTAGACGGGGCGCCCACGTTTGTTGCTGTGGATGACGAGGGAGTGGGCGGGGGATCAGACGGGGGGAGTAGCAAGTGAGACGCATAGCAGATGTACGCGTGCAGATTTATTCATACACTGTAGGAAACATTATTTCAGACCTTGTCGACGACAACGCCGCGTCACTCAGTACCGCCTGTGGCTCTCGTACGACCGCAAACACACCAAGCACCAAAACACGAACGTCGGTGACACCGCGGCTGCGACGCATATTATGACGCACGCCACGAGCGCGCCTTCGCCCGTGCCGGATGAGCCGGCGTGCACGCGCGTTTCGTCTCCGCCGCGAATGAACCTCCGGAACAACGCCCAGCTCGCCACCCCCAGCCCTAAGGCCCACACCCAAAGCACTAGGACTTGTCGCCACCTCCCGAGCCGCACCACACTCAACCCAACCAGGAGCTGCACCAAACCCAGCAAGTGCGCCCCCGTGTTCATGTACGCAAGCGCGAAGGCCAGGCCGGGAGGAATGCGGTCGCCGTTGGAAAGCGACGTGTCCGCCGGCTGCGACATCAGTAACAGGGTTTGCGAGGTGATTATCGCCCCTATCAGGGGTAAAATGTCGCACACCGACGCACCTCCTCTGTCCACGTCGGGGAGCCGCTCGCCAGTTTCCATGTCGTACGTGGGCTCGGGGGCGATGCCGGGCATGATCGGGCCGCAGAACATTCGAAACCAACGTCTGCGCGTCGCGCCCGCCCGTCGTGCTGCCCGTCGCGCCGCTCGTCGCGCTCGAGCGCTTTCGCGTTGGCGGCGGCGCGTAGCACTGTCGGTGCTTTCGTTATTGTGGTTGTCACTACTTAAGTCTTCAGACCCGTCAGATGATTCGCTTTCGAAGTCGCTCCCGTCCGCCTCGTCCTGCGCCGTCTCGTCGTCGAGGGTGACGTCGACCTGCGACAACTCCCGTCCGTCGTCGTCGTCTCCAGAAGACACGCGATTTCGCCGCCTCCTGCCCCGAGATACCCGGCCCGCCCCCTCGGCTTCCACATCCAAAGTCAAACCTGTGTCCTCGTTGCACACTTCGCACGTTGCGTCGCCACGTGAACGGAACCACCGCAGCGCGCACCGTTTGTGCGCTTTGCTGAGACCACCTTTGCACTTGCACTCAAGGACCACGGCTTGGCCCCGGGACGAGTCGGAAAGATCGTCGTGGCATATCCTGCACACCTCTGGGTCTTCGGAAGTCACGCTGTTGTGGCGCGCCACGTTGACGGGCCATCCGGCGAGCTCTATGTCTATCTCTGTCATCGCGTGTGCGCCTCGGCCCGCCTCGCCGTCGCTTTCAAAAGCCCCTTGTTCCAACGAAGAACTTTGAAGTGACGGTGAGCTCGACGTTGAGCCGTATCCCCCGCTGTCAACCCCCATGCGGTGTCACGCACACGTCGCCCGCTCGTCGGGGCACTCAGAAAGTGCCTCGCCACGGTCTCGGCTCGACAAAAGACTGTCTGCGCTGTCTGTGCGACGAACGTCTTGGCCGGCCCCTCGACTTCCAACTTCGTCTAGGCATTGTATATTTTTCCGAGTTATTAACCCGTCATTTGGATCCGAAATTCCAGGCCGCGCAAGCCGCGGGATATCAGATGTCTCGGACCGTGCCCAATTCTGCCCGCAACCATCACACGCAAGCGCACGTCTTCCGGGACCGAACTTGTGTTGTTCGTGGCTCTCTCGCTTCTTCTGATTTGCAGGAGCGCTGATCATGGCGTCCCTCTTCGGCATGGCGAACGGGTACGAGCAGGTTGGCGAGACCCCCGCGGCGTTCCAGCCTCCCGGAGCGCGTAAGAAATCCAACGCACTTGATTTGAAGGAGCTCCAGGCTGGCATCGCGAGCGCGGCGCAGGGCATCGCCGCGCAGGTGGGCGCGGCGAGCGCGGGCGGACAGAAGAAGCTCCCCGACCACCATCGCCCGCCTGACACGAACTGGGACCAGAAGCCTGGTAAAGCATCGCCGGGTGCATCTTCTTTCGAGAGCAGTTTTCAGAGCGGCACTTCCAATGGTTTTGGGCCCGGCGGCGGCGTCGGCCCACGGCACGCGAACCCGTACGACGACCCCGCGAACGCCCCCAGCTCAAAGGAGCAAATGAACCTGGGGAACAAGTACGCGAAGAGTTACTCGTCTTCAAATCCCCCGCCCAGACCCGGGGACAAAGACGACGACAAAGATCCGAAATCGAAAACTCCGTCGTTCATGGACGAGCTCGGGTTGGACAAAGAACCGACGCGCAAGGAGCGGAAGAAGAAGATGGCCAAGATTCAAGAGGACCCGGGGATTCTGGTGGATGCGGCGGCGCACGGGGACGTGAGCGAAATCCGGACTTTAATAGTGGAGTACGAAGTGCCGGTGGATCAGCCGCGAGTGGGCGGGGACGTTACGCCGTTGCAACAAGCGACGAACAAAAACCAGCCGGAAGCGGTCAAGGCGCTGCTGAAGTTAGGGGCGGATTGCGAGGTGGGGGATGCGGATGGCAATAGACCTTTGCATGTCGCGAGCTCAAAAGGATATGTCGAGCTAGTCCGGAAGCTGTGCAAGGGCAAGGCTGATTTATCATCAGCTGGACATGCTGGGGCGACTGCACTACATTTAGCATGCCGCAAGGGCAGAGAAGAGGTGGTCGGCGTGTTGGTCGAGGCGGGCGCGTCGCTGCACGCCGTGGATCTGAAAGGGTCGTTTCCCCTGCACGCCGCCGCAGCAGGGGGGCACGAAGACATCATTACGTTCCTGCTTGAAAACGGCGCGGACCCTGCTGCGAAGGACGCGAAGGGGAAGACCGCGAAAAGCGTCGCCGCGAAGAAAGGGTACGACGACGCCGCGAAGATTATTAAAAAGGCCATCCAGAGAAAACAGGAGGAAGAGGAATCATCGTCAGACAGCGACTGAGACTTTGTAAATTTATACAAGACACCCTATTATAAGTACTAGTTATACTACTACCCTACTATTACTACTACATCCTCGGGTCCTTAACTACGATCGTGGTGCACTTCGATGTCCGTGCGCACTTCAGGGAAACGCTTCCTATTATTTCTGTCCCCACGTGGCCGTTCGTGCCGAGCATTAAAACATCAGCCTCCGCGTCTCGCGCGAGTTTCAGAATGTCATCCGCGACGCTCGTCGTGTGGTCCCGTCCTAAGTGCGTTACACAACTCAAGCCTTTGGCTTCGCACACCTGTTTGTACTCCTTCAGCACTTCATCCGGAGCTGAGTTAGGTGACCCGTCGTTCTCGCGGTTGACGTATATGTGCACCGTGTCTTTTGACGTCGCGAGCTTGGATACACAGAGCGCGAAGGCGAGCCTCGCGGAAGGTGAATGATCCGTCGCAACCAGAAATGTCATGGCTCCGAGTTCGCCGTCCATCTCGTACGACGTTGCTTTGACGATGGCTACTGATACATCAGACCGGTGTAAACTGCCGTCCGCGGTCTGTCCCATCACCGCGAACGAATCAGCGTGGACCTCTCCTTGTTCCAACTTCAAACCAGTCGCGCCTACCACGAGGAGATCCACTTTCTGACTTTCTGACTCAGCAGCCAAAACTTGTGTCACGCTTTGCCCTTCCGGTTTCGCGAGGACGTGGAACTTTGATGTGACGTTGACGTTCAGCTTTGTCATCCTCAATTCGCACTCCTTCTCGATGTGTTCGGGGCTTAGAAAAATGGGCGCATTTTGGTCCATCGTGACGTGCAGCAAGTCCAAGGTTGCTTCATCCGGATGGCGCTCCTTGTTAGCCAGCGCAATTCCCAAATCCAAAGCCTTCTTGCTCACCTTCGAGCCGTCCACTGCGACTGCTACTTTCAGCGTATCACCGACGCGCGCGTGGCAGTACGCGAGAGAGTCCTCGAACGCCTCCATCGTGGGGTGCGACGGGGTGTGCTCAGCGGAGGGGAGTGATCGAATGTCGGAATTTACAATCCGTCACCAGAAAAAAGTGACGCGTCGATTTTAACGCGCGAAACGAAACGCACAAAAATCACAACGGGACTCTCCGCTGGACGCACAGAACACGTTATTCTCGACTCTTTCGACGAAATAACATACACCTACTGCTCGTTATAAACTCCCTGTACCCTATATTACCGACTTGTCGGTATCGCCCCCGCCCCTGCCCCCGCCCTTGTCCTCGTCGTCCGCCGTTGGAACGCTGGCGGGGTCACTGTTTTTATCAGACGCGATTGGAGAATCGCTCACTCGAAGCGGTGGCGCCATCCCGACCTCATCCTTGTCCAACTCTCCATCACCATGGTCATACGCTTCACCATCATCCCCATCTTCACCATCCTCACTCGTTTTCCTCACCAACAACGGCGTCACTGGCGCTGGCGCTCCCCCAGTCGCGATGACGCACGCCTCGTGTTGCCCCCGCAGAATCGTCAACGCCCGGCCTTTTGATTCCGCTTCAAATCTGTACTTGTCGCTCACACTCTTGACGTTCGCCATTTCGTGTATCAAGTCATCCATCGCTGTTTCCGCGGTTTCAAGAGAAGTTTTCATCGCGGATGTCTCTTCACGGGATGCTTCCAAATCAGTCAACACCTTCTCGATCTCGGACCTCGACACATCCAGCGCCGCCGCCGCTTTGCGCTGTTCAGTAACACCAACGTTGCGCGCGTACCGAAGTTCCTGAGTTACCTCCGCAGTCTTCGCCTCCGCCAGCACGAGTCGTCCCTTCGCGGTGTCCCGTTCTGCTCGAAGCAAGTTCAGGGCACGCGCGTGTTTTGTGCGATCATCTGCCATGTCCGTCAGTTGTTGCCGAGCGAAATCAACCTCACGTCGGTTGTCAGCGATGATTTTTTGTGACGCTGACAACGCGTCCTGCGTGCGCTTCGCCCCCAAACGCTCTGCTTCGACGTCGCTACGGTCGCGCGCCGCGGTCGCGGCCGCCGAAGTCGCCGCCGCGTGCGCATCTCGAACTTTAGTTTCAGCATCGATAAGGGTCTGTTTTGCTTGTTCTTTTCCAGCCATAGTCGCTTCCAACGCAGCTTCCAGCTCAGCAGTGCGCGCTTTGTGCATCGCTGTTTCAGCCTCAGCCTGTAACGCTTTGGCCTCCGCTGTTGCCACCGCCGCAATCGCCGCCTGCGCGTCCTCAATTTCCTGTCTCCGCATGGCGAGCTCATGTTTCATGTCATCAATCACACTTTCAGCTGCGCTCGCTCGTTCGCGTTCTTTTTCCGTCAAACAGCGTGCGGCTTCCAGGTCGCGCTGCCACTCCGCGCGCAAAACAGTGTGGTCCTTCAGCGCGTCGAAAAGCGTGGCGTGTGGGTGATTTGGATTTGCCCCCGCCGTTGACGCCGACGTGGAGCACGTCCTGGTCACCGCCAGCCTGCGCCTGGATTGTTCCGCGGGTTTGCCTGATACCGTGTGGCGAGCTGAGCCTGATTGTAGTTTTGAGTTGCTCACGCTGGTGATCAGGAGTTGGGGACCGTCGGACGGTGAATTTACGCCGCCTGCCTTCTTGGGTATCGCCGAAGACACTCGACGAGGTTTCGTCTTGTCCACGGTGCTGGTGCGAGACCCAGAGTTGCCCCCCGCTTTGAACCCCGCGGCGACCGGCGCGGCGACCCTCGCTGACCGTGCGCGCGTAGGGGGGTCCAGGGGCTCCACCTCCCCGAACGCCCGGGGGGGGCGCGAAGCTCTCGGATGGTACGTCGCGGCCGGCTTCGTGTTGACCACGGGATGGGGATTTACATTTTCTCTGGAGCCACGACACCACGAGGGAAGGGTGACATCCGGGGGAAGGGGCGCGCCGATGCGGGAGTCGCTCTGCGCAATCCGAGCGCTGTGTGTCGCGCGCGCACCTCGCGTCGAGGTCAACGAAGTGGACCCGGACATCGTGCGCGTCGATTGATTGAGGCGGATTGATGAGTCGCGAAAAGGTTCCCCCGTCAGAAACGCCTTTTTCTTGGACGACGAAAATGAAACCCAACCGGACCCATCCGTGAAAGTGCCGACGTCACTCCGAAGAGTCGGTGCTCACTTCGCACCGCGCCCGCTATGCACGCTGTGCGCCTCGGGTTGTCTTCTCGAACGTCGACGTTTCGCTTGGCCGCGAGGGTTTCACGCGCGGGTCGTGCATTCCCGAAGGTCGGTGTCACTCAACCCGCGGTCAACTCCTTTCGGGAAATACGCCACGTCTCGATGATGGCCGCTTCTCGGGACGCCGACTCCGCCCCTAGGGTCGCCGTGGTGGGCGGTGGCATCGCTGGTTTGACCGCGGCGTCGAGGCTGGCGCGCCAGGGCTGCGCCGTGACCGTGTACGAAACCGGCAGGGGCCCTGGCGGGCGCACGTCCACGCGAAGAGCCGGCCCGGATGGCCAAGGGTGGCAGTTTGACCACGGCGCACAATTTTTCTCCGCGAAGGACCCTCACTTCAAAACAATCGTCGACGAGTGGGTCGCCGAAGGCATCGTCGGCGAGTGGCAAGGGACGTTCGGAGTTTTAGATGGTAACTCAAAAACATTCACTGAGGATACCGAAACGAAAACACGATATGTAGGCACCCCATCAATGAACTCCGTGGCGAAGAGCTTGGCGAAGCGAACGGGCGTCGAGCTGGTCACGTCGCGGCGAGTGGTGAGGTTTGAGAAAGGAGCTGATGAAAGCGATAGCTGGAGTGTCGTGCACCGAAGCTCTGCCCCACCCCCTGTAGACGCAGACGGCAATTCAACCCCTGAGCCTCCAAAAGCCGATCCACACTTCACCGCGATCGTGGTGGCGGATAAACAGACGGCGAGCGACCGTTCCATTCGCGTGTACAACGAAGACCCGCCGATAAAGTCAGCGGAAGCTCCTGTGATATGGAACGGCATGCGCGCGGCTTCGCAAACCCCGAGCTTCGCGCTGATGTTTGCGGTCAAAAGGATTAATGATAAAGTATCGTTGTTTCCGTTCCACGGCGCGACTGTGACAAACGACAAGACATTGAGCTGGATCGCCGAGGACTCGAGCAAGCCGGGGAGGCCATTGAATGAAAATAAATCATCCGGGACGGTGCAGTGCTTCGTAGCGCATTCGACTGCCGATTTTGCCAAAGCGAGAGTCAAAGCCATGTCCACCATTCCAGGAACGTCGCCGCACCAGACTTTGCTGGACGAAGTAGCGCGGGAGATGCTGGAAGCGGTTTTTAGGTTAGCAGGTATGGACAAAAAGTCCGTGGAAGTGGTACACGTCGCGGCGCACCGGTGGGGCGCGGCGTTTCCGGGCGACGAGGCGTTTGCGTCGGCGAGAGAGTCAGGTGGAGGGTGTTTGTCTGATTTCGAGAAAAGAATCGTCGGGTGCGGTGACTTCTGCGTGTCTCCAAAAATAGAAGGCGCCGCGCTAAGTGGAGCCGCAGCTGCGGCGCGAGTTACGGAGATGATAAAAGGGACTCCGTCCGCGTCGCTGTGAGAAGGTACTTGTTTGTTTGGTAGTCTAGAGGTCTACTCACATTACTAACTTACTGCTATATTACTTCACACGCACTACTCGTGCTGCTTGCGAGCTTCGCGTGTGCGCTTTGGACAGGCGCTGCCACGCGGGTTCCCATGCGGGTGCGCGTGGAAGGCCGCCTGTTTCCCCTGCCAATTGAGGACCTGGCGAGTCCAAACTGTTCCTCGACTGCAGCTTCCGTCGCCGCTCCCTCGCCTCTGTGTACAAAGAGCCGTCCCCCCGGACCGTAAGATCCACTTGTAGCCCTTTGCCCATGTTCGCGGATGCGTGAACTCGACTTTGCGTATAATCCTCAGCGTGTATTAGCTCCCAGTCGTTCCTTTTCGTGCCCACGAAATCGTTCATTTCCGAGTCATCATCAAGCACCTCGAACACGCCTTCGAACGCGTTTGGACACAACTCGGACGTCACGTTCGTCGAGTGTTCCATGCACGGTGACGAGTTCACTTCGAGCAGCCACACTTTTAAACCATCGTCAACCACGAAGTCGTACCCGTAAAGCGCACACGCGTTTGAGGAATCACATACAGAATTACACGAATCAACCAAACCCTCCTCCGCGCACAGCAACGTACACACTACGGCGGCGTCGATTTGAGGCTGGATCGTGCGTGCCCACTCGCAGATTTCATTGCTTTTTCCAGCACCTCGCGTTTCTCGCAGCCACGTTTTGAACGTATCAACCCGCCACATGTTCCCCTCGCCAAGCGCGTTCGTGACGTGGTGCTTCGATTGCGCGGAAACCGCGTTGTTACTGAGGTGCTTGAATACATTATCGACGTCGTTCAATTCAAACTTCTCGGCGCAGAACCGCAGGTACGGCGCGCGCCACGCCCAGACCCGCAACGGCTGCGTTTGGGTTACCAGCACCCAGACTCGAATGTCGAATTTACGGCCGTGAATCACCAGCGGGTTTTCGATGTACTTCTGCACCACCCACGGGTTTCGCTTTTGCTCAATCACGCCGTCGGAACCTTGTCGGATGTGTTTCCATGCGTCAGCTAAACTCGTAACGCACCCTATCCCACGCCCTCTGCTCTTCCCCGCTGGTTTCAAGATCCAAACAGAATTTGAGCCTTCCATTTTTTGTTGCGCGTTTGTTTTGTCCAGAGTTTGCAAAACCGAAACGCACGCCTGACGCAGCTTGGGGGACAGAGGAACGAACACAGGGGATGCATCGTTTTGCTTACTTTTCGATGCCATGTTATGCAACGTCTTCCGTTCCGTGTCCTGCAGTTGGGTTTTCAAGGGAACGTCGTCACAGGAACCGAGGTGTTCGAAACGCAAACTCGCTTCGTACGCGATTTGGTGCTTGCAAACTCTCAGCGCGACGCGCAACTTAGATTCGGCATCGACACCGCCAGGACGCAACCCGCCGTCGCTTAAAACGCTGCGCAACACACCTCGCGCCATCGTCCACTCGAAGTCGTTCTCGAACGCGGAGGTCTCGTCACACTCTTGGCTTAAATCGTAACACCTCGGGAAGAAGTCATCTTGACAAAAGCCAAACCACCGCGCGTTTCTTCGCAGCGATCGCAACAACCCGACTTTCGTGGTGAGCGAATCTGCCGCGCCCGGGAAGTGGTTGACTACCTGACCGGGAAACAACTCAAGTTTTCCTTTTTTTTCTTGTTCTCGGTATTTTTGATCGTTGATATCGTCGTTACATTCCACACCACCTCCGACCTTCTTCCCCGCGTTCTTGCGATGACTCGCCGAGCGCCACACACCAAGATCAGTCTTGTCGTTCGGCAACGACATGCTTTGTGCGTCTTTGGCTCGCGTGCACCACTTCAGGTTGAAGTACGGGCTGTTCATGTCCGTGTTCTCGACCCAGCCCCTGTTCAAGAGAGAGGTTCGCGCATCAACATAACTCCCGACGACGATGAAAACCTGTGCGCTCGCGCCGACGCTGTTTTTATTTTTCCACAATTTAAAACCAAACTCCCACTCCGCTAATCGCGTTTCGTACGAACGGAAGCCGACTTGGTTTTTGAGGTACTTCTTCGACTGAGATCTTGGCGTTGACAACAGCAACAGGGCTTTGCTCACGGTACGTAGCGACGGTTCTATTGGACATGACTCAGGGTTGTTGGATGGTTTCGTTGAGAGC
>TARA_B110000977_G_scaffold172860_1_pt1 | contig 13239 bp, 10 predicted proteins | sample TARA_B110000977 | Tara Oceans TARA_B110000977 (sample SAMEA4397798) | marine metagenome | biome: Polar Biome; feature: [SRF] surface water layer (ENVO:00010504); material: water (ENVO:00002006), including particulate matter (ENVO:01000060) such as... | depth 5 m | reverse complement strand
AATACAAGCTCATAAATACAAGCTTAGAGCCCATACTGACGCGCCGCCAGATCCCGCATAATCTCCTCAGAGCCACCGCCGATAGCATTAACCCGCACCTCGCGATAAATCCGCTCCACACGACTGCCGCGCATATAGCCCATACCCCCAAGAATCTGCATCGCCTCACGGGCGCAGAATTCCATAGTTTGACTCGACTGCACCTTTAGCAGCGCAATATCACCAGCACGTTCACGACCCGCCTCTACCTCCGCCGATATATGAGTGAGATAGCACTGAGTTGCATTAATTCGCTGCTTCATATCCGCGATCTTATGGCGAATCACCTGATGATCCGCCAGCCGCTGACCAAAGGTTTTACGCTCCCGAGCCCAGTTCACCGCATCCTCCAAGCAGACCCGTGAAAAAGCCTCCATGGCCACAGACATAGCCAGTCGCTCAAAGTTAAAGTTAGCCATAATCACACTGAACCCGCGATTCTCCTGACCCACAAGATTGCCCACCGGCACACGCACATTATCAAAGTAAATCGTCGCCGTATCCGAACACCACCAACCCTGTTTTTTATCCAGAGCGGTCCGCGAAACACCCTCTAAATCCGCCGGAATCAGCAAGGCCGAAACGCCACCCGCCCCTTCGCCGCCAGTGCGCACAGCCGTAGTAAACCAATTAGCGTTCATGCCGCCAGTGATATAGGTTTTCGAACCATTGACTACATAGTGATCACCATCGAGCCTAGCAGTAGTGGTTAAATGCGCCACATCAGAACCGGCTCCCGGCTCAGTAATCGCCAGAGAAATACGCTTAGTGCCAGCCAAAACCGGCGGTGCGACTTCCTGCTTAATCGCCTCACTGGCAAAATTAAGCACCGGAGGCAGACCAATTCCGTGAACCATCAAAGTCGCACTCAAACCGCCAACAGCAATTCGCGCCATCTCCTCATTGAGGATATTTTTGTGCCAGATATCGATGCCTTCAGAGACTCCACCGAACTCCTCAGGATAACCCAAACCCAGAATTCCCACCGCCGCAGCCTTGGGCCACAGCTCATCTGGAAGCGCACCATCCTCATCCCACTGACCAGCAAAAGGAATCACCTCGCGATCGAAAAAGCGCCGCAACTGAGCACGCCATTCCTCGTGTTCAGCGGTCAGGTGACTATTGTTTAAGCGGGCGCTATCGAAATCGAGAGACATAGAAATTTTTCCACAGATCGAAGATTAGGTTTTTAGGCTTCGATACTAGGCAGGCCGTTGTTTGCCAGCTTGGGAATAAGCGCCATCTTTAGGGGAATCAATGCCAAGTGACAGAATTAGGGGCTGCCGGCAGAATGAGATCCCTCGTATCTATACTCTGTCGGAATAACATAAAAAGTGGCTCTGTCGGAATGACATAAAAAGCGGCTCTCTCAGGATGAAAAGCCCTACCGGCTTTTCACTTGCGGCGGTAATCTCTTGGTGACATGCCATGCCAGCTTTTAAAGGCGCTGGAGAATGAACCCTGATCAGCATAACCCAGCAGAAAGGCGATCGCCGTAATACCCAGGCGATCATCGGAGAGATAGCGCAGCGCCATGCGTGAGCGCACTTCTTGAAGCACTTGCAAAAAGTTGGTGCCGCGATCTGAGAGACGGCGCTGCAATGTGCGCCGAGAAATATTCATTAGACTGGCAAGCTTGTCGATACTCACTTCGCCCTCAGGCAGGCGACGTATCATAAAAGACTTAAGGTTCGACAAAAACTCATCAGCTGCTTGATCATTTTCAAACAGCTCACTGAAAGGTTTTGCCAGGTCTGGCCCCTGCTGGTAGTCCTGTTTCAGTAGCTGAAAGTCCAGTGCGGCACTGTCAAAAAACAGGCTGCTATAGGGCTGATTATAGGCGATAGATCGACCAAAAATGGCTTGTAGCTGAGTGGTATCCTGAGGCTGAGGATAGGTGAAATTTGCTTTCACTACAGGCACAGGTCGCACACACAGAGAGTTGATAATCGCCGCTGATGCAGAGAGCACCTCATCGCTGCAGTAACGTTTCAGCCCACTACTTTTTAGCAGAGGCTCCCAACGTAATTCCACCAGATTACCTTCCCGATGAGCGGTAGTCTCACCTATATCCCCACGCATTTTTAAGGTGCTGGGTATTAAGTTGAGATAGTCACGAAAGGATTTACACAGAGAGCAGGTATAGAGCTGCAAATTGAGCCCTTTGAGATAAATAATGCGCCCTACTGAGAGACCGATATCGGGGTTTGACGAAGCCTCGGCAGCTAGCTTATAGAGTTTGTAATAGCTAGCGACCGAAAATCGACGATCTGGAATGATTAGCTGGCCTTGATCTAAGCCTGAATCGCGCAGTAGCTGCTGCTGATTAGCGCCGTCTTTTTCCGCCGCCTGCAAAATAGCCACAAGAGCTGGAGCAAGAACGCTCCAGTTCGGATTTATCTGCTGTTCAGCTGCTGTGTTAGAGGCCATAGCCTTTTTTTCTCGACAGGAAAAACGGAGTTCACTTTAACACTTTAGACGATTTAGGTTCAATATTCCTGCGTCAAAGTGACCTTTCCCGCTCTCTTTAAACATAAGCATTGAAATCAAATTCCTCAGTGACATTTAGCGGAATACTGTATATATTAACAGTATATCGAGAGCGCCCCACCTATGCCTAATACTGAAATAATAAGCAAACTCCTAGCCCGCCATGATACCTGGCGCGGACAGAGCCAAAAACCCATTCAACGCAGTGTTTCCAGCGGCAATGATCAAGTTGATCTGCTATTAAAGGGTGGCTGGCCCACTGCTGCACTAACTGAATTACTGGTTCAACGCCCAGGAATTGGCGAGCTTTCTCTACTGCTGCCGACGATCAAAGACTACTGCCAAAACAATCACCTCAGTGTCTGGCTCGACCCGCCCTATCAGCCCTATGCTCCAGCATTGGCTGCCGCCGGCATCGCCTTGCAAAAGGTACTTATAGTGCAGAGTAAAAGTGCTCGTGAGTGGCTTTGGGTTGCAGAACAATGCATTCGTAACAATGCGCTGTTATTGGCCTGGAGTGATAACAAAATGCCCAGCTATAGCGATCTGCGCAAGCTGCAACTGGCCGCTGCCGACAGTGGTCATGCGGCGTTTTTGTTCTCCACTAATAGAGAGTCATCCACTAACAGAGAGCCATCCAGTAAAGCGGCTTATAACAAAGAGCCTAACAATCAACAGTCCGGCTCATCCCCCGCCACCCTGCGCTTGGAAGTTGACTCTGCCGGTGAGAAAAACCTGCGTCTTTCCGTGCGTAAACTGCGCGGCGTGGCTCCAGGGGAACAGCTACTGATTCCTCGGGGCAAAGATCTCAGTTCACAGACTTCTCTCGCTAAATTACCGGTCAATAGCATTCATCCTGCTATTCCAATCTCAACGGATATTCCACGGATTAAAACCAGTGAACAGAGACTCAACCTCTGAAGCCTTCGCACCACAGGGAAAAGGGAAATAGACGAAAAGGATTTTCAAATTTACCCACCGCCACAAGGGCAACAGGCGCTTATCCGGAAAAAATCTGGCTCTACCTGCACTTTCCATTGCTGTCTCTGGATGCCCTCGTAGATGAATCAAAAATCGAAGACAGCAGCCAAAATCCAGTTGCAGTTGTTGGCCAAGAAAAGAATGCGATGCGTGTTTTGTGCTGCAATGACAGCGCCACACAATCTGGCGTTGAACCGCTTCTTTCTCTCTCCACAGCTCTGGCTCTGTGCCCAAATTTGCTGACGCTACAGCAGCAACCTGAACGTGAAAAAACCATCCTACAACAGTTGGCCTTAATCGCTTACAGCTTTAGTCCGTCGGTGATTATTGCCGAACAGGGTCTGTGGCTCGAGTTGAGCGGCTGCGAAAAGCTCTTTCACAGCTATAGACAGTTACTCCAACAGCTGCAAAAAAGCCTGTCATATAGCTGCACCCATATTGATATGGGCATAGCCGGCAGTGCCGATGCCGCGCGCCTGCTGTGCCAGCCTGGTTTTCGCTGTGAACTTCCTGAGAGTACCGAGCTGGAACAGCAGCTGCGCTTAACACCACTGAGTCTGCTCAAAGTTCAACGACGGCAACAACAGAGTTTTGAGCAGCTCGGATTAAGCTGTCTCGAGGATTTACTGGCATTGCCCAGGGCCGAATTAGCCAGTCGTTTTGGTGCTGGCATAGTGGAGCAATTACAATTTTTGCTCGGGGAGAAACCATGTCAGCTAGCGCGCTTCAAACCACCGGTAACATTTCATGATTTGCTGCAGAGTACTCAGGGTATTTTTAGTAAGCAGGGTCTGCTGTTTCCCATGAAGACATTGCTCCAACGTCTGAGCATTTATCTGCAAGCTCGTCAGTGTTACTGCCGCAAGATTGAGTGGCGCTTTGAACCGCTGATAGGCGAACCTAGCTCCATGTGTATTACCCTGTCTGGGAGTCAAAATAGCTGGACGACCTTACTCGATTTAAGCCGCTTGCAGCTGGAACGCATAGACTTGCCTGCCAGCATAGAAACAATTATTTTATCCAGTGATGACTTTGTTGATGGACTGCCAGAGGGGTTGGATTTGTTTGGCACAGCTCCGTCGTCTGATAAAACTTTAGCAGGAGACGTTAGCTTAGAAGCCGGCCGATTAATTGATAGCCTGCGTGCACGACTGGGACCTGAGGCTCTTCAACAACCGGTGCTGGGGAATAATTATTTGCCCGAGGAAGCGGGAAAGGTCGTCGCTCAGGGGAAGCATCAGCAGCTAGCTATTGATCACAATGGTCTGCAACCCCTTTGGCTGTTGCCCAAGCCTATTGCTATTCAACTGCGTAATCAGCAGTTGTTTTGGCGTCAGCCGCTGTATATTTTAAGTGGTCCGCGGAGGCTTAGTGATAATTGGTGGCAGACGGATCAGCAGCGTGATTATTATTTGGCCTGCGACAATGAAGGTTCGCGGTATTGGTTGTTTAAGCAGGCGGGGACTGATCGCTGGTTTGTGCAGGGGCTTTTTTCGTAAAAGTTGGGAACTTTTACTTTGGGCTCAGGGCTGTTTATTCCCTCATGGCTGTTTGTCAGCTCAGGGCTGTTTATTCGCTCATGGCTGTTTGGCACACTGCCGTCATCTCGAACGCATGTGAGAGATCTAAGAGGCTTAGAAAGAGACCCCTCATCGCTGCGCTCTGTCGGGGTGACAAAATCATGGTCGGAGCGACACCACCGGCGGTCTGGGCCGCAGATGCCTAGCCAACAAGCGCATCCTTAATCTTAAACTTCTGTACCTTGCCCGCGGGATTACGCGGCAACTCATCAAGAAAATACAGTCTGCTCGGCAGCTTATACTTCGCCAAACTCTGACTGGCGAATTCACGTAGCTCTTCAAGATCTAAAGTACTGCCTTCTTTCACCACTGCCACTGCTGTAACTGCTTCGCCCCACTTCTCATCGGGCAATCCAATCACCGCAACTTCAACCACGGCACTGTGACCATAGAGAATACTTTCAACCTCTGCGGGATAGATATTTTCACCACCGGAAATCACCATATCCTTGACCCGATCACAGAGAAACAGATAACCCTGATCATCGAAATAACCTATATCGCCGCTGTGAAACCAACCCTGGACATCAATCGCATCCGCTGTGGCTTCTGGACGATTCCAGTAACCTTTAAGCACATTGGGGCCGCGCACACAGACTTCACCATGCTCCCCTGCAGGCAGTGGCTTGTTCTCACCATCCACTATGCGCACTTCCGTAAACATCGGTGGTCGGCCTGCGGAACCCACTTTTTCTAATGCCATACTGGTTTCCAGCATGGTTGCAAAGGGCGAGGTTTCGGTTAAACCGTAGCCCTGACAGAAGCGCACACCGCGCTCGCTATAAAGATGAATTAGCGGCACTGGCACTGGTGCACCACCCACTACAAAGGCGCCAATATGACTCAGATCGGTGGTGGTAAATGTCTCGTGCTGACTCATCATTAAAAACATGGTCGGTGCACCAAACATACTCGACACGGAATATTTCTCCAACGCCGCCAGAACCTCTGCGGCATCAAAGGAACGAATCAGTACTACTTCAATGCCCCGCGCAAGAGACGGCAAGGTGGTGACATTGAGCCCACCAATATGAAATAGCGGTGCACAGGTGAGAGTGGTGGCACCCATAAAGTCTTCGCCATAAGACGAATTGGCGCTGTTCCAAAACAAATTGCCATGGGTGAGCATCGCGCCTTTAGGCAGGCCCGTGGTCCCCGAGGTATACATGATAAAGGCCACTTCATCGGCATCCACCTGTTCAATCAATTGCAATGGCTGGCTATCAGCCATCAATGCTTCAAGGGGTTCCCAGTTGGCCGCATCGTCCTCGATACTAATATAACGCTGGCATACCAGATTTTCTCGCTCTTGATCTACCAGAGAGACCAGACCGTTGTCGGCGAGCATGGTGTGAATGCCAGCATCGTTAGCTATATAGCGCATCTCTGGACCGGTGAGGCGGAAGTTGAGCGGTACGAAAACCGCGCCCAAACAGCTGCAGGCGTAGAGCGCTTCTAAAAACACGGGATGATTGAGGCCGATATAGCCCACCCGATCACCACGACAGACACCACCGGCACGCAGCACAGATGCAAGCTTGCGAATACGCTGACCAAACTCTTCGAAGGTGGAGGTCTTGCCTTCAAAGGTTAAGGCTTTGCGCTCAGGAGAGAGCTCCGCGCGACGCAAAATGGTGTAGCCCAATCCGATCTCTGGTGTGTTCGACATGCTGAAGCCCCTATTTATTATTTTTATAATGGTGGGTTGTCGCCTGAAGGCAATCACTCTGGCGTTTAACTCAGGCTCTTTTTTAACCCTTTGTACCTTTAATAAGCGGCCATGTAAATACGAGCGGCCCATATTCAGCACCAGAAATATCCGCCGCCCCTTGGCACGAATTCTGCAACAGCCAAAGCATCACAGCAGAGTCAAAAAAACGACAGAGAGCCCTGTTGCCAATAAAACGCCCTATTTTCAACAGCTGACGCCTGTTAATAGTGCAAACAGAGAAAACACAGTGATGACAGCAGGCCCAGATTGGCGCATAGCATTACCCTTACGCACCAAAACAGTGCCTGCAGCCTATAAATCAGCAACTCTAATCAAACCTACAGGTAGCCGATAAAAATCACTATGCGATTAATCTTTACTGATCTCGATGGCAGTCTCCTCGACCATGACAGCTACAGTTTTGCGCCAGCAGTTCCATTGCTCGCTGAGCTGGAGGCGATGAATGTGCCGGTGATTCCCATCACCAGCAAAACCTTTGCCGAAGTGATTAATCTGCGCGATGAACTCGATAACCGCCATCCGTTTATTGTTGAGAATGGCGCAGCCATCTACATTCCCAGCCGCTATTTTAAGATTCAACCAGAACATGCCGCTTTGGAAAATGACTTTTGGGTGCTGCGCAATGTGCCGCGTCGAGCCAAATGGCAGCAACTTCTCGCTGAACGAGCCGTGGATTTTAAGGGCGAATTTGAAACCTTTGAATCCCTCTACCAGACTTCTGGCGCTGCCGGGGTGGCTGCGGTGACCGGCCTCAGTCTCCAGGCTGCCGAGCTGGCCAATCAGCGTGAGCACAGCGAACCGGTGCACTGGCTGGGCTCTCCTCAACGCAAAATGGCCTTTGTATACCGCCTGAAAGAAGCTGGCGCCACCGTCCTACAGGGCGGTCGTTTTTTAAATATTGCCGGTGATGTGGACAAAGGTCGCGCCATGCTGCAATTGCGTGATCTCTATCTACGGGACGCCAGTGTGGCGAATAAAGGCCAATGTGAAACATTAGCCATCGGCGACAGCAATAATGATTTGGCAATGCTAGAGGCAGCCTCTTCGGCTCTGGTAATACGCGCAGATGGCCGTTTACCACCGGCTCTAAAACGCACTGAAGATTGCTATACCAGTCAACAGATCGGCCCTGAGGGATGGGTCGAGGGCGTTAATCTGTGGCTCGAAAAAATGACAAAACAAAACTACTAAATCAAATAAAAAAAGAGACTTAATCATGGGCGACTTCCATCAAAACGGCGTGATCACAACATTGCACAATCTATCTAAGCGATCGGTGGAGACTATGGAGGATGAGCTGCTGGGCTTTTCCAAAACCCGACCCATGGGACTGATTCTGCCGTCGCTCTATTCCGAACTACAGGGTGATGCCCTTAAAGGAATTGTTGAAGAGTTAAAACAGGTGCCCTACCTCACAGAGATTGTCATTGGCCTCGACCGCTCTAACGAAGAGGAGTATCGCCAGGCTCTGAAATTTTTCTCTGTGCTGCCACAGCATCACAGAGTGTTGTGGAATGATGGGCCACGCCTAAAAGCCCTGGATGCCAAATTACAAAAACTCGACCTAGCACCCAAAGAAATGGGCAAAGGGCGCAACGTTTGGTATTGCATGGGTTACACATTGGCCTCAAACAAGACTGAGTCTGTGGCACTGCATGACTGTGATATCACCACCTATGATCGTGAACTGCTGGCCCGACTGATTTACCCAGTGGCCAACCCCCGCTTTAGTTATGAATTTTGTAAGGGCTATTACGCCCGTGTCGCCAATGGCAAAATCAATGGCCGCGTATCCCGTCTATTAGTCTCACCGCTGTTGAGCGCGCTTAAGAAAACCGTCGGCCACACTGACTACCTCAACTACATGGCCAGCTTTAGATATCCACTGGCGGGAGAGTTTTCCTTTCGCCGTGATGTGCTCAACGACATTCGTATTCCCAGTGACTGGGGTCTAGAGATCGGTGTGCTGTCAGAGATGCACCGCAACTACGCCAGCAACCGCCTCTGTCAGGTGGATATTGCTGACAACTATGACCACAAACACCAGAATCTCTCTTTGGACGACGATCAGGATGGCCTCTCCAAGATGTCCATTGATATCTCCAAAGCCCTGTTCCGCAAGCTTGCCACACAGGGTGTAGTGTTCAGCCATGAAGCCTTTAGATCACTCAAGGCAACCTACTATCGCATGGCGCTAGATATTGTTGAAACCTGCCACAACGACGCGATTATGAATGGCCTAACCCATGATCTTCACGAGGAAGAAAAAGCCGTGGAGATGTTTGCTGAAAACATTATCAAGGCTGGCGAAGTGTTCTTTACCAGTCCCATGGAGAAGCCCTTTATCCCCAGTTGGAACCGCGTGATCAGTGCAGTACCGGACATTTTTGAACAGCTTGTGGCTGCAGTAGAAGCAGATACCGAAGAATTTAATCAGCGCTAAGGCCACCAAATACTATGAATCCAGATCATCTCTCTGATGCCCTTACCCGTCATCTAACAACTATTTATGATGGTGTTCAGGGTGTCGACAGCGACAATTACCCAGAGCTGAGCAATCAGCTGATCGAGCTTATGGGTTTGCAACAGGCCACCAGCGAGCCTACCCGCTATATCAATCACTGGGATGAAAAAGACTGCCTGGTAATAGCCTATGGTGACAGCGTATTACAGCCAGATGAAAAGCCCCTGCAAACCCTGAAACGGTTTTTAGATCGCTACGTGGATGACTGTGTTAATGGCGTTCATATTCTGCCTTTTTATCCTTATACCTCTGACGACGGCTTTTCCGTGCTCGACTATTCCAGCGTCAATGAGTCACTCGGCGACTGGAGTGATATTGAGGCCATAGCGGCAGATTATTCCCTGATGTCCGATCTGGTGATCAACCACTGCTCGGCCCGCAGCCCCTGGTTTGAAAACTTTCTCAATGATCGCGACCCCGGACGCAACTTCTTTGCCACCGCTTCGCCGGATGATGATCTTAGCGCCGTAGTGCGGCCGCGCACCAATGCCCTACTTAGGGAAGTCGAGACCGTAAGAGGCAGCCAGTTTGTCTGGTGTACCTTTAGTCACGATCAGGTAGATCTGAACTTTCGTAATCCAGAAGTATTGAAGCAGTTTGTCAGTATTATTCGTCAGTACCTAGATAGCGGCGTGCGCATCTTTCGCCTCGATGCAGTGGCGTTTTTATGGAAGGAACCTGGCACCAGCTGTATCAATTTGGAGCAGACTCATGAGGTAGTTCGCCTGCTGCGCACACTGATCGAACATGCCCAGCCAGATGCGATTATTGTCACAGAAACCAACATACCCAACCGTGAAAACCTCGCCTACTTTGGCAACGCCAATGAAGCCCACTGGGTATATAACTTCTCTCTGCCACCGCTATTGGTCAACACATTGATCACCGGCGACTGCAACTATTTAAAGCAGTGGATGATGAGCATGCCACCAGCGCGCAATGGCACCGCTTACTTCAATTTTATTGCCTCTCACGATGGCATAGGCCTGAGACCCGCCGAGGGTTTGCTCAAGGAAAGTGAAATCGACGTCCTAGCTAACAGTATGCAATCCTTTGGTGGACGGGTTTCCTGGCGCACTGGAGATAATGGCCAGCGCAAGCCCTACGAAATCAACATCTCCCTGTTTGATGCACTGCAGGGCACCACTGAGGGACCTGATCAATGGGGACTGCAGCGCTTTCTATGCGCTCACGCCATCATGTTTGCGCTCGAAGGAGTTCCTGGAATTTATATTCACAGTCTGGTGGGCACGCGCAATGATTATCAGCGAGTTGAAAATGCCGGTCACAATCGTGCGATCAATCGTCATCAGTGGCAGTACAGTGAACTTCAGGAGCGACTGGCGAATGCCAAGAGTTCTGAGCACCAGGTGTTTAGTGGCATCAGCTCGCTGCTAAAAATTCGTCGCCAACAATCCGCGTTTCACCCCAATGCCACGCAGTTCACTCTGCATTTAGGCAGTGGGCTCTTTGGCTTTTGGCGGCAGAGTATTGACCGCCAGCAGAGTATTTTTTGTGTGAGTAATATCACTGCTGAGGTGCAGGTGCTGAATCTCTCGGATATTAATTTGATCGACAATGAAAACTGGGTTGATCTGATTAGCCAGCTGCCCTGTGATGGTCTGATGCAGTCGGTGAATATGGAGCCTTATCAAACCCTGTGGATTACTAATCAGATCAATGGTTAGCTTGTTATATGCCCTTGCATAGGTGAAACTATTGCTCAGAAAAATTGATCTGGCGGCACCGATTGCTTCCAAAAACTTACGATTTCACCCAAGATAACCACAGGGGCACAGACACAATGAAACTAGAGACACAGGCTATTCACGCTGGATTTAACGACGATCCAACCACTCGCGCAGTGGCTGTCCCGATCTACCAAACCACCTCTTATAGCTTTCGCGACACCGAGCACGGTGCCAATCTGTTTAATCTCGCTGAGCCCGGTAATATCTATTCGCGCATTATGAACCCCACCAACGATGTGCTGGAACAGCGCATCGCGGCAATGGAAGGTGGCGTCGCAGCACTCTGCATGGCATCAGGCATGGCCGCTATCACAGCGTCTATCCAAACCCTGTGTCGCAGCGGTGACAATATGGTCAGTGTCAGCCAGCTCTACGGCGGCTCATACAACCTGTTTGCCCACACATTGCCACAACAGGGTATCGAAGTGCGTATGGCCTCTGGCGATGATATTGCCGCACTGGAAGCCCTAATCGATGAAAATACCAGAGCCGTATTCTGTGAGTCCATCGGCAACCCTGCGGGCAATGTGGTGGATATAGCCGCGCTTTCGGAGATGGCTCATCGTCATGGGGTTCCAGTGATTGTCGACAACACCGTTGCCACACCCTACTTCTGTCGTCCCTTTGAGCATGGTGCAGATATTGTTGTGCACTCACTGACCAAATATATCAGCGGCCACGGCACTACGATCGGCGGCATTATTGTCGACAGCGGCACCTTTGCCTACAAAGACAACCCGCGCTTCGCCCAGTTTAATACCCCAGACCCTTCCTATCACGGCGTCACCTATGCCGATGACTTTGATGCGCCGTTTATTGGTCGTGCTCGAGTGGTTCCCCTGCGCAGCATGGGTGGTGCACTGTCACCCTTTAATGCGTTTTTAATTCTCCAAGGTTTGGAAACACTGGCCCTGCGTATGGACCGCCATGTGGAAAACGCCAATGCTGTAGCCAATTATCTACAGAACCATGAAGCGGTCTCTTGGGTGAACTACGCCGGTCTGGCGGATGACAAATATTATGAGCTGGCCCAGCGCATGTGTTCTGGCAAGCCCTCTTCCATTGTCAGCTTTGGTATCAAAGGTGGGGAAGCTGCTGGTGCCAAATTTATCGATGCTCTGGGCATGATCAAGCGCCTAGTGAACATTGGCGACGCCAAATCACTGGCCTGTCACCCCGCCAGCACCACTCACCGTCAGCTTAATGAAGAAGAGTTGGCACATGCGGGAGTGAGTTCGGATTTGGTTCGTCTGTCTGTAGGCATTGAGCATATAGATGATATTTTGGCGGATATTGAGCAGGCGATTAACGCGGCCAAATAAGCGTTTAAAAACTGGCATTGCCTCTCAATAGACTGATTGGCACTGCCGGCTTTGGTGGGCCTGTGGAGTCAATTCATGCGACTGTGCTGGCTGGAATTTTGAGATCTCTCACACTCGTTCGAGATGACAGCATGCGGGTTGAGATGCCTAAACAGCAAAGTTGCCATCCCGACAGAGCGAAGCGACGAGGGATCTCAGTATCAGTCACTCACCTGAGTCAGAAAAAACCGCTCGCAGGACCCAGATTTATCGCCTAGGCTCTCCCGCTGCACATGCAACTTCTCACCATAATAGGCAGCACATCCCTGAATCAGCCCCTCCGCCACATCACCTAAACAGCGCGGCGACTCATAGATCAGCTCCATGGTGGTATCGGTATATCGGCTACATTTAAAGGCTGGCGGCGAGGCATCTGGATAGAGTTTTCTCACTTCAACATGAATAAAACTATCGACTTTTTGTAACATATCAAAGGAGGAATTCATCCCCTCAATCCATTGGGGGTAGGCGGAAATCAACTCAGCAAATAGATACATACCGAAGGTTTTAGTGACCTTGGCCACTGGAACGTCAGTTTTTTTGCTCAGCACCACAATCATATCGATCAGTTCCATATGATCGTAAACACCCATGGTGGTATAGATTCCGCCACTGGCAGGGGCCGCTTCTTCGATGACCTCTTCGACCATCTCGAGTCCATAGCGCTCCTCTACCAAATAGAGAAACGAAGTAAAAATCATGCCTTTCACAAGAACCCCTTTAATGTCTCGCTGCTTCTAATCAGCAGTCTGCTTATCAGCTATTCAGAAGCCGTATGGAA
>TARA_B110000977_G_scaffold21759_1_pt1 | contig 13249 bp, 10 predicted proteins | sample TARA_B110000977 | Tara Oceans TARA_B110000977 (sample SAMEA4397798) | marine metagenome | biome: Polar Biome; feature: [SRF] surface water layer (ENVO:00010504); material: water (ENVO:00002006), including particulate matter (ENVO:01000060) such as... | depth 5 m | reverse complement strand
GCTACACAAAGGAGGAAATGAAGCTGACTTTGGAGACCAAAAAAATTCTAGACCCTTCAATAAACGTTACTGCTACAGCAGTTAGAGTTCCAGTGACGGGCGGTCATTCGGAGTCCATTAATGTGGAGTTTCTTAAGGATTTTGATTTAGGAGAATTGAGAAAGCTCCTTCACGAAACCGAAGGAATAACTGTTCAGGATAATACCGACACCAACACCTACCCAATGCCATTAATGGCCAATGATAAAGACGATGTATTCGTAGGAAGAATCCGCAGAGATGAAAGCCAGCCAAACACTTTAAACATTTGGGTAGTTTCAGACAACCTCAGAAAAGGCGCTGCTACTAATGCGGTTCAAATTGGAGAGTACTTATTGAACACAGGGCTGATCTAAGACTAGATGGCCCTTTACAAGATAAATTACTAACTTAATAAATGGTTTATATTGTGATCCACAATTACAAAATTACACTTCAAATGTACTTTTTGTGTACCAAAATTACTTTTACTTCAAGTTACCTTTGCCTCACATAAATAAAAAACCAAATGAAACAACTTATTTTATTTTTAATTCCAATTACATTAATCTTCTCTTCCTGCGGTGATTCCAGTAATGCCAGCAATTCTATGCTACCAACAAATGCTGACTCAAGGTCAGCTAAAAAAGAATCAAATGCGATTACGAAAAGTATGCCCAGTGTGATGGTGGTTCCTTCTGATGCCATGCTAAAAAGAATGGATTGTCTTAAAGAAACGAATAACCAAGGGGTAACTTCTTACTCAAGAGATTATGCAAAATCATTTATTCAAGATTCAGAATTAAAATTTGTTATAGCAGAAATTGAGTCTCAATTTTCTAACAAAGGTTTCTCGTTGGAAAACATGGAACAAACATTAAAAATGCTTAATAACAACAATGCTATGGACGAGATGGAAGGCATTGCAAGAGATTTGAGAGCAGAATTAATGAATACTGCCAAACCAGATTATGTGATCGAATTAGATTACGAATTAAAGCAAGATCCTAAGTCAAGAAACATAAATAAGACCTTAACATACATAGTTAAATGTATGGATGTTTATACTAATAAGTCCGTTGCATCCATCACAAGGGCCAATATTGGCAAAACTTCTGAAAATAATGATGTGCCAGGATTGGTCAAAGAAGATTTTTCAAACTCAATAGGCGAACTTTCAACTGGAATAACGAGCCACTTCAAGGATTTATTAGCAAACGGAATCGAAATTACGCTAAGATTGGCGGTGCTCAATTCATCTGCTGTCGCCTTAGATGATGATTGTGGTGATGAGGAAATTGGAGAGAGGGTTGTTACTTGGCTCAAAGAAAACACGGTTAATTCAACCTATAAGATGGCTAAGAATACTGAAACCGAAATGTTTTTTACGAATGTTAGAATTTTCACACAAGATGAATCAGGAAATTCTTATTCAGCATATGACTTTGCAAAAGACTTAAAGAAAGGATTAAAAAAAGGATGTGGACTTTCTGTAAGTAATAAAACACAGAGTTTGGGAGATGCATTTATTCAAGTCAAATAATAAATAATATGAGAAAGTTTAAATCAATTATAGCCTTATCACTGCTGAGCGTTTTTTTAAACGCATGTTCTTCTGGTGATTCCCAAGAACAGCCAAGCAATACTTTAAAGAAAACAGAAAGAACGAGTGGAGCATTTGATGAAATTAAAAAAACAGAGAGCTCTAACACTCCAGACGCTATTGAGACGCTTGACTTGAGTAACAAAATGACAATAAAACTGACCCCTTTTGTACCTCAACTTGAGGGCATAGCAGAGTCAGGGGTCAAATTACTTAAAGATAGGTTAAATGCTGCTATAACTAAAATAGGGTTTGGTGGAGAAGGGTCTAATCCTAGATTTATAATAGGGCCAAGCATAAATATTGTTTCTCAAAATGTAACCTCTACAGCTCCTACTAAATACGCAAATACCTACGAGATTAATTTTATGGTAGTTGACGTCATTAGTGAAACTGTTTTTAATAATTACACTTCCGAATTCAAAGGAGTGGGTGATTCTCCTGAGAAAGCATTCATAAGCGGAATTCGTAATGTCGACTTTAAGAATCAACAATTCATGGACTTCTTGTTAACGTCGGAGAAGAAAATAGTTGAATATTTTGAAAATAATTGTGAAAGTCTTTTAAGCGAGGCAGACACAGAGGCTGGAATGAGAAACTTTGATAATGCCTTTGCGATATTAAAATCTGTTCCGACTGAATCCAAAAAGTGCTTTTCAGAAATACAAACAAAAAAATTAGAATACTTCCAGGCATCTTTGAATGTTGCATGCAATGAATTATTACTGAAAATGAAGTCTGAGCTGGGTAAGTTCAACGATCCTAGTGCATCAGGGTTTAATTCTGAAGCAATGAACTACTATTCCATGATTGATAGCAAATCAGAATGTTATGCTGAAGCTCAAACGGAATATAAAAAATACACCTCAAATCTAAAACCAGAAGCAAAAAGAGATTGGCAGAAAAAGATGAAAGAATACAATGATCAAATTGCGATGGTAAAAGCTGACAAAGAATTTGAAAGAGAGGGAGCCCAACAAGCTTTTGATTTTAAAGTTAAAATGTCGGAGATTGAAGCTAAACGACATGTAGAAGGCAATCAAAAATTACTAGCGAAGTATAAGCATGACGAATCACCGTGGTTAATACGCTTATTCTCCTCTGGCTCCAAGTTGTTTAAGGGAGAAATGAATACTGACTAATTTAAAATAACTACTCCAATGGAATTATCAAAAAGTCTTAAAGACCTTATTTCTGCCGCATTAGCAGATAATAAAATATCATCAAAAGAAAGAGAAATCTTAACTAAAAGAGCAGTCACAGAGGGTATCGATAAAGATGAATTCGAGCTTTACTTAGATAGCTTGGTATTCTCCAAAAAAGAGGATAAGTCTTCAAGTTCTGAGGGGATGTTTAACAAGGTTATTTATCACAGAAAAGCAGGGGTTAAACAAGAAGAAGTGGAAAAAGGCGTATTTGAAACTTTTCAAGGAGGCAAAAAAGAATTTCAAGAAGTACCTGTTGAAGAATTGAAAATACGTTTTTGGCATGTTCTCGTTCCAGTAGTTCTTGTTATTACTTCAATCATAACACTAATTATGCTTTATGAGCCTTCGATGTCGGTAGATGAGGCTTTAAATGTCTATGATTTTGAAGCGGCTCGAGAAGCTGTAGCCGATTCAAAATGCCAAGACGATAGAATCCTTGGATTTGGAGATATTATATGTCCGAGAACTATAGGTCTTGTTAAAATAATAACTCAAGAAGTTATTTACATGACAGACAATAATGAATTTGATAGAGCTGCGGCTTCAATACAAGAACTTAATACCTTAGAGTTCTTCAATGACCTCAGTGACTCCGGACAACTTCAAAATAATTTAAACGACACCAAAGACGCGCTTTATGTAACAGTTCTGAATAAAGGAATTATTAGCAAACAATTATCAGAGGAAAAAATTAAAATATACTTATCTCTGATGACAGATGATGACAAGAAAGATAAAGTTAAAAATCTATTAAAATAACCATGAAAAACTACACTATACTCATACTGCTAGCTCTCGTACTACAAAGCTGCTCAAGTGACCTCGAAGATTCTATTGGCAAGACAGAGGATTGCTTGGAAGATAAATTTGATGATGAAAAGTCCAAATATGAATCTGTTGATGAAGCCGTAACTGCTTATGATTTTGAATCTGCAAGAATATTGCTAGGATGTCATGAGGATGCGTGCTTTGATGAAAGAAATGGGGATAGAGAAGGTTGTCTGAATTTCCCTCCTGAAAACATTAAAATGGCGGCATGGGCGGCAGAAGTAAACCCACACTATAGAAATTTATTAAAAATAGTATCTGCCGAAGTAAATTATTTTTTTAAAGTTGGCGAATACAATCGAGCCAAGTCCACAGCTATGGAAGCAAAAATGTTTTTTGTATATAATGAGGAAATACCCAATTTAATTAACAATTTAATTGATAAAGAGAAAGTGGATGAAGCAGTATCCATTTTATCAAAATATACATTTACCAAAGCCATTGATAAAGATGACTGGCATAACAGAAATCAAGAATATAATGAACAAGCCAACAAGTTTAACGATATGATTAATTCTTTGTTTAACGATGCCTTGTTTAAGCAAAATAAAAGCGTTCTAAAGAAGTGTTTGTTGCTATATGTTCCAATCGTAGAAAACGATGGTAAAAGTAAATTCAAAGACAAAAAAATTGTTAATTCCTATAAAAAGAATGCTCGAAACAAATTAATAGAAGCACGTATTACACTATAAATTATGTTTGGATTTGGTAAAAAATTAGGACTATCATTTTCTTTAAAAAGATTAATAGGTATAACTGGCTTGAAAAGCTCCATCGCTCACAAAACAGGAATACCGCTCACCAAAGGGGGGATGGAACGTAAAGTTGGTCGTGGGTTAATCAGAATGCTCTTTGGTAAGATGTTTAAGTGGTAATAGGAAGAGATAGAGACTAACATTTATGAGATGAAGAAGATTAAAATCAGCCTAATATGTCTTTTGATTTATGTGGGTCTTTTATATGCTCTGGTATTCAGCGAAAGGAACGCCGATGGGGCCTCTATACAGCATGTGTTTGATGCCTTTTGGTATTCGCTAGTAACACTTTCTACGGTGGGCTACGGAGATTACTACCCTGTAACTGTAATTGGAAAATTAGTCGGATTACTTTTTGTATTCAGCAGTTTAGGGGTGCTTGGATACTTGATCAGCCAGCTTACAGTTAAATTAACTCAATATATGGAAGATAAAAAAAATGGGCTATTTGGTACTAAATTAGAGAACCACATTGTACTCATCGGATACAATAAGTTCTCGGATAATATTTTAAAACAAATAGTAACCACAGGAATAAAAGTAGCCATTGTTACCAATAATAAAGACGATGTTGATGCCATTTCTAAACTGTATGGCAGCGATAGTGTTTTCACCTTATTGACAGAGTATAATAACTTTGATATCTTAGAGAAAGTTAATATTTCAAAGGCAGCTAAAGTCTTTATCAATTTTGATAATGATACGGAGATGTTAGTATACATACTCGATTTAAAAAATCATTTTGATAATTTACAAATAATTGTTTCTCTCAATAATACTAATTTTCAAAATACTTTTCAATCTGCGGGGGTTTTGTACGCAGTTTCTAGAGAAGAAATAGCCGCTAAGCTAGTGGCTAGTTACATCTTTGAGCCTGAGGTGGCCTCTTTTACAGAAGACTTAATGGCGACTGCAGAAAAAGAGGATGATTTTGATATGATTGAACTTCGAGTGACCAGAGAAAACCCTTATTTCGGAAAAAAGTATGAGTATGCTTTCTCCAATATTAGAAGTGATTACTCCAGTGTTTTGTTAGGGATATACAAGGATGGGAAACTGCATAAAAACCCAACGACTGAAATAGTAATCGCAGAAAATGATTACCTCCTGATGATCACCGATGGCGATCATTCAATGAAACTTAAAGCTGCCTTCGGTGTCGAAGAAGGGAGGTTTTAGACGCTCAGAGTTTTAAGTCATTGACTAAATCCTAATTACGAACATGAACGATTTGTAGGTAAAAGAAAACTACGTTCAGTCCTAACCTCCGCTTTTGCACCCTCACAACCTACTTATTTTTCAAAGAGGACTCCCCTGAGAATTTAAGGAAGAGTTAACTCTGCCCATAAGGGACGTCCACTCTCTAGATTAATGCCTTAAATTTGAGTCCGGTAAATAAATGCCCATGCTGCGGGCACATAAATAAGTAAGGGAAATTAAACCGCATTTTGTCTGGTTCGCTAGCAAACATTACAAACCCACTTTATTTCATAGCATCTAGATGGCCCTTTCGATATGAGCGATACTAAAATTGGATTTTGGTCAAGCACCTCTCTAGTAGCGGGTAATATGATTGGATCTGGAGTGTTTTTACTTCCAGCTGCACTAGCTGCATTTGGATCCATTAGCTTGTTAGGTTGGTTGTTTTCTTCAATTGGAGCCATTCTTCTAGCCCTCGTTTTTGGAAGCCTAGGTCGGTTAGCGCCCAATACTACGGGAGGACCTTATGCCTATACTCGCCTCGGTCTTGGGGACTTTCCAGCTTTTTTGGTTGCCTGGGGATATTGGATTTCAATTTGGTGTACCAATGCTGCAATTGCTGTTGCTCTAGTCGGATATCTGGAGGTCTTTTTTCCAGTTTTAGGCCAAAATAAATTGTTAGCGGCACTTACTGGATTAGGTGTTATTTCGCTTTTTACTTGGATTAATTCTAAACCGTTAAAAACAGTAGCTCTAGTACAGCTTATAACTACTGTTCTAAAGATTATGCCTATAATCCTAGTGGGATTTATTGGTATACTTTACATCAATACCGACCATTTTTTTCCGATTAATATAAGCGGTGAATCTAGTTTTTCTGCCATCACAATTACCACCACCTTAACGCTTTTCGCTTTTTTAGGCATGGAAAGCGCCACCATTCCTAGTAAAAATATTAAAGACGCTGCTAACACTATTAAGAAAGCTACGATGGCCGGCACGCTTATTACTATTGTGGTTTACATCATGAGTTCAATCGCCATTATGGGGATTATTCCCCCAGATATTTTAGCAGAATCTAAAGCTCCCTTCGCAGATGCGGCAGGTTTATTCTGGGGAAACTCCGCAAAATACATTGTAGCTGGAGGGGCGGTAATAGCAACGCTAGGAGCACTAAATGGCTGGATTCTTATACAAGGACAAATACCTATGTCTGCTGCTCAAGACAGCCTTTTTCCGAAAATATTTAAAAAAACAAACCGCAACGATTCTCCTATAACAGGAATTATACTGTCCAGTATTTTGGCATCTGTTTTAATGGGGCTCAATTATACAAAAGGACTTATTGAGGCCTTTACGTTTATGATGAAGCTTTCTACACTTTCGGTATTAACTCCCTATTTACTCTCAACTATAAGTCTACTTATTTTGCTACGCAGAAAAGAAGGAGCTATTCCTTTAAATAAAATACTCCTATCAATTACTACCATCGTATTTTGTGTCTGGGTAATTATTGGCTGCGGTTTAGAAACCATAATTTGGGGGATTCTCTTATTAGCTGTTGGAATACCATTCTACCTTAATTTTAAAAAATAATTCAATTCGTTTCTATGGAAAAATTTGACATCAATCCCGACATTACTTATGCAGAAACTCTGCCTGCAACTTTTTACCGCAGTCAAGAAGTGTTTGATGCGCTTAAAGATCGTGTTTTTGAAGTGACATGGCACTGGGTTGGCGATGCGAATACTACTGTTCCATTAGTAGAGTCTGTTTATCCATTTATGCTGCTCGATAATTTCATGTCTGAGCCTATGATGATAGTTCGAGACAAAGCAAATAGCATTAACTGTATTAGCAATGTTTGTACGCACCGAGGGAATATTGTGGCTCATCATCCTGGGAAGATGAGACAGTTGGCTTGCATGTATCATGGCAGACGGTTTGAATTAGATGGAAGTTTTAAAATGATGCCTGAATTTGAGGAAGCCAAGGACTTTCCTAGACCCTGCGAAGGCCTGCACCAATTTAAATTACACGACTGGGGAAGTCATTTATTCGTGAGTCTGAATCCTGCTTTCGATTTTTCTGAAGTAATTAATGTAATGAAAGAGCGTGTTGGTTTTTTACCTTTAAACGAGTTTAAACTCGATACGGCTGCCAATAAGGATTATATAATTAATTGCCATTGGGCGCTATACTGCGATAATTATTTAGAGGGTTTTCATATTCCATTTGTACATGAAGATTTAAACAAAGCCCTGGATTACGGCAAGTATAAAACGGAAATTTACGATCACGCTAATTTACAGATTGGCTATTCAGAAGGAGCCGATGAAGTTTTTGAGCTACCACAAGACCATCCTGATTATGGGGAAAACGTGGCGGCATACTACTACTGGATTTTTCCTAACATGATGTTTAACTTTTACCCTTGGGGTCTTTCTATTAACATCGTTAAACCGGTAGGCTTAAATAAAACTAAAGTCTCTTTTATCACTTACGTTTATGATGAAAGCAAACTAAATACTGGTGCAGGTGCTTTGCTAGAAAAGGTTGAGCGCGAAGATGAATTCGTGGTTGAAGGAGTTCATAAAGGGTTACAATCTAAGTTTTACAAAACCGGTCGTTTTTCTCCTACAAGAGAAAAGGGGGTACATCATTTTCATGGGCTGCTGGCCAAATATCTTAACGGCAGAATCTAAACTAGTTTTCACTTACAATAATTCCCCCCCCTTACCCAAAAAGGTTTTCTGAAGCTGTTATTGTAATGAGCCATATTGTGAAGTGAAATCTCTTGAGGTTTCTCAGAAGATTACGCCACGCCATCTCCTGCACCTGAATCATGCTTGCCGTCTGGTTGAAGGAATGACAGCTTTCCTTCTGCATTTTCTGCCATGAGAATCATTCCCTGACTTTCTATGCCTTTTATCTTTCTAGGAGCTAAGTTTAAAAGAACAGTGACCTTTTTTCCTATAACTTCTTCTGGGCTGAAGCTCTGAGCTATTCCACTTACTACAGTTCTTTTATCTATCCCTGTGTCTATTAAAAGTTTCAGGAGTCTATCTGCTTTTTTTACTTTTTCAGCTTCTATAATAGTTCCTACTCTCATGTCTATTTTCATAAAATCCTCGAAAGCTATTTCTTCTTTTTGAGCGGGGAGTTCTAATGGTTCCAATGCAGCTGCTGCATTATCTGTTTTACTCGCTTCCAATTTTTCTACTTGTTTTTGTATAGTCTCGTCTTCTACTTTTTCGAATAAAATATCCATTTTCTGTATAGTGCTTCCTTTGGCTACTTTCTCTTGAGAGAATGTCCATGTCTTATTATCAACCCCTAAAGCCTGCGCTATCTGTGCCGCTTTATTCGGTAAAAAGGGAGCCAGTGCCACAGTTATATTGGCTGCTATCTGAAGATGAGCGAGCATTATAGATTTTACTCTTTCGGGATTTGTTTTCTGCAGTTTCCATGGCTCTAATGCCTGCAACTGTCTGTTTCCGATTCTAGCCATATTCATAGCTGCAGAAAGCGCTTCTCTAAATCTGTACTTTACTATAGATTCTGATACTTGCTGCGCAGATGCTAATGCTTCGTCTAGTGCTTCTTTATCTTCGCGGTGCAACGGTACTTCTGGTACTACACCATCATAGTACTTCAGCGTTAACACGATTACTCTATTTAGGTAGTTTCCTAAAATATCGGCTAGCTCGTTATTTATTCTGTCTTTATAGTCTGTCCATGTAAACTCACTATCCTTGGCTTCAGGCATAATAGAGGTGAGTACATACTTTAATTCATCCTGTTTTCCTGGAAATTCTTCTAAATACTCATGAAGCCAAACCGCCCAATTTTTAGAAGTAGAAATCTTATCGCCTTCTAAGTTCATGAACTCGTTGGCAGGAACGTTTACTGGAAGATTAAACCCTCCGTGTTCTTTAAGCAGTATCGGGAAGATAATGCAGTGAAACACGATATTATCCTTACCTATAAAATGTACTATCTCTGAGTTTTCTCCTTTCCAATAATCTTCCCAGTTTTTTCCGTTTTTTTCTGCCCAAAATTTAGTCGCGGTAATATATCCTATGGGAGCATCTAACCAAACATAGAGCACTTTACCATCAGCTCCTTCAACTGGCACTTTCACTCCCCAGTTTAGGTCTCTAGTCATAGCTCGAGGCATTAAACCGCCATCTATCCAGCTTTTGCACTGACCTATCACATGGTTTTTCCACTCTTTTACATCATGGTGTGTCTTCCCTTCATACTCTCCTTTTTCTATGTATTCTTTCAGCCATTCTTCATGCTGATTCATAGGCAAGTACCAGTGTGAAGTTTCTTTCATTACTGGCGTTTCTCCTGAAATAGTAGATCTCGGGTTTATTAATTCAGATGGGGATAATGTACTTCCGCACTTTTCACACTGATCGCCATACGCATCAGGGTTAGCGCACTTAGGACACTCTCCTGAGATATATCTATCTGCTAAGAATTGGTCGTTTTTCTCATCATAATATTGCTCTGATGTTTTCTTTTCAAAGGATCCCTTTTCTTCAAGAACTTTAAAGAAGTCCTGCGCTGTTTGGTGATGCTCTGGAGCAGATGTTCTATGAAACATATCAAATGAAATTCCAAATTCCTCGAACGACTTGGATATAATTCCATTGTATTTATTGACTATTTCCTTAGGCGTAACGCCTTCTTTTTTAGCTCTTAATGTAATAGCCGCACCATGTTCATCTGAACCGCAGATAAAAGCTACGTCCTCACCATTCATTCTTAAGAACCTGGCATAAATGTCTGCTGGCAGGTATGCTCCAGCTAGATGACCTATGTGCAATGGTCCATTGGCATAAGGAAGGGCTGAAGTTATTAAGTGTTTTTTCTTAGTGTTTTCCACGGGAAGCGATTTTCAAAGGTCAAAGATACTTGCTTTTATTGGAGCATTGCAACGCTCAATAGAGAATCACTTTAAAATGCAGAACAGATGTAATCGATTTCCTTTGACATTCTAATAACGTGTTTGACAAAAGAGCTTTAAAGAAATTTTGGTGTAAAATGAAAATTAGTAATTCGTTTAAATCACATTACTTGCAGCTTTAATGTACTTTTGTTTTACGACAAAAAAACACGCTCAAAAATGGCAACAACAAAGATCCTAGTTCCAACAGACTTCACTCATGTAAGTGATATCGCTATAGAACATGCAAAAGCAGTAGCCATAGCTACAGATTCAAAGGTTTATGTGATTCATATAGTGGAACATAAAAAGAGCTTAAATGAAGCTAGGCTAAAATTAAATGCTTTGAAAGAGCGGGTTAAAGAGACTTTAGACCTAGATGTAGAGGTGATAGGTAGAATAGGAAATATCTATGAAGATATAGACAGTGCGGCTGTTGAAATGGACGCTGCTCTTATTATTATGGGAACTCATGGTATGCAGGGAATGCAATTTATTACTGGGAGTAGGGCGCTAAAAATAGTTACAAGCTCAAGTGTTCCTTTTATTATCACTCAAGAAAAAGGAGTTGGTCCAAATGCTTATGACGATATTATAGTTCCATTAGATCTTCATAAAGAAACAAAGCAAAAATTAAAATTAGCCGCTAAAATGGCTCACTATTTCAAATCTAGAGTCCACTTAATTTCTCCAGGAGAGAAGGATGAGTATCTTAGAAACCAATTAGAAAGAAATATTAATTTTGCTACTAATTTCTTCAAAGAAGAAGGTTTAGAATGCACTACTAAAATCACAGAATCTGCAAGTTCTACTTCAGCTTTTGTAAAAGATGTAGTAAAGCATTCGGCTGTCGTTACTGGTGATTTAATCGCTATTATGAATATTCCTGAAAATGGATTATTCGGGATTTTCGGTACTAATTATGCCCAAAAGATGATAGAGAATTCTGCACAGATACCTGTAATGGTTCTTAACCCCGTAGAAACTCACATTTTAACTTACAGTTCTTTTGGAGGCTATATTCCAAGCTAAGGTTAGCTTAGTTCTGCATGGAGTCTGCAGTGATTTTAATACCAAATACACAAACATCATCTACTTGTGACTCACGCCCCTGCCACTCTACGAGTCGAGAATAAAGCTCTTTTCGCTGAACAAGCATAGGAAGTTCTCTGATCTCTAGCAAGAGTGCTTTGAATTTCTTACGCATAAACTTTTTTCCATCGGGTCCACCAAATTGGTCTGCGTATCCATCTGAGAATAGATAGATGATATCGTTAGCCTGAAGCTTGAAATTAATATCCGAAAATGCTGTTATACCCTCGCTATAAGCTCCTATGGCGATTTTGTCTGGGCGCAGTTCAATTAATTCTGCACCACGCACTATGTAAGCAGGATTAAAGGCGCCACTATATTCCAACATTAATGTTGCTGGATTAATTGTGCAGAACGCCATGTCCATACCGTCTTGGACTTTCATTTCACCAGTATCTCTACTTTGCAATGTTTCAGTCGCTAATTTACTTACCTCTTTAAGGATTTCTGAAGGGTTCGTTTTAGTCTTTACAACTTGATTAATGGCGTTGTACCCGACCAAACTCATAAAGGCTCCTGGAACACCATGACCAGTGCAGTCTACGACAGAAAACATTACTTCGTTTTTCTGTTCTTTGAACCAATAAAAATCTCCGCTTACTATAGCTTTAGGTCGATACAGCACAAAGGACTCCGGAAAACAATTTGTAATGGACTCGTCCCCTGGCAAGATGGCTTCCTGCAATCTTTTGGCATAATTAATACTGTCTGTAAGGTCTTTGTAAAGTTCTGTTACTTTTTCTTTTTGGTTTTCTATCTCCTCTTTCTGTCTTACAACTTCATCAGTTCTTTCTTGAACTTTTAGCTCTAAATACTTTTCGTTTTCTGCTAGATCATCGCGCATCTTCAGCAGCTCTCTTCCTAGCTCGTCATCTTCACTTAATGGCTCATACTTGGCATCAAAATTTCCTGCGCCTACTTCATTCGCAAATTCAGTAGTTCTCTTCAGTCCTTCTACAAGTCTATTCACTGCAAAACTCATATCTCCGATTTCATCATTTGAGATATTCATCGTGGTGGTTGGAAATATTCCTTTTCCCAAGTAAAGGAGTATTCTCTTTAGGAACTTTACTGGCTTAACTATAGACCGAATAGTAAAATGGGCAATAATAACTCCAGAAAAAAGCACAAAGATAAAGATGATTACCAACTCTGTAAGTAGCCTACTGAAAGACTCAGCCATTAGCTTACTCTTAACGCTAATAACCTTTTGCTGCCTATCGATAAGCATTCCTATAAATTCATACAACTGTTTAGATATGGTGTCTACTTTATTCTCATCTTCTATTAAGAACTCGGCATTCATCATATTTATAGGGCTATAACTCTCGAATGATGGAAGTATACTTTTAATTTCCTCATAAACTAATGTAAGCGTCTGAATTTCTTCGGTTATTTCTTCAAGGATAAGTTTATCTTCTAACCCCCAATCACTCGTAAATACTGATAGATCTACTGTTTTCTTAGGAATATCTTCGTTTACCAGCTTTTCCAGCTTAAGCTTAGAAGGATTATCACTTCGGGTTTGATACAATACCCAATTTTCTGCTAAAGCTACAGATTCTGAAACATTATTTTTTAAGATGTT
>TARA_B110000977_G_scaffold23964_2_pt1 | contig 13267 bp, 12 predicted proteins | sample TARA_B110000977 | Tara Oceans TARA_B110000977 (sample SAMEA4397798) | marine metagenome | biome: Polar Biome; feature: [SRF] surface water layer (ENVO:00010504); material: water (ENVO:00002006), including particulate matter (ENVO:01000060) such as... | depth 5 m | reverse complement strand
CAAAAATATAATCTCACTAAAGACCTGCCCACCTAACTGGAAGCCAATGCTCAACTTAGTCAAAGAAACACGTCCCGCTACCCGGCCATTCTCGTAGACTTGGCCGTTTCCGTAGGAGCCGCCAATGACCATACCGCCGCGACCAACAGTGGGGAATACGGCGTACCCGTAGGCATTGTCAAAATAGGATTGGAGATCTGGTGAAGACTCAAAGACGTCCAAGGTCCCGTCATAGTTATCTGCAAAACTAAACGGTTGAAAAGTTATTAATAAAAGGAGGAGCAGCTTTCTCATCATTATTCTCTTGTATCGCGTTAAGTTGGACTGTTTCCATAGTATACAATTCAAGCTGAACTGACCTTGAATGAGAGTTCAGAAAGGCCATCTATCTTTGCGCTAACCTGATCACCTGGCTGGATAGGCCCAACGCCCGAAGGTGTACCGGTATAAATCATATCACCGGGCTGCAATACGAAAAGCGCTGACAACCGGCTGATAATTTCCGGCACCTTCCAGATCATCTGGTTAACATTCCCTGCCTGCCTTGTTTCACCATTGACACGCAGTGTAATTGAAGCGTCATTAAGTTCACCTGCTTCAAAGCACTTACGCAGTGCCGCGCATGGCGCGGCATGCAGAAAGGTCTTTCCCGCCTCCCATGGCCTGCTCTTTTCCTTCGCCTCGCCCTGCAGATCGCGGCGGGTCATATCGACCCCAACGCCATAGGCGTAAACCAGGGACATTGCTTCATCTACAGAGATATTCGTCCCTCCACTGTGCAGGGCAACCACTAACTCAACCTCATGATGGACATCGTTTGAATGCGCTGGATACTTCATTTCTGCATCATCACTCAACACCGCGAACGCTGGCTTCATAAAGAAAAAGGGCGCTTCGCGATCCGGATCAAAACCCATTTCAATGGCGTGCGCCGCGTAGTTACGCCCCACGCAATAGATGTTGTTTACCGGGAACCGGTCCATGCTGCCATCAACAGGAACAGAAATCACATCACGGGGGTCAAAAACATAACTCACTGGCTACTCCATTTTAGAAGGTCACGCCCTGAAGTTTAATCGGAAAGCATCAGGGTACAAGTTGGGGCGGCAAAGGTCGCTCTATTTGCGAACCACACTATTTGCGAACCACACGATTCGCAAACCACAACACAGGAAGTAGAAAAACCAACCAGGGTATGCACAGCCACAGGATACTATTCCAACCATACAGGGCGAGGAGCACACCCGCGCCTAACGACCCAGCAGCCTGCAAACCGAAGACAAGAAAATCATTGAGCGCCTGCACCTTAAATCTTTCTGTGGCCCGATAGCTGGTTGTCAACAATGTTGTCCCACCAACAAATAGAAAATTCCACCCTATCCCCAACAGAACCATAGCGCCCCAATAATGCATTAACAAAGGATCACCATAAGCGACAAAGATGACAGCCAGCATCAGCAAGGCGCCAACGGTAATTATTCGATAGACCCCGAACCAACTCACCAGGACACCACTAAACAGCGAAGGAACATACATCGCCAGAATATGACTCTGTATCACCCAAGCGGTGTCTTCCAGGCTATAGCGATCTATTGCATGCATGCTGACGGGCGTCGCGGTCATCACCAGGCTCATGACACTCCAACCAACGATGGCAGCCCCCATCGCCAATAGCAGGTTCGGTTCGCGTAATATTTGTGCATAGGGTCTGGCGGCACCAGCGACTGCCATTTCATCCACTGGCGCGTTTCTGTAAAAAACGAGCAGGATCACAAACGAACAACTAATCAGAAGGCTCATTCCCAGAAACGAGCCGACATACTGCGGTAAACCAGCAACTTCACTGAAACCGCTGGCAACCGCTGGCCCAACAAACGCCGCGAAAATGCCCGACAGCATCAACAACGAAAGACACTTTGCAATCTGATCCGCCGGGACAGATTCTGCGACCGCAAATCTAAACTGCTGTATGAACGCAGCATTGCTTCCGACCAGGAAAGCCGCGCCACAAAACAGTGGAAAATTTTCTGTGTAAATAGCCAGGGCCGCCACTAACCCGGCGGTTGAGGAATAACCTGACGCGACCAAAAATCCGGCCTTACGCCCATAACGAGCCATTAGCAGCGATGCAGGAACGGTTGTACAGGCTGTCCCTAAAACCATCACCGCAAGCGGCAGGGTTGCCCAGGATAAATCTGGCGCAAGTGTTGCGCCCACTATTCCCCCCAGCAAAACCATCATTGGCGCTGCTGTTTGCCCAAAGCACTGAGCTATACTCAAAACAATAAGTGTTCGATATCGGCTCGCCACGTCCACAGCGCCTGACCTCTGGTGATTGGTTTCAAGCGTAACAGCCTTTGACCTGTCCTGGTTCAACAAACGCTGTAATAATAAAGGCTATTAGCAGGGGTAAACGCTTTTTACTGGTCTAGCTCGCTGACACTGTTGCAGCGACTGTTTAAAGAAATTGCTGTATAAACGCGGTGCTAATCCTCCTCGGTAAAGTAAAGCAGCAAATGAGAGGGGAAGGTTGAGCGTTTATTGCCGGGTCAGTCACCCGCCTCATCGCGACTGAACCGCTCAAAACAAAAGTAACATCGACAGTTATAACGACAGTTATAAAAACACTAAATTTACGCACGGGCATTGTCATTGATAAAATTAGCGTCACTCATACGACCCATCGCACCGCTGGCCTGGCTAACGCTATCCATTCTGATATTTCTTAGCTTTTCTCGCGCGGGACTCGTGATGTGGCAGTGGGATCGCGTTATGAATAGCGGCGATCTTGTTCACTTGTTAGTGAGTGGTTTCCGCATGGATATTGTGCTGGTATCCCAGATCATGCTTTTGCCAATATTGGCGCTGATCCTGCTCCCGACGCGCCTGCTGCGCTCACTGTTCTTCACGCGCTTGATACTTCTATGGTGCACCATCTGGTCAAGCGTTATCGTTTTTATGGAACTGGTCACGCCGGCCTACATGGCGTTTTTCGAGACCCGACCGGGCAGAATTTTCTTCGAGTATCTTGACCACCCGCAGGAAGTCAGCTCACTCGTTTACGGCGCGTATCTGCCAACAGCAATCATCAGCCTTGGGATTCCAGCGATCACCGCGCTGTTGATCCTGAAAAAGCTCAGGTTTGACAGCGACAGGTTTGACTTCTCTCTGCCTTATCGCGTCGCTGTACTTATCCCAGTGTTTCTCATGTTGTCGCTTGGCGCTCGATCAACTCTGGGACATCGCCCCGTGAACCCATCGACATTTGCAGAATCCAAAGACCAGTTGGTAAACGAACTATTCCTGAACAGCACCTACTCGCTAATGTATTCCATTTATAGCCTTCGGCACGAAGATTCAGGTGACAGCGGCCTGCCAGAAATAGCGCCGTCAGAGGTGATCCGAGCCTTCCAGAAAATCAGCGCCGTGCCAATAGATAATTACCTTAACCAGCAATCAACTCACCATCAATTCGGCGACAACTCAACACCAGGCGTCCCCAAAAATATTGTCATCATCGTGGAAGAGAGTCTTGGCGCACGTTTCGTGGGCAGCCTCGGCGGACTGCCGCTGACGCCTAACTTGGATGAATGGAGCCATAAAGGGCTGTGGTTAACCAACCTTTACGCCACGGGCATTAGATCCGCACGCGGTCTTGAGGCAATCGTTAGCGGTTTCCCACCGTCTAGTTCACGCAGCGTGCTGAAACTGGGTAAGTCCCAGGGTAATTTCTACACGATGGCGCACACCCTGTCAGACCTGGGTTATCAAAACTACTTTGTTTATGGCGGCGAGGGACATTTTGACAATATGAAAGGTTTCTTTCTGTCCAATGGCTTTGACACCACTATCGACATCAACGATTACGAGGAATTTGAATTCAAGGGAACCTGGGGGGTTTCTGACGAAGACCTGTTCAATCGAGCTCACTCGATAATGCTAGAAGAACAAGGCCCCTTATTTACGCTGATTTTCACTTCATCATTTCACAGCCCTTACGAGTTCCCAGATGGCAAGATTGAGCTTGTTGACAAAGAGAAAAACACCAAACATAACAGCGTGAAGTATGCCGACTATGCACTCGGTCAATATCTGGATAAGGCCAGCCAATCGAAATACTGGAAGGATTCCATCTTCCTGATTGTCGCGGATCACGATGAACGCCCCCGCGGCAGATCACTTGTCCCGATCGAAAGCTATCACATCCCGGGCCTGATCATTGCTGACGGCCTAACGCCCCGTCACTTTGACAAGGTCACCAGCCAAATCGATCTTCTGCCAACACTACTATCACTGGCAAACGTGTCGGGCACGGCACCCTTTGTGGGTCAAAACTTTCTGTCGATTCCACCTGACCAGCCCGGTCGTGCCGTCATGCAATTCGGCAAAAATCACGCCTATATGGAAGGCGATAAGGTGATCATCCACCAGCCAGATCGAGCAGCAGAGCAGTACCGATATGCGAACAAAACGCTGACCCCAACAACCCTGCAACAGGATTTGGCCCGAAAGGCCCTGATTTGGGCGTCGCTGCCTGGCGTGCTTTATCGCGAAGAGCTCTACACCCCCGAAAGTAGCGCTCACCAGATACCCTGACCTTTATTTGGCAATATCCGAATGATTTTTGTCAACGTAGACTCCTACCTTACAGGGAGACGTAAACTTGGGAGTAGTAGTTGCACGTAGATGATTTGAAGCTCGCTCGCAGCCTGGTTGCTGGTGACGAGAAACAGTTCAATCAGTTTTTTGAGCAATTCTTTCCGAGACTCTACCGTTTTGCCTTCTCGCGAATGTCCGATGAATCAATAATTGAGGATGTCGTGCAGTCAACGCTGATGAACGCGATGAGAAGCATGAAGAACTATCGAGGGGAGGCTGCTATGTTTACCTGGTTATGCCAGATTTGTCGTAACGAGATTGCGATGACCTATAGGAAACGGGGCAAATCGGTACCCACGGTCGCCGCAGATGATGACGCTATTCGTCCGATTCTGGAATTACTCGAATCTGAATCCACAACCCCTGAACAGCACTACCTTGACCTGGAAGCCCGGAAACTCGTCGCAGAGATCCTGGATTTTCTACCCGGAAATTACGGCAAGGCTCTCGAGTGGAAGTATGTTCTAGGGCTATCAGTGATTGAAATCGCCAACCGGTTAGAACTGACGGAACTGGCAACCCAGTCCCTTTTAGCTAGAGCCAGATCATCCTTTAGGCAAGCCCTGAATCACATCTCACCAGCGCTAAAAACGCTGCTGCAGGAATAAATCATGGTCAATCAGGACAAGCTTTCTGAGCAACAGATAGCCGAGTTAATGAAGAAAATCGGTCCTCTTAAAGAGCCACCCGCCGATATGGAAAAAAGGGTTAAGGCTTCCGTAAGAGAGGCCTGGGTAGAGCAAACCACACCAATGCAGACGCCCCGAGCGAGCCTAATCGCCGCCACTATCGCGGCGTTATCGATTGGTTTTGTGTTTACACTACAGCGACCAGAGGAAATACTGAACGTCGCTACCGTCGATGTGGGTCAGCGCGCCATCGAGGTTTTGTCTGAAAACCAGCAATGGGCTAGTCTATCCGGTGCGGGTTTGCCTGAGGGCACAATTATTCGGGTCAATGGAAACACTCCGATATCTTTCACTTTCAGCGATGGAATGAATGTCAGGGCCACACCCGGCACCCGACTGCTACTGGCAAGTTCGCACGAAATCACGCTGAAAAAAGGCAGCATTTATCTGGATTCATACGATAGGGAGCAACCCAAACCCTTTACGGTCACGACATCCTTTGGCACTGCTCGTGATGTAGGGACCCAGTTTATGGTCAGTCTGAGTGACGCGGACGCCTGGTCGGTCCAGGTAAGGGAGGGCGAAGTCAGTGTTGCTGATGATGACCACACGATCAGTTTAGGAAGTGGTGACGCGATTACTATCTCCGCGGAAAATGACGTCTCCGAGAAGCATGTTTCGACTCACGATACATCCTGGCGTTGGTCAGAGACCGCCAGACCAGGCTACAATATCGAAAACCAATACCTGAACGATTATCTGTTATGGGTTTCAAGGGAAACAGGCAGAGAGCTTAGGTTCCGGTCCGCAACAGCAAGACAAAGTGCCACCAGGACCAGACTACACGGCACGATTGATGGTCTCAGCGCAAGCGATTCACTCAAGCAGGTGTTAGAGACTACTGAACTACGACTGGTAGCTGCTCCTGAAAAAGTTATTATGGTGGACGTGCTCCACTAAACCATCCTTCACGGGCTAGTCAGTGTCTCGATGCATCCTAACGATTTCCCTGTGGCTGTCTTTTAGCGTATTCGCTGAAGTCACCAGATCCCTGGTGGATTTCCTGCAAACCGCCAACGACGCCGGATACAAAATACTGTTCAGCTCAGCATTGGTGCGGCCCTACTATCGAGTCACCTTTGATCAGCAGTCCCCCATGACGCTGAAACAGGTTCAAACAGCACTCACCGCCTACGGTCTTAAACTAAAACCCACCCATGACGATTCATTCTTGGTTGTCTCAATACAGCCGCCAATAACCGCTGACCTTATTGAGACAAACTCGGACAATTACGGCACTATTGAGGAGGTTGTTGTCAACGCGAGTGCACACCAGTTTCAAATGGCGCACATCGGCAGCGGCCTCTCATTTGATCGTAAAAACCTGTCCAAAAGACCTGCCATTGCGAATGACGCCCTCCGGGTCTCGAGTCGGCTACCGGGGTCGGCGAACAACGGAGTCTCTGCCAGGTCTTCGACCCGTGGCGGTCGGGAAAACGAAATGTTGATAATGTTCAATGGAATGAGGCTCTATGAGCCATTTCATCTGCATCAGTTCAACCAATTGTTTTCTGTTGTCGATAGCCGCACGATTGATTCTATCGATGTACTAACAGGAGGATTCCCCGCGACCTACGGAGATCGCCTGAGCGGGGTTACGGTCCTCAAAACGCTGTCCCCGGGAACCGTTAATGACTCAAAGGAACTAGGGCTTGGGCTGTACACCGCAGCCTATTTACAGACACTCTCTTTGGACCAACACGATCTAATCGTCAGTCTAAGACGAAGCACCATTGACCTGTTTCTCGACGCAACGGAGCACGACCTTGGAACACCCTCTTTTGCAGATATGCACCTCCAGTATCAATTCGACATTGATCAACAAAGAACGCTCAAAGCGAATGTGCTTTGGTTTGGAGATGACCTTTCAATCAACAATTCCAACAACTCAGGGAGCCTGGACTCTTCCTTCAGTAGCTTTTATACCTGGCTAATTTACCGTCAAGAACAAGAAAACGGACCAACCACGGAAACCACGCTCGGATTTACCGCCATCAAAGATGATCGGAAAGGATTCGTTAATAAACCGCAGATGGTGACGGGTTCGCTCGTGGATGATCAGGAATTTCGCGTGTACACCCTGGAGCATACTCGGAAGTACTATTTCGGAAACAGCCTGCTTAATGTGGGTGCATCCTATCGTTATCTAGACGCGGAGTATGGCTTTCTCTCTGCACTTCGGATCGAACCCCGTTTTAAGGCGATCTCTAACTTTGAACGACCGGAGGTCAGCCAATTTGAGAAAACCGAACTCGGTCAACAAATGGCGGCGTTCTTGTCTTATAAACGTCGACTGTTGCTCCAGCTATACGTAGAGGCTGGCGTCAGAATTGATACTCAGGATTACCTCTCAAATGGGTGGTCTAAACAGACAACACCGAGGCTCAACTTACTGTACCGTTTTCCTTCAACGGGAGAGCTTCGAGTGGGACTAGGAAGGTTTTCCCAAGCTCAGGGAATCCATGAATTAAACGCCAGTGACGGCATCCAGCTTTTCCAACGTCCACAGAAAGCCAACCATTATGTTCTGAGTTACAAGCAGTCGTTCAACCACCTTGAACTGAAGATAGAGGCTTACAGAAAAGTCACCGATGAACCGGCGTTTTATTTCGAAAACCTGGCCGACCCACTTTCGATCGTGCCAGAACTGCAGATAGACAGAACTCAGGTTAACCCCTCTCGGGTCGCCGCTAAAGGCATCGAACTGTCAGTTTCCGGAGATTGGCGTGGTAATGAATTCTGGTTGAACTACACCCGTGCAGCGGTGGAAGAAACGATTGATACCAACAGGGTCAGTCGAAGCTCGGACCAGAAACATGCCGCGAACATCGGTTGGTCTAGACAATTTCGTTATTGGCAACTGGCGATTGAATCGACCTACCACAGCGGCTGGCCGACGACCCAGTTGACATTGGACGCTTTCGGAAACGCAAACAAGGCGACTCGTAACGATCACCGTCTGACTGATTCTCTTACGATTGACGTAAAGGGGACGAGACAATGGGAACTTAACAACGGTAAGCTCAGGCTCGAGGTTGGCGTGACCAATCTCTTAAATCGAAAAAACCTGATCGGCACAAAATATAACCTATCCAACAATCAGCTTGAAGGTTCTGAAAGGGCAGCTTTGTCAATTGCTCCCTTTATCGATCTATTCTACGCCTTCTAAGGTTCATCCAGTTGTCTGCGTAACTTACCTATCTCTGCACGCCGGCCTGAATCGGCAAGTTCACGGCCGGGCCTTGCAGGTGCTTCCATCGCTTTCTTCAACGCTAACCGGGCAGAGACATAATCTTTCTCCCCCATCAGAAAATCGCCGTAGAAGTAGTTGGAATCAATACCATTGGGATTAATTTCAATCGCCTTTTCGAGAAATCTACGAGCCTTTTTCGAAGAACCAAATGCGATCGGCCACGACGGCACCTGGTAGTAGAGCGCACCAAGACTGGTATAAGCGGAACCATTAAGCGCCATCGGATCAATTTCCATCGCCTCCTCAAGGCCAGCCCTTGCCGACTTAATCAGGCGCAGCGAGGTAAGCCCACTGGTTTTCCCGGCATAGGTGCTTTCGATAATAGCCTTCCAGATCAGCAACTCGGCACTGCCCGGTTTCATCGCCACTGCGTTCGACGCTTGATCGATTAGTTGCTCGAAGGCCTGCACCTGTTCGTCGCGCTGCAATGCGTAGTTCGCTAGCGCCCAATCTTTTTGTAACTGTAAGACCGAGGTGGCTGCCAACCCGGGTGAGCAGACCGACAGTAAAATACAAAGTGTCACCAATTGTTTCATTAGAATATCTCCTATTAGAGACTAAAAATATCGCTTGATCTGACAAAGTTGCTTCGCCAGAGCAGAATCGATGATGCCAGGGAAAAGACCGTTCAGACTGACCTGCAGCGATTCAACAAAACCAATCTGAACTCGCGAATCACCATGAGTTATTTGCCTGGCAATGATTTCTGCGACCTGGAATGGCGTATCGACTGCATTCCCCAGCTCAACATTAAGCGCGTTGGCAGCGTCACCATTCATATCAGTACCGACAGCCCTGGGAGAAAGATATTGAACACGAATTGATGAGTCCGCGAGCTCTCGCGCGAGTGCATCATTGAACCCTTTTATAGCGTGTTTTGAAGCACAATAAGCCACATATCCCGGGTACCCAATCTGCCCAAATGTCGAACCAACGTTGTAAATAACAGCCGCTTTTTGGGCTCGCAGATGAGGTAACAGTGCCTGGCTTAATAGCATGGGCGCCACCACGTTCACGTTAAGAATTCGATCAATATCAACTTCTTCAAATGCACCGAAATCGTTCACACCGCAGTTGTTGATCAAAACATTAATATTAAAATTCGTAGCGGCATCGACAAGACGAGTAATCCCATCCGACGTCCTTAAATCAGCGCGCACAAACTTTTCGTTGCAGGTTTGCCGTGTTGAATGCCCATGTAAAAGCAACTCACAACCCTGCCCCCGAAGCTTGTCGGCCAACGCCGACCCTATGCCGCCAGTCGCGCCGGTGATCAGCACCCTCGATCCGACAAGGTTCATGCAACAATTCTCATATCATCATCTTTCAAGCGACACCTGCAGATGAAACAATGGTTGAGGAAACAATGGTTGAGGAAGCATTGGTTGAAGAGCTCAGGACTTCTCGCCAGATCTCAGCCTGAGCGGGTATTGCCCGATAAACATCCCCATATAACCGGTAGACGGCTTCGGCGGTATGAATAATGGCGTCCTGCGTATCTCGATCTTCAATGCTATCCATCAATCCTTCGAACCCTTTCAGGTGTTGCTGGTCTAGTCTGCCGTGGCTTTCCAGGTATGACATTGCCTCTGCGGGAAGCGCCAGTTGCTGCCGCACAATTTTCGCGACTTCCGTCGCTAGTCCTGCACTGGTGCCTTCAAGCACCAGTACCATTCCAAATATCCCGAGTGGTTTTTTCCTGTTCACCGTGTCGTAAAGGTAAGACACCATGACCTCTGATTCATGCGATGCCGGAAGCCCTGCCGCCTGCCCTCTATCGATACCACAGGCTTCCATATCGTCTAAAATCCAGAGCTCATGTCCTGCTTCTTCGTCTATGTATTCCAGAATCGCTGGCTGCAGGTATCGCTGGTCGTTAGCGAGCCTTGAGCCAGCTGCCATCAGCAATGGCACGGTATGTTTTACATGATGGTAGGCCTGATTCAGGAAGGCGATGTAAGTACTAAGGTCAAAACGTCCCAGCATCACAGATTCAATAATTGGTGCAGAAAGAAGGTATTCCTTCCCGCTGTTGGTTTTCTCCAGCAGTTCTTTATAAAACATTTACGGCGACTCCTGATGTATCGACGGGTGTATCGACGAGTGTTTTCCCATGGTATTTATTTTCAATGTCGGTTCGATACTGGCAAATGACTTCCCTTCTCTTCAGCCTGCCATTAGCCGAAACAAGTTCCTCACTTATTGGCTGTTCAATCACTGTCACGTGATGAATACGGGCATAGTCAGGCAGTCCCTCGTTGACCTTGCTGGTCATTTCTTTGAGGGTCGCGGGGTCAATCGGAAAACGAGGCCAGACCAAAAGCAGGTTTTCATCACGGGCTTCGCCATAGAACAGACATTGGCCTACCGCAGGGAACTGCGAGAACTCGGCCTCTACCCACTCGGGATGCACGTTCCGACCGTAGGACGTGATGAAGGTGTTTTTGATACGCCCGGTAATATAAACAAAGCCATCCTTATCGATACTGCCAAGGTCTCCTGTCGGCAACCAGTCGCCCAACCGCTTCGCGCCCAGATAACCTTCCATTAGCGCACCTGAGACCTCTAACTCACCCTCCTCACTCACTCGTATGCTGGCATGAGACAGCGCTTTTCCTACAGAGCCTGCCCTTTGCTCGCCTGGCAAGTTGAGCGTCACAACTGATCCTGCTTCAGAAAGGCCATAACCCTGATAGACAGGAATTTTGAGTGCCGAAGCTTTATCGATAAGATTTTCTGCAACCTTGCCGCCGCCGACTGCAACCATTTTCAGGTGTTCGGGGTTTGTCATTCCAAGCTCCGTCAGGGTCACGGTCGCCAGTAAAAGCTGGGGTACAAGAATCATGGATTCAGGTCGATTTTGATTGATACAGGCTGCAAACCGCGTTGGGTCCAAACCAGAGCTTCCGGCTAAACCAACCTCTGCGCCATTAGGGACGCAAATTTCAATTCCCTTCGCCAGCGGCGCATACACCCCGGCAATATTTTCAAGCAAAGTGGCGAGAGGTAAGACACATAGATGCTTGCAGATATCCAGTTGCTCCATCATCTGAACAATGCTTTGCGCAATGGTAAATAATTTATCATGGCGCAGCAGCACGCCTTTAGGCGCGCCAGTACTGCCCGAGGTAAAAGTGATTTTTACGGGTTCTTTGACAGGCGCCTGGTCTGACATTTGTTCTATTGCAGCACCGAACAACCCAACCGTGGGGCTGCATTCGGTTTCAGACAGCAAATAATCAACCTGCGACGAAATCAGCAGGTGGTCGACCTGTGCGGGCGTAAAATAGTGTGGTATCGGGACAAGACCAATCCCGCTCATCATTCCCGCCAAATCAGCAACAATCCAGTCGAGACCGTTCTCAACGCTAATTCCAAGTCTGCGTACATCACGTTCAGCCAAAAAGTCAGCCAGGGCCATTACCCTCTGGTAGAGCTCTGCATAAGTCAGCGAAGTCTCTGCCGCCGTCAGGGCAATAGCCCGAGGCTGAACGCGGGCGTGATGTTCCAAGGCATGAATCATCAGTTAGACGCTCCCAAAAGCCTGTTCATCGTAGCGACACCCCTAGCAATATCCCCTGCAATCACTTTCGGAGCAGACTTGTAATAACTGCCCCAGGACGCGCTGGATTCAGCAACAAGCTCGGGATTCGCGATCCCAATATCGATGAACTCAATGCCTAGTTTCGTCAGGCAACTTCTGATCGGTCTGTTCGCCGTACACACAGCGGTAGTGAAACCCAGCTGCTGCAACGAACCCGCGGCTTGTCGCATTAATGGCAGCGCGGCTACACGATTAAGCGCTGCAAAACCGCCAATCTCAACAATCAACTGACGATCTATATCGAGAACCACTTCAGCAGGCTCGTCCAGGTACTGTTCCAAAAACAAAGGAAAATCCCTCGCCGCTCTAAACCCAACGACTGCCTGGATTTCATTATTTGACCAGTAAGATAGGATCAACGGATGAAACAGTTCCAGACGTGAGGAAAACCGACGCTCAAATTGGTTATTCGTGAACTCGCAGAGCGCCGAATAATCATCATGCTCTTCTGTGACGAGAAACATCCCATTTAACTGACTACCAACCGCTGAAGTCACCACAACACGCTTCCAATTAACGAGTAACACTAGGTCAGACGCTGAGTGATCAAAAATCATTCGCCATCGTCAGAATTTACAACACTGACAAGTGATTCGCGGTCGTCCATAAACCTGACGGCTTAATAGCGAGGTTCCCATGACTAACAGGACAATAATCGACGTCATCGCTGTCGGTGCAGGCTTTGCCGGCATATACGCGCTTTACAATATGCTGCACGCTGGGTTTTCGGCTCGAGTATTCGAAGCGGTAGACAGTGTTGGTGGCATCTGGCACTAGAACCGAGATCCACGCACCCCCTGTGATATTAAAGGTCTGGAATCGGCCTACCCTTTCGATAACGATCTGCAACAGGATTCAAATGGGGCTAGCGATAGGCCACTCAGTCGGAATGCTCGTAATACGCCAACCAGTTGGGCTCGCTACAATAATGAGTCTGGTAGTTTTCGTGAGGAAAATCGTTGCACGCATCGCGGGTTTGATCTCGGACGGCCGAAGCACAAGGATTCGACCTGAGAAGACGCCAAGGCAATCCAAAAGCACCTTGAAGAACAGTGACCCCCA
>TARA_B110000977_G_scaffold55261_1_pt1 | contig 13296 bp, 11 predicted proteins | sample TARA_B110000977 | Tara Oceans TARA_B110000977 (sample SAMEA4397798) | marine metagenome | biome: Polar Biome; feature: [SRF] surface water layer (ENVO:00010504); material: water (ENVO:00002006), including particulate matter (ENVO:01000060) such as... | depth 5 m | reverse complement strand
TTCTTTAGCGCTACTTTCTTTGACGCTGCTTTCTTTAGCGCTACTTTGAGTAGCGATATTATGCCTGAAATTGCGTGAATTCTAGCCACAGTCTGTATAATTGCCAATACACTTTTATAAGAAGCACAATATGTCCCATTTTCAGCGTATTGGATTACTCGGCAGCCTGACCGTACCTGAGGTTAAGGAGTCTCTGCAAAAGTTGGAAACGTTTCTGCTGGCACAGGGCCGCGAGGTTGTTTACGAAGAGCAGGCCGCCAGTTTAGTAGACTGGCCCATTGATAAGGTTCTGCCCATCGATGAGTTTCCGGGCGCCATTGACCTTGGCATTGTGGTGGGTGGTGATGGCAGTATGTTGAGTGCCTGCCGTAAAATGGCCGTCTCCGGTATTCCCTTGCTGGGTATTAATAGAGGGCGACTGGGCTTTTTGACCGACATTTCTCCCGACGAAATTGAAGAGCGGGTTTGGCCCGTATTACAGGGCGAGTACAAGCAGACCAAACGCTTTTTGCTGGAAACCACAGTCACCCGTAATGGGGTTGAAATTGGCACGGGTACAGCGGTCAACGATATTGTGATGCACCCTGGCATGTCGGTACGCATGATGTCTTTTGAGCTCTATGTGGATGGCGAGTTTGTCTACAGTCAGCGCTCTGACGGTTTGATTGTCGCCACGCCAACAGGCTCAACCGCCTATGCACTCAGTGCCGGTGGCCCACTACTGTTTCCTGAGTTAGACGCCATGGTGGTAGTGCCTTTAAACCCCCACACTCTTAATAGCAGGCCTATTGTGTTGCAAGGCAACGCCAAAATAGAAATTAGAGTCAGCTCTAGAAATGAACTGCACCCACTGATTACCTGCGATGGCCACAACGATTTTGTCACCGAACCTGGTGATGTGATTACCATCCAAAAGCATGACAACGATATTCTGCTCATTCACCCAAAAGATAATAACTTTTATGGTGTTTGTCGTTCCAAATTGGGCTGGGGCAGCCGCTTGGGCGTAAAGAAAACATCTGATTAGGGCTTCATTATGACGAATAACGCCAGATGGTTGATTGCCGCCAAGGGTCATCCCGCGGTTTCAATATTACTACTCGCTTGCTTGATCGGGGCTGCATTGGCTAGCTTCGCCTTTCCTATTGCTAGAACACTAATGGCTGGTGGTTTGGCCGATGGCCAGTACTGGCGACTTATTACCCCTATATTTCTGCATTTTGGTCTTATGCACCTGATATTTAATTGCCTGTGGTTGGCCATGCTCGGGGCGCGTATCGAGCGGCTCTATGGTTCATTGCATCTGGTGCTGTTGGTTTTTGCAACTGGTGCAGTCTCCAATATGATTCAGTATGGCTGGCAGGGCTCGGGTAACTTTGGCGGTATGTCGGGGGTGGTGTATGCACTGCTGGGCTATATCTGGATCAAAGGTAGATTTGTGCCACAGCCTTTACTGCAGCTCCCGCCGGGAATCTTGGGCTTTATGCTGGTTTGGCTATTGGTGGGTATGACCGGCATCTTGGAAGTAGTGCTCGGGGTTGGCGTAGCCAATGGCGCCCATGTGGGTGGTCTGCTGATAGGCATGCTGCTGGGTTTGGTTTTTGGTTCGATAGCGGCGGCAAAACGTAGCTAAATTTAAGTGAAGTCTTAAGTGAAGTATTTAGTAGAGAGTGGTTAATAATGGATTTACGACAGTTACTCGACAGTATTACGCCTCAGGTTTATGAAAGCCTCAAGCGAGCGATTGAAGTGGGTAAGTGGCCCGATGGGCGCGCCCTGCTCGATGGCCAAAAAGAACTCTGCATACAGGCCGTGATCGCCTATGACGAGAGTAGGCCAGCAGAGCAACGCACTGGTTATGTACCGCCAAAAACGACTGCCTGTGAGCCTCCGGCTCCGGCACCTGAGAATCAACAACAACCTTTAAAGTGGAAGGAATAATTAGATGCAAGCCTCTGGCCATCTGTCCAAAATGGACGTTTCTCTTCATGACACCGCTGGGGATAAATTGGGCAACGTTGAGTATCAGCTGCCTCTAGACGACCTACGAATCCCGCTTAACGAAGCTATAGGCAAGACTATCGCCATTGAGCATATAGGTGATATTCACTGCGTTCACTGTGGCCGCCGTTCCAAGAAAAGTTTTAGTCAGGGGTTCTGTTACCCCTGTTTTATCAAACTCCCCCAATGTGACACCTGCATCATGAGCCCAGAGCGATGCCATTTTCACCATGGCACCTGTCGCGACCCGGCCTGGGGTGAGAAGTATTGTTTTACCGATCACTTTGTCTATCTGGCAAATAGCTCGGGCGTTAAGGTTGGAATCACCCGAGGGACTCAGCTACCAACTCGCTGGATCGATCAGGGCGCGACCCAGGGGCTGCCAATTTTTAGAGTGCAGACTCGCTATCAGGCGGGGCTAATCGAAGACTGTATTCGCGAGCATGTGGCGGACAAAACCAGCTGGCAGAAAATGCTTAAAGGTAATGCCGAGCCAGTTGATTTGGCTGTCGTTCGCGATGAATTGCTCGCCAAGTCAGAATCTGGTCTAGAATTGCTTGAGCAGGAGTTTGGATTGCAAGCACTACAGCGTCTCTACAACGAGACCACCACAGAAATCAGTTTCCCAGTGCATGAGTTTCCGGAAAAGGTAAAGAGCTTTAATCTCGATAAACAACCCTTAGTTGAGGGTGTGTTAAAGGGTATTAAAGGGCAGTACCTTATTCTCGATACTGGCGTGATCAATATTCGAAAATACACTGCCTACAACGTTCAGTTTTCAATTAATTAATTTAAGGACCTTACTAGTGAAAGACGCATTACCGCAGACTATTTATTTAAAGGATTATCTGGTTTCTCCCTTTTTGGTAGACACCACAGACCTAGTGTTTGATCTTGGTGACGAGCACACTCGCGTCACCACCAGCCTAGCGGTAAGGCGAAACCCAGCCAGTACGGATCAAGCTGGCTCATTAGAATTGAACAGCAAAGGCGATGTGCAGCTGCAGTGGATTGCCATAGATGGCGAGCGCCTAGATGCCAGTGCTTACACATTGGCCGACAATATACTGACATTGCATAGCCTTCCTGACAGCTGCGTTATCAGCTCAGAAGTGCTGATTCAACCGCAGTTAAATACCTCGATGATGGGGCTTTACCGTTCGCGAACTATGTACTGTACCCAGTGCGAAGCAGAGGGTTTTAGACGCATCACTTTCTTCCCTGATCGCCCAGATATTATGTCGGTGTTTACGGTTAAGATTATTGCCGACAAGGCAACGTACCCAGTGCTGCTATCTAATGGTAATGCCATTGCCAGAGCAGACTTAGACGGTGGCCGTCATACAGTCACCTGGCATGACCCGTTTAAAAAGCCGTCGCATTTGTTTGCGCTGGTGGCTGGGACATTGAGCATAGTTGAAGACAGCTTCACCACCATGTCGGGCCGACAAATTCCTCTACAAATTTTTGTTGAAGAAAAAGACCTAGATAAATGCGCCCACGCTATGTTGTCGCTCAAGAATTCTATGCGCTGGGACGAAGAGACCTATGGCCGTGAGTACGACTTAGATATCTTTATGATTGTCGCCGTCGATGATTTCAATATGGGCGCCATGGAAAACAAGGGCCTCAATATATTTAACACCTCAGCAGTATTGGCCAACCCAAAGACTACTACCGACGCATCGTTTTTGCGCGTTGAGGGTATCGTTGCTCATGAGTATTTCCACAACTGGTCTGGCAACCGTGTCAATGTTCGTGACTGGTTTCAGCTAAGTTTAAAAGAGGGCTTCACGGTATTCCGTGATTCCCAGTTTTCGTCTGACATGAACTCGCCTACGGTCAAGCGTATCGAAGATGTGGCTTACCTGCGTACCCATCAGTTTGCCGAAGACGGCGGGCCTATGTCTCATCAGGTTCAGCCAGACTCCTATATGGAAATTAATAATTTTTATACGGTTACTGTGTATGAAAAGGGCTCTGAGATTGTGCGCATGTATCACAGCCTGTTAGGTGGCGAAACTTTCCGTAAGGGCAGTGATCTTTACTTCGATCGCCACGATGGCGAAGCGGTAACTATCGAAGAATTTGTCAGTGCTATGGAAGACGCCAGTGGTCGTGATTTGACTCAGTTCCGTCGCTGGTACAAGCAGTCGGGTACGCCTGTATTAAAAGTGCGTTCTGACTATGACGCTACTGCTAAGACTTATACCCTTAACTTTGAACAGAGCTGCCCGGCGACCCCAGGGCAGACTGAGAAGCTGCCGTTTTTGATTCCGGTTAAGCTTGGTTTAGTGGCTGCCGATGGTTCAGATTTGGTGCTCAATGCCGCGGGCGACACTGAGATGATGTTTGAAATGACTGAGGCCAGCCAGCAGCTGGTGATCGAAAATATTCATGAGCAACCAGTGCCATCTTTATTGCGCGGTCTGTCCGCGCCGGTGAAATTGGATTATCCCTATAGCACTGAACAGCTGGCCCATTTGATGGCTAATGACAGTGATGGGTTTAACCGTTGGGATGCCAGCCAGGCGCTGAGCCTGTCGGTTTTGAATCAGCTTATGCACGACAGTTTGCACGAGCGCCCTATGGTTCTCGACGGTCAGTTGGTTGAGGCCTATAAGGCGTTGCTGTCTGACTCGTCTCTCGACCCAGCTATGGTGGCTCTTATGTTGCAGTTGCCTTCTGAGGCGTTGCTCCATGAGGAGGCTGAGGTGATTCATGCTGATGCGATTCATGATGCTAGGTCTTTTTTGCGGGAGGCTTTGGCGGGTTGTTTGGCGTCGGAGTTGGAAGGTATTTATCAGCGTCATGATAAACAACAAGCTTACGCGCCGAATGTTGAGCAGGTGGGTGGTCGTAGTTTGAAAAATGCGGCTTTGGGTTATTTGATGCTTGTGGGTACTGGTGCTGAGTTGGCTTGGGCGCAGTTCCAAAATGCGGACAATATGACGGATGAGGCGGCGGCGCTTAGTTGTTTAGTGAATAGTCCGGCTGCAGGGGATTACGCGGCTAAGGCTTTGGCTCTGTTTGAGGCGGAGTATCGTGATGAGGCGCTGGTGATGAATTTGTGGCTTCAGGTTCAGGCGGCGAATGGTCAGCCTGATGGTTTGGCGCGGGTTAAGTCGTTACTTGATCACTCGGCGTTTAGTATGAGTAATCCGAATAAGATTCGCAGCCTGATTGGTGCTTTTGCTAATGCTAATTTGGTTAATTTCCATAACGCGGATGGTTCTGGTTATGAGTTTTTGACCCAACAAATTTTGGCTTTGAATACGGTTAATCCGCAGATTGCTGCTAGGTTGGTGACGCCTTTAACTAAGTGGAAGAAGTTCCCTGAACCTAATCGCCAGCACATGAGGGATGCGTTGCAGAACATTGCTAATGAGCCAAATTTGGTGAAAGATTTGCACGAAATCGTCTCTAAGTCTCAGTAATTAAGGGGTAGTTTGCTTATCTCGTGCTGTCGTAGGCAAAGGGCGATTCTATGGACTACTCTTTAGTTATCAGTTCGCCGATCTTGCACGATCCGTTCTGATGTCCAGGCGACCAGACATGATGTTCTGGGGTGCTAATATCCGTTAGCACGTTCCGTCTGGACAGTATTTAACCCTATTTCAGGAGGCCTTATGGCCTCCTTTTTTTGCCCTCTTTTTCGCCCCCCCCTAGATTGTCATGCGGTGTTCTCGTTCTGTTATCTCGTAAGAAAAGTGTTTCTTGGGGAATGGCAGAGTTCCATGTTCGGAGCGCTTGGGCGGCTTACCTACCCTTACCCCCTTTCAAAACACGACGTGAATACATCCGTGGAGTCTCGGGGCCAGCATCCATGCTGGCCACGGTTTTGAAAGGGGGTAAGGGTAGGTAAGCCTCAGCATCGGAGCGAGGTTCTAGACGGAGGCGTTTGGTTTTTTTGATTGTTGAAAAGTACTGATGGGGTGTACAGATGGAGTGTACTAACGGAGAGTCGCAACAAGGGCTCGTCTTGGGAGTTTACTCAAGCGGCAGTATCGGAAGACCTTGCTGCTAGAAATTTTTATCTGGCATTGCCCTGAGGTGCCCCTCGGTTGGGGTAAGTTAGCCCTCGATAGGGGCAAGCTGCCCCTCGGTTGAGGTAAGTTAGCCCTCGGTTGGGGCAAGCTGCCTCTCGGTTGGGGTAAGTTAGCCCTCGGTTGGGGTAAGTTAGCCCTCTATTGGGGTAAGTTAGCTCTCGGTTGGGGCAAGTTGCCCCTCGGTTGAGGTAAGTTAGCCCTGGGTAGGGGTAAGTTGCCCCTCCATCAAGGTAATTTAGATCGCCATCGATGAGTCAATTAACTATGGCTGTCATTCGGCTGGCGAGAGATGGCGTTAGGCAGCTGGTCGCTGCGCTTGGTGATTGGTTGAGGTATCGGCGTACCTTGCGCTTATTTCCCCTCAGGGTATAGCGACTTTAGCGGTTGGCCCTTTGGCGACTTTTGCGATGTTGATCCACCTGTGGCTGATAGGGTCTTAAGTTTCTTGATTAAGGTTTTGGTGTCTAAGGTGCTTGCTGAGCTATCACCTCGATACAGCTTACGATCCAGGTCTTCAAATTCTTTGTTCAATTGGTCATCACCTAACAACTCTGCCAGCTGCTTTAGGGTTACTGGTGGGCTATCGGGAAACATTGTTTTGCCCCAGTCTAAAATGCCATCACGCATGCCTAGTAGGTTATTTTGTCGAGCTTGAGTTTCAATTGCCTTTAGTTTTTGTTTTAGATTCAGGTGTGCACTGTTGGTGGGTGTTGAATCTTTTGCGGCTGATTTAGGTCGGGCGCGTTGGGTGACAAACAGGGCCACTAATGCAGCTAGTAGCAATGCGTTAAATGCTAGGGACCATTTTATTAGGCTCGATGGCTCGGCTTTTTCGGTGTTTAAGATTAGGGGAGTCAGGGCTAATGGTTGGCTTTGTGACTGTGCTGACAGCTGGGGTGAGGGGCTGTTTGCTGCAGCTGGGTTAACTTGCAATGTTTTTGCGGCTAGGCTCGTGGTTTGCATGCGTTGGTTTTTGGTGTCCCACCAGCGGACTTCGATAGCGGGCAATATTAGCTCGCCGGCTTCGTTGGGTACTATGGCAACGGTTTCGGTGCGTACGCCAACAATGCCTGTTGCGGTGGCTTGTTCTTCAATTTTTGGTTGGTCTGGGTAGGCTTTATAGTTGCCATTGTCGGCGATTGTGAGTGGCTGAATCTGTGCGCCGGTGAGTCCCTGGGCGGTAATTTGGATAGAGCGGGTTATGGGTTCGCCGACGGTGAGGCTGTCGAAGTCACTGCTCCACTGTTCTTTAAGCTCGACTTTGCTGCTGGGCATCCACTGGTCGATTGGAATGTGGGCGGGCTTGGCCATGACGTCGATTGTTTTGGCTTGGGTGTTGCGGAACAGCTGTTTGCCGCGACTAGAAAACGCGCCAAACTGGCGGCTGACATTATTTTCAAAGGCCCCAAAACGTAGGGCGGGGATGTCGAGTTTGCCATTGACCTGAGGGAATAGGGCATAGGTGACTTCGATGATTAGGTAGTTGCGGCCATTGATCACTTTTTGAAATTGGGTTTCTCCAATGCGTTGCACTATGGCATCTGGTACGTCTAATTCAGACAATGTTAGGTCTTGCAGTTGCACTGATGTGTAGAGACGTTGGGTGAGAACAATTTGTTCTTGGATATACACCGCGTCTTTGTCTATTAATGTCTCGGTGTAGACGGGTTGTTTGCCGGCTCCGGCGGTTATTTTGTTGGCGGTGCGCACGGTTATTTCTAGGGCATTACTGACGTCTTTTTTAAAGCTGATCGATGGGATCAAAATAACACCGGTGCGTTTGGGCATCAGTACCATGTTCCAGTCGGTGTAAGACTGGGCTTTGCCGTTCACCCATGAGTACTGTTGTTGGCGATTATTACTGAGAATATCGAAGTCTTTTTTTAGGGGGCTAAAGTCTGGTTCTGAGGTGATGGCTTGTCCGTTGTAGCGCATGACAAACTGTAGGGTTTCATCGGTGTATAAAGTGGTGCGGTCAACTTTTGCCGTTAGGTCTGCCCAGCTTGTGGCGCAGATGGCGAACAGCAATATCGATATGACAGTGTTTAAGTAGGGTCGATTCATTTACCAGCGCTCTTGATCATTGGGTGGTTTGGGTCGTCGTTGCTCCAGTGCGCGCTGTCGCGACTGGTAGCGGAATTTTTGGCGTAGCAGGCCACCTGGGTCATCGGGCACGCGACGTAACATCTGTTCAATTTCTTGTTGGTTTTGTTTTTCTTCTTCGCTGAGTTCTTGTTCTGCAGGGGTTTCTTGGGCCTGCTGTTCTTCTTTCTGCTCTTCTTTCTGTTCTTCTTTTTGCTCTCTCTCGCGCTGCTCTTTTTCCTTCTCGCGCTGCTCTTGCTCTTTTGCTTCCTGCTCTTTTTCGGCGTCGGACTTTTTGTCTTGTGGCTTGCTGTCTTCGGGCTTGCCATCTTTGGGTTGTGCGTCGCCGTCTTGGTCCCGATTCTGCTGGCTATCTTCAGATTGTTGATCTTTGTTTTTTTCAGAGGAGTCGTCAGAGGAATCTTCGTCCTGGTCTTTTTGCTCTTCTTGCTGCTGTTTTAATTTTTCGACAAGGTCACGATTGCTCTGGGCGTCTTGCATATCTGGCTGTAATGCTAGGGCTCGATCATAGGCCTCGATGGCTGCCTCGAGGTCACCAGATTTAGCTAGGGCATTACCACGATTGTAATGGGCGTCGGGGCTGTCGCTGTCGATAAAGTCGTCGATGGCGCTGCTGTAATCACCGGCACGATAGGCGGCACTGCCACGCCATTGGCTGTCGTCGAACAGGGCTTGGGCTGCTTCGGCGTCTCCCGCATCTAAGGCTTGTATGCCTTGCTGGTCTGGGTTTTGCCACAGGTCTTGCCATAGGGACGCGGTGACTGGTTCGGAAACGCTGAGTAATGGCAGTACTAACACCAATACTACTGAGCCTTTGCGAAAGCTAACGAGTAAGGCTGGTAGCAGTAAGATAACCAGCCAAAAGCCCTGATCATCCCAGAGGTCAAAAGAGCGATCTAGCTCTCTGGTGGCGTCGGGGAACAGCTGCTCAGTTGTCTGCAGTAGGGCGTCTATATCTGAATCATCGGAGCTTATGCTGCGATAAACACCACCAGTATTACTGGCCAGCATTTGTAGTGAAGCAGAGTCCAGTTTGGGGATCATGATATTGCCGCTGCGGTCTTTGACAAAACCACCGTTGCCCAGGGGGATGGGAGCGCCCTCACTGGTGCCCACTCCAAGAATCGAGAGGCGATATTTGCCGGCCTGGGCGATCATGTTTTGGATATCACCAAAGGCGGCTCTAGCTACGCCGTCGGTGATGAGTAATATGTCGGCCTGTTCGTAGCCGCCATTACTGGCCAGTTCAATGGCTGTTTCTATGGCATCTTCGGTGTTGCTGCCATATTCGGGGAGTAGGGTCGGGTGCAACACGGGGACTAAGCTGATAATTGTATTGCTGTCTTCGGTGAGGGGTGAGACCTTGTGAGCTTCGCCGCCATAAACAACTAGGCCTACATAGCCTTCTTGTCGGTTTTTCAAAATATCAATTAACTTGTAGCGTGCCCGTATCAGCCGACTCGGTGTTACATCGGCCACGAGCATGGACGGCGACAGGTCAAATACCAGAACTAAGGCGCTATCTTGTTTATGGACCGGCTGGGGCAGCTGTTGCCAAGTTGGCCCTGCAAGACTGATGCAGCTGATTAGCCATACAATTCCAAGACCTGTTAGTAACCAGCCGCTACGGCGGCTATTAGTCTCTTCGCCCTGCATTAAATAGGGCAGCAGTGCGGGGTTAATAATTTGTTCCCAATTACCGGCACTGCGCTTGCGCCACTGGTAGAGAACGAGCAGCAGTAGGGCTGGAATCAGAGCGGCAAACCACCAGGGTCGCAGAAAATGAAAGGCGTCTAGATTGGTTAACAAGTCAGTCATTAGTGCCTCCTTTTCTAGTGCTGTTCAAGCGCAGCACCGCGATTAATAGGCTGAGTGCGAGAGCAATTCCCAGTGGCCAATGAAACAATGTGGCGACGGGACGAATGGTTTCTGCGTCCTGCTCTAGGGGTTCTAAACGATTGAGTTCGGCGTAAATGGCTTTTAACTCTTCCGGGTCTCGAGCACGAAAAAACTGCCCGCCGGTCATTTGCGCAATGCTGGTCAATGTGGCTTCGTCTAGGTCGGCGCTGGGGTTGGTCACGCGCTTGCCAAATAGGCCCCAGGTTTCCTGTACCTCGGCGCCAATACCAATGGTGTAGATTTTGACATTAGCTCGTTGGGCTAGGTCGGCGGCTTTAAGGGGCTCAAGCTCACCGGCATTATTAGCGCCGTCGGTCAATAGAATCACAACCCGATGGTGCTCTGGGCGATCTTGCAGACGTTTGACAGCGAGCCCAATTGCATCGCCAATGGCCGTGCCATTAGTACCAGCGAAACCAATCTGAGCTTCCTCTAACAGAGATTGCATGGTCAGGCGGTCAAAGGTGAGCGGGGTTTGTAGGTAGGCTTTTTCGCCAAAGAGAATAAGGCCAAGCCGGTCGCCTTGACGCTCGATCACAAAATCGCCCACTACAGATTTAACGGCAACTAGGCGATTGACCTGTCGGCCGTTAAGTTGCATGTCGTCCCGTTCCATACTGCCGGAGATATCGACGGCCAGCAGAATGTCGCGGCCATTGGTGGGCAGTGCAACGGGTTCGCCTATCCACAGGGGCCGGGACAGGGCCGCGACTGTAGCCAACCAGCAGAGGCTAAGTAGTAATAGTATGAGCCGGCTCAACCATTGGCTACCGGTACCAGATGCACTTTGGCCTTCAGCGGCGCTGGCGAGCAGTGGCGCACGTAGAGCACGAACATGAGTTTCGGCTGGGCTGCGCCACCAACGATAGATAAAGGGTAAGGGAGCCAGTGCCAGTGCCCAGGGCCAGAGTAGATTTAGCATGGAGCCTGATACTCTAATTTGTGCTCGGCAACATGTTTGGCGATCCAAGTCTTGGCGCTGGCCATAAAGTGTTCAGTCATTAACGAGTCAAACTCGACTGATTTGGAATAGAGCGTGGCCTCAAGATTGTCTGGGACTTTTTCAAATGCAGCCTCTGAGCAGCTCTTTTGTAAAAAGACTTTGAATTCGGCGATACCAAGGCTGCCAAAGTGTTGGTCGGGGTAGGCTGTATTGGCAGTCTGTTTAAGCAGCTCTAGGGTGGCAACTAGCTGGCTATTGCTACTGATTTTATTGTTACTGGCCTCAATACTATTAAGCTGCGCTAGCGCTTGACGACGATAGAGTCTCGAGGCGTGCCATTTGGACCAGAGCTTAAACAGTGCGACTAATCCGGCACAGGCAAGAATGATCAATACCCACCAGCCGGGCGCAAGGGGCCATGCCGATATGCTATTGGGTAGGTGGATATCGGCCAGGTCGGCCAGTGGATCATTCGGGTTCATGGCTTACCGGGCTCCATTCTGCGGAGCTGCTTTTTGTGAAACTGCTTTTTGCGAAACTACTTTTTGCGAAGGGCCTCTAGATGAACTGCGACGCTTACCATAGGCGCGAGCTAGCACAGACATCACATTGTCGGAGGTGTTAAAGGGTAGTAAACCGGCTGAGAGCTGTTCGCTAAGTTTGCGTAAAAGCTGCTCACGTTCAACAAAGGCATCGACAAAGCGCTGGCGTACTTTTCGGCTACTGGTATCGAGCATGGTTTGTTGTTGGCCGTCGGTGACCGCGTATAAAGAGGGCGGTGGTAGTTCTGTTTCAATGTCGTCGAAGACATGGCAGAAGTTAAGATTGGCATGGCGAGCCAGTTCAAATAGATGCCGTTCACAGCTGGCATTCACATCATGAAAATCGCTGACAATAAAAACGGTACTGCCGGGCATAATAAAGCGTCGAGATTCTTCGAGTAACTCAGCAAGGCTATAGCGATCGGGCTGGGGCTTTAAAAGGGCGCCGCTAAATTCTTTTAGGCCGTGAATAAACTGCAGTACTGCGTGATGGCTGCGGCGAGCTTTGACGTCGGTCTGCTGCTGGGCCCCAAAAATAAGGCCTCCGGCGCGGTCATTGGCGGCCAGGCCAGCCCAGGCTAAGGCGGCAGATATTTCACAGGCGACCACAGATTTAAGGCGCTGGCTGCCAAAGAACATTGAGCTGCGCAGGTCACTAATGACCAGAATAGGGCGCTCGCGCTCTTCGCTAAATATCTTGGTATGAGGTATCTGTGTGCGGGCAGTCACTCGCCAGTCGATACTGCGCACGTCGTCACCGGGTTGGTAGAGACGCACCTGGTCAAAGTCCATACCACGGCCACGAAAGCGGGATTTGTGCCCTCCGGCCAACATTTGCCGCGCTTGAATCTTAGGGAATCCGGTCAGCTTGCTTGCGCCATGGCGCAGCTTGACCATGTCGCTAAGGCTAGCAATCGCTGGATGATTGTCGTCTGTCTGATTCATTAATAGTCTGCCGTTAGGCTGAAGGCACCGTGGCTAATAATGTATCTATAACCTGATTGGCGGTAATACCCGAGGCTTCGGCTTCAAAGCTCAGAATCAAGCGATGGCGCAGTACGTCATGGGCGACGGCACGAATATCGTCTGGGGTGACAAAGTCTCGACCCTCCATCCATGCCAGTGCGCGACTGCAGCGATCTAGAGCAATGGTGGCTCTGGGGCTGGCGCCAAAATCTAACCATAGGGCAAGATCACCGCCATAGGCCTCTGATTTTCGAGTGGCAAGAATCAGCTGCACTAAATATTCCTCGACCGGCTCGGCCATATGCACTTCTAGGACTTGCTTGCGTGCCGCGAACAAAGTTTCCTGAGTCAGTAGCTCGATGCCAGCTTGTTTTTCTTTTAGCGCCTCCTGACGGGAGATGGCCAAAATGGCTCGCTCTGCCTCTGGAGCCGGATAGTCGACCATGATATGCATTAGAAAGCGGTCCATCTGCGCTTCTGGCAGCGGGTAGGTTCCTTCTTGTTCGATAGGGTTCTGAGTCGCCATGACCAAAAATAGCTCGGGCAGCTGATAGGTGTTTTTGCCCACAGAGATCTGCCGCTCGGCCATGGCTTCTAGCAAGGCCGACTGCACTTTGGCTGGCGCACGGTTGATTTCATCGGCCAGCACTAAGTTGTGAAATAGCGGGCCAGCCTGAAACTCGAAGGTGCCTTCTTGGGGTCGGTAAATGTCGCTACCGGTAATATCGGCGGGCAGCAAATCTGGAGTAAATTGGACTCGATGGAAGTCTGCTTCAAGGCCCTCGGACAGGGT
>TARA_B110000977_G_scaffold150522_1_pt1 | contig 13304 bp, 12 predicted proteins | sample TARA_B110000977 | Tara Oceans TARA_B110000977 (sample SAMEA4397798) | marine metagenome | biome: Polar Biome; feature: [SRF] surface water layer (ENVO:00010504); material: water (ENVO:00002006), including particulate matter (ENVO:01000060) such as... | depth 5 m | reverse complement strand
TTTTTTTTTTTTTTAGAATTTTTTGTATTCTTTTTGAATGACCGCCATTACCTATTATGCCAATATCCATTATTTAAAGGTTACACCACATTTGTTACAAGGATCTATTTTATTTCTTTCATTATTCATGTGAGAAGTCCTAATATTCTTTAATGCAACATTATTCCATATGCTTTTAATGCTATTATTATTAACATTCCCATATGACAAATAACTTTTGTAATCAGCATCACATGGATTTGTTTTTCCATCAAACCAAATATACATTCTGTCCCAAAGATACTGACACGCATCATTGATTTCCGGATGAACCTTGTTTTCATAAGTATTCCACCTTTCCATTGGATAAGAGGAGCTAACATGATCACTTCTTTTTATCCAAAAGTCATGAAATAATTTTTGATTTAGATTTTTATCGTTATCTATTCCCGATACTCTTATTTCCGTAACACTTTTAGGATAAAAGTCATTTCTGATTTTATACAGCCTATCAACATTGGCCAATATTGCTTCAAAATTTGCACCCAGTCTTAATCTCTCATAATCTTTCTTAATGTAGTGATCTGCCGAAATAACGATCTGAGTTACATTATTTTTAAGAAGAGCGTGACAAATATCTTCATCCAAAAAAGTTGCATTTGTGTTAGTTTTAATATCAAATATATTTTCTTTCTCTCCTACATATTTAATCATATCTTTATAATTTTTGTGAAGAGTTGGCTCCCCTCGGCTAGCCAACGTTATGGCACCAACTTTTAAGCTGTCAGCCTCATCTATAATTTTTTTAAATAGATTAAAGTCCATAACACCCATGAACGGCTTTTTAGTAAAACTTTTATCAGTTTGGAAACAAAATGGACAACGTAAATTACATGTACTTACAGGCTCTACTAGGAGGTAAGTCGGACTATCAAAAGAAATTTTTTTAACACCAGTTGCTCTAAATCTATTTCTGAATATCAGATAATTAAAAACTTTATTAATATCTTTATAATTATTAAAAATGTAGATTTCTTCATGCTTGTTTATTTTAAATTTTATCTTTAAATTTTTTAAAAAAAAATCAACAAACTCTTTATCAAATTCATTATCAACATTAGAATAATTAGAATTAATAATTTCTATATTGTCAGCTAATAACTTATTAATTGCCTCATAATCTATTTCACTAGTTATTGTTCTTTGTTCTTTTGAACTCGCTCCAATACTTTTATTTATCATTCAATCACTTTAATTAAATTTAATATTTTAAAATCATTGTACCAAATCATAAATATCATTGCAAATACTAGAAGTTGGTTGTAAATGTAGTTTAAGTTTTTTTTAAATTTAAATTTTCTTAAAACACTTGAGCAGCTAAAATTCAAGCTGAAGCAAACCAGTATTTTTCTACGCAATAGTTATAAAAAAATTATCTAAAATAAATTTTAATAGAAGATTACATTAAAAACAATCAGGATTTTTACCAGTACTTATTTTCTTTTAATTTTATCTTTTCACTTTCGGAGATTTTTTTCTTGCCATCACCTAAAACTTTTTCAAACTTTCTTATTAATTCAACAAAAGTAAGCATTCCATTTCCTTCTAGAGAAGAGGCATGATCTGTTCCCCACATTGTACGATCTAAAGTCACGTGTCTTTCTACCGAAGTTGCACCAAGACATACAGCCATTAAGCTAGGGCTTACACTTGTTTCATGTCCTGAATACCCAATATCTATATGATATTTATTTTTCAACACTTGAATTAATCTCAGATTTAAATGTTCTTCAGGACATGGGTATGAGGATACACAGTGCATTAAATTAAATTTACAATTATGTTTTTTAAATATTTTAACAGCTTTTGTTATATCATCCATAGAACTCATGCCAGTAGATATAAAAGTAAATATTTTCTTTTTTGCAACATGATTTAATAATTTCAAATTTGTTAACATTGGAGAAGCCACTTTATTAAACTTTAAATTATATTGATCTAAAAAATTACTACTTTCAATATCCCAAGGACTTGCAAACCATATAATTTTATTTTTTTTACAGAATTTATTTATTTGATCGTATTCCTTTTTTCCAAATTCAATTTTTTTTTTATATTCAAGATAAGTTATTTGGCCCCACGGTGTTTCTCTTATGGTGTTAGCCTTATCCTTTGGGGTTGTTATTTCAGGTGATCTTTTTTGAAATTTGACAGCATCAAACCCCGTTTTTTTTGCTAGTAAAATTAAATTTTTAGCAATTTTAACTGAACCATTATGATTTATTCCGATTTCTGCAATTAAAAATTTTTTTTTATTCATTGTAGAATTTAAATAATATGTAAAATAATTATTTTTTATTAAGTAATATTTTTTACATTTGTTTTGAAAAAAAACAAGTCATATGTGCATAAGGAATCATTATTTGGTAAAAGTAATATCTCTGCAGGGTAATTAGATGTTTGTTGATCTATCTGATTGCTGGCAATGCAAGGGGTAACACTTAACAGTAATTAAATAAAAAAATTTTTAAACTAGGTTTTTTTATGTTTATTTATAATAAAATTATTAACAATCTTTTAATTTTTGAAAGAAATTTTTTTTTGAACTCCCTCACTTTTTATTATGTGTAAATTTTTTCTAGATTTTTTTTTATATTTTTTTTATATAAACTTTCACGATATTTATCTATCTTTGAGCTTTTTCCCTTGAAGCTTAAAACGAAACCCACCCTGTCTTTATTGGAGCTGTTTTTTTTACTTCCATGAATTACCTCCGGATGGTGTAAAAGACAATCTCCTGGTTTTAAACTGGGAAATTTTTTTGTAAAACGAAGCTTTGAAATAATCTTTTCAGGTATTTTTTGAGAAGAGCCTTTTGCAAAAGAAATAGTATGATTAATTGTTCCAAGTTTATGAGATTCTTCCAAATAACATAGTCCACCATTTGCCTTGTTGGCTTCAGAGCAGGCTATCCATACATTTAATGCATTTGCCGAAATAACATTCCAATAAAAATTGTCTTGATGAAAAGGACTTGGCATGCCAGTTTTTTTAGGCTTTAAAAAAAACTCAATGTTACGAATTACGGGGGTGTCATTTAGAATCGCTTTAACCAACCTGTTCAAAAAAATATTTTTTCCCAAATTATTTATAAATCCTTTTTTATGATACCTTTGAATATTGTGTATTGTGTTAAACTTTCCATCTACAGTTTTGTGAAAAAATTGATTTTTGTTTGTTCGTTCGACTTTTGCCTTAACCACCTCGAGCTCACCCATTAAATCCTTAATGTCTTTTCTTGAAAACAAATTTTTAACGATCGTAAAGCCATTTTTGTTGTATTTGGTACGGTGAAAGTTTAAATTAGCTAACATAAAATATTTATACTAAAAACTTGCGAGACTTACAATAATTAGATCAGATATTAGGTGTTTAAGATCGATAAAAAAAACTTAAAATTTAAAAACATTCATTCTATTAAAAAAATTAATTTAAACGAAAAAAGAGATAGAAGACTTTTGAAGCAGAAAAAAAATTAATATGAAAATTAAATTAGATTGGAGTGGTAGATCACACGATTACACCACAAAAGAAAAAAATTATCTAATGAAAGTTTTAGAATCGGATAATTTAACACAAGGCAGAGAGAAAAATATTTTTGAATCAAGTCTTAAAAAATATTTAAAAATAAAAAACATCTATTCTACAAGTTCAGCAGCTGCAGCATTGGAAATTGCAGCAGTTTTGTTAAATTTAAAAAAAGGAGATGAGGTAATAGTTCCAGCTCATACTTATTGCGCATCCGCTATACCCTTTGCAAGAAATGGTGCTAAAATTATTTGGGCTGATATAAATTTTGAAACTCGCACAATAGATTTTCATGATGTTAAAAAGAAAATTACAGCAAAAACGAAAGCAATTGTTGTAGTACATTTGTACGGTTATGCAGTTGATATGAGCAGATTTTTGAGTTTAAAAAAAAATATTAAGATAGTAGAAGATTGCGCACAAGCTTTTGGAGCTATGTACAAAAATAAAAAAGTAGGTACATTTGGTGATTTTAGTTGCTTCTCTTTTCATGCTCAAAAAAATATTACAACATTGGGGGAGGGAGGTGCATTACATGTAAAAGATAATTTTCTTGCTAAAAAAGTTTCTGGCCTAAGACATAACGGTCACTGCAACTATCCCAAAACAAGAAAATTTTATTGGAAGCCAGCTATGGGAAACTTAGACCTAGATATTTCTAAACAGTGGCCTTACAAGTTTACCTTGTCTGAGATTCAATGCGCTGCTGGACACCTCCTACTAAAAAGAGTTGATAAGCTAAATAAAAATAGAATTCTCAGGGCTAAGAAATTTATTGAAATATTTGAAGGAAAAATTTTTAGTTTTAATTCTGACTTCACTAAAAAAAGACATGTGTATCATTTATTAAGTGCATTTGTTCATCCAACTAAAAAAATTAATAACCACAAAATAATTAACTTATTATACGAGAAGTATAAAATAAAGTGTGCTGTTCAATATTATCCACTATATCGATATTCCCTTTTCAAAAAAATGAAAATACCAAAACAAAAATGCCCAAATACTGAAAAATTTTTTAACAACATGATTAGCTTTCCTTTTCATGTCTGGATGAAAGAAAAAGATTTTGATTACTTGATCAAATCATTAAAAAGTGTGATAAAAATTTTAAGTAAATAATTTTATTATGTCTGTATTTTATCTTAGCACCTAAATGAATTACATACTTTTATAAGCCATTTAAGGTGACTCTATTATGATATGCATTATACCGATTAGGTCTGGAAGCAAAAGCATTAAGGACAAGAATATAAAATATTTGAATGGTGTACCGATGGTTAATTATGCTTTTTATGAGGCTGAAAAAAGTAAAATTTTTACAAAAATTATAATTGCCACAGATTCACAGAAATATATAGACTTTTTACAAATAAAAATAAAATCGAAGAACGTAATTTTTTTTAAAAGATCAAAAAAAAACTCAACAGACAGAGCGTCTACCGAATTAGTTTTAAAGGAAGTATTGCAAAAACACCCAAACCATAAAGTATGCTGCTTGGTTCAGGCCACCTCACCTCTTGTTTTAGCAAAAGATTTTATCAATGGTTTTAAAAAGTTCAAAACTAAAAATTATGATAGCTTATTTTCTGCACATAGTTCAAAAGAAACTACTTGGAAAAAAGAAAATGGAGTTTTAGAATCGTTATCTTTTGATTATAAAAAAAGAAACAGAAGGCAAGATTTTAAAGTTCATTATGTTGAAAATGGTGCATTTTATTTTTTTAAAACAAAAAGTTTTTTGAATAATAATAATAGGCTCTTTGGAAAAATTGGTATTTATTTAATGCCTAAATTGAGGTCATTAGAAATTGATGATTTGGATGAATTTAATTTCGCTCAAGACTATTTTAAGAATAAGCCTCAAATAAATTGGAGTAAAAAAATAAAATTAATAATATCTGATTTAGACGGAACAATAACTGATGGTTCAGTTTATGTTAGCAAAAAAAAAAACTATATTAAATTCTCTGTAATAGATGGTCATGCTTTTAAGATTTTAAAAGACAAAAATATTCCAGTTATAATTATTTCTTCAAATACAATTTATAAAAAAAACGTCCAAGATAGAATTGGGCATTTGAGAGTTTTTCGATCGTACTTTGGAGTTAGGGATAAAAGTGCCCTTGTAAAAAAACTTGCATTTTCAAAGAATTGTAAAATAGATGAGATTGCTTATTTGGGTGACGATATTTCGGACTTAAATATTATGCAAAGGAATGTATTGTCATTTTGTCCAAACAATGCCCAAAAAGAAATTAAAAATATTAGTAATTATGTTGGTTCTAAAAAAGGTGGCGAGGGTTTTTTTAGAGAAGTTGTTAATTTGCTAAATAATGCAAAATTAATATAATAGACAAAGCTATGAGATTGAAGCCTAAAAAATTATCAATTTTAAAGAGGAGAATTTTAAAAAAGGGAATTGGCCCAATTTATTACCAAGTGTTTAGTATAAAAATTTGTGTATGCATTTAAGACTTTAATGCTTCTTAATAATAAAAAAAATATTTATGAAAAATTTTTCCTTTAAACTTATTAAATATGATGTGTAAGAACCTCTAAAATTTACTTTACATTGAGCGAAGAAGATAAAACATAATATCCAAAGCATAAAATGCAAATAACTATTACAGAGGTTAAGATAATTAACCTTACACTTATATCAAATATACAGTTATATTATAAATTGTGAACAATTTATTAAAAAAAAAAATTTTACTGTACGGAAGTGGCGCTCATGCATATGTAGTTGAAAGCGCAATACAAAATTATAAGTGCAAAACTGGAAATTATATAATAAATAAAAATTTTTTTGTAAGTTATCTTTATGATGATTTTTTAAAAAAACCTTTTTACAAAACAAAAGCAAAATTTTTAAGTAATAAAACCGAGTTAAATAAAAATAAAATTGATGCATTTATAGTTTGCATTGTTGGTATGCATGGATCTAGCAGACATTCTATTTCTTTAGAGTTGGAAAGAATAGCTAAGCCATTGGAGTTTTTGCACCAAAATTGCTTTATTGCAAAGAAAACTAAAAGAGGAAAAGGAAATCAGATCATGAACTTTGCAGGCTTAGAGGAGGGTTGCGAAATTGGTAGCTATAATATTATTAATAATTATGCCTCCGTTGGTCATTTTGCTAAAATTGGAAATGGAAATCATTTTATGCTGGGTGCTAAGGTAGCAATGGGAGCAATTGTCGAAGATTATGTAACGTTAGGGGCTAACTCAATAGTAATTCCGGGAATTAAAGTAGGAAGAGGTGCAATTGTTGGAGCTGGAGCTGTCGTCATTAAGGATGTACCACCATACACAATGGTTGTTGGAAACCCAGCTACGTTTTTAAAAAAAATAAAAAAATTATAATATTAAAATTTTTAACAAAAGTGAAAAAAAAAATATTAATTATAACATCTTATAAAAAAAATTTTGGTTACGGTAATTTAAACAGAAGCTATAACTTTTACAATTATATTAAAAAAAAATTTTCTGCTAAGATTTATGTAAAAACATCATCCAAAAATTTTTTCCTATTGGTCAAAAAATATAAAAAAATAGATTTTTTTAAAATGTCTCAGCTAGTTTTAAATAAAAGTAATTGCAATTTATTTTTAGACGCTATTAATTTGACACAAAATGAAATTAAAAAAATGAAATTTTTTTTTAAATCAAGTTTTTTTTATGGAGATAGTAATTATTTTTTATTTAACAAACATAAGTTTTTAACATTTAAAAGAAAAAATATTTACCACTCAATAGTAGACACTAAGATAAAAAATGCAAATTATAAATCAATCAAAAAAATTATTTTTTTTTTATATTTTAGTAGTCATTTTAATAGGAATGTAGTTATAAAGTTTTTAGAGACTATTAGAAGTATTTTTCCTAATAAAATTAAAATTTTTATAAGCAACAAAAAATATAATAATTTTTTTATAAAAAAATTTAAAAATATCGAAATTACAAATAAACTTTTTGAGATGAAAAAAAATCATGTTTACATAAGCAATTCTGGATCGGGAGCTATTGACAGACTAAATAAAGGGTATATTTCAATAAATTTTTCTAAAACAAAAAACGAAAGAGAGCTAGCCTTAAATCTAAAAAAAATTAATAAATCCTTTTATTACATAGGTGACATAGATAATATTAGCCATTCTTTATTTTTGCGGTATTTGAAAAAAATTAAAAACTTTCGGTATCCTTATAAATCTAATAGTATTAATTTCTTTAAAAATAATAATAAAAATTTAGAAAAAAAAATACTAATCTAGAAGCAATATGTTTTATATAAGTAAAAGAAAGATTAGTGAAAATCATAAGCCCTTTATAATAGCTGAGATATCAGCAAACCATAATGGATCAATCAAAAAAGCGATTCAATTAGTTGACCTTGCGATTAAAAGTGGAGCAAGCGCTATAAAGCTGCAAACTTTTACACCTGATTGTATGACCTTAAATTTAAGATCAAAAAATTTTTATGTTAATGACAAGGTAAGCCTGTGGAAGGGTAAGAATCTTTTTGCTCTTTATAAGAAGAACCAAACACCTTGGTCATGGCATAAGAGTATATTTGACTACGCAAAGAAGAAAAAAATAATAGCTTTTAGCTCACCATTCAGTGTTAAGGCTGTGCAGTTTTTGGAGACCTTAAATGTTCCATGTTATAAAGTTGCTTCGTTTGAAGTAAACCATACGCCCATGCTTCTTGAAATTGCCAAAGCAAACAAGCCAATTATTATGTCAACAGGAATGTCGTCTAAAAAAGAAATTAAACAAGCTATAAAAACCCTTTGCACTTTTGGAAAAAGAAAAATTATTTTGTTAAAATGTACAAGCTCATATCCATCAAGCTTTGAAAGTTTAAATCTCAATACAATTGTTGATATGAAAAAAACCTTTAAATGTGATGTGGGTTTTTCTGATCATAGCAAAGGTATTGAAGCATCTGTTGCTGCTGTTACTTTAGGCGCTTGCGTCATTGAAAAACATTTTGCATTAGACAAGTATAGTGTAGATGGAAAATTTGCTATTATTTCAAATGATTTTAAAAAAATGGTTCAAGCATGTGACAACGCATGGCTTGCAAAAGGAAAAGTTTTTTATGGTGTCAACTCATCTGAAAAAGGTTCTGCCACTAGAAAAAGAGGTATTTGTGTAAGTGCAAAAATTAATAGCGGTCAGATATTTAATGAAAATAATATTAGAGTTATAAGATCTGCAAAAGGATTGCACCCCAAATATTTTTACAAAGTGCTAGGAAAAAAGGCTCAGAGAGACTTGATGCCAGGGATAAATTTAACTAAAAAAATGGTAAAAAGTTTAAATAAATAATGAATATTGCAATTATACCAGCGAGAATTGGAAGCAAGAGAATAAAAAAAAAAAATATTAAATTATTTAATTCAAAACCGATGATTTTTTGGACTATTAAAAAAATCAAAGAATCTCGTATTTTCGATTTAATTGTTGTTTCTTCTGACAGTCAAAAAATTTTAAATATGTCAAAAAATTATAAAGCTGACATTTTAATTAAAAGACCAACAAAACTTGCTAATGATAATGCGTTAGCTAGAGATGCTATTAAACATGCAATTTTGTACCTCAAGGACAAAGTGCAAATTAATATTGTTTGCTCCATCTATCCCTGCAACCCTTTTTTAAACATTGAAAAAATTAAAGAATCCATCCGTCTCGTGCAGAAAAAGACTTCTTATATGATACATCCAGTCATGTCTTATTCTCACCCAATTGAAAAATCTTTAATTTTAAGAAATAAAATTATTAATGAGGTGTTTAGTGGAAAATCAAAAAAAAAAACACAAGATTGTAAAAAAACTTACCATGATGCTGGCCAATTCTATACCGCTAAAAAAAAAGTTTGGCTAAAAAAAAATCCAGTGAAACAAAGAATTGGTTTGGAAATTTCATCTTGGGATACTGTAGATATTGATAATCCAGAAGATTGGAAAAAAGCTGAAATAATTTTTAAATTAAAAAATAAAAAAATATGAAACAAATACCTTATGGACGGCAATATATTGATGGGGCAGATATTAAGTCTGTTCAAATTGCCTTAAAAAAAGAAAAGATCACTACAGGTGAATCTGTTTTAAAATTAGAAAAAAATATTTCTAGATACGTGGGCTCAAAATATGCATCAAGCTGCAGTAGTGGCACCGCCGCTCTTCATCTAGCATTTGAATGCTTTAACTTAGAATCCAGAGATAATATCATTATGCCTGCAATCAATTTTATCGCTTCTTATAATATCTGTAGACTCTATAAATCAAAAATTTTTTTAGCTGATGTTGATCCTTTTACCGGTCAAATGACACCAGGTAGTCTTGAAAAATGCATTAAAATAAACAAATTAAAAAAAATCAAGCTAGTTATTAATATGTATTTAGGTGGATACCCTGAAAATGTTAACAATTTTTTTAAATTAAAAAAAAAATATAATTTTTTTTTGTTAGAAGATGCATGTCATGCTCTAGGAGCTAAATATATGCATAATAATAAATATATTAGAATTGGGTCATGCCAGCACTCCGACATTTGCGTTTTTTCATTACACCCATTGAAAATAATAACTGCTGGTGAGGGAGGTTTGGTTCTTACAAATAGCAGAAAGTTTAAAAAAAAAATAGATTTACTAAGATCTCACGGAATAGAAAAAAAGAAAAATCATTGGAATTATGATGTAAAATTTTGCGGTTTCAATTACAGGTTAAGTGATATTGCCGCCTCTTTGGCCTTATCGCAATTAAAAAAAATAAATTTTTTTATAAAAAAAAGATTTACAATATCAGAAAGTTATAAAAAAAAATTATCAAAATTTAGAAGTTATATTAAACTACCAAAATATAATATTAATACTAAACCAGCTTTTCATTTATTTGTACTAAATATAGAATTTAAAAAACTAAATTCTAACAAAAATAAATTTATGTTGCATATGTTAAAAAATAAAATAGTTTGCCAATATCATTATACGCCAATTTATATGTTTAATAAAATATTCAAAAAAAAAAATTTAGATCTTAACCACTTCCCAGGAGCTGAAGATTATTATAAAAATTCACTATCAATACCCATCTATGTCGATCTGACTGAATCTAAAATAAGATATATTTGTAAAACTTTTTTTCAATTTATTGAAAAAAATAAAAAATTATAAAAGATGAATTTTTATAGTAAAAAAACTATTTTAGTAACAGGCGGAACGGGTTCGTTTGGGAAAAAATGTGTTGAGTTGTTATTGTCAAAATACAAAAGCACAAAAATAATAATATTTAGTAGGGATGAGTGGAAACAGCAGCAAATGGAAAAAGATCTTTTTCAATTTAGAAAAAGATTACGTTTTTTTCTAGGAGATATAAGAGATTACCAAAGACTAAAATTAGCATTTCAAAAAGTTGATATAGTCATACATGCAGCCGCTCTAAAGCAGGTACCAGCAGCTGAATACAATCCATTTGAATTTATAAAAACAAATATAATTGGAACACAAAATGTTATTGATGCCGCCCTTGATACAGATGTTGATAGGGCAATATTGCTTAGCACAGACAAAGCTGCAGCACCTGTAAATCTTTATGGGGCCACTAAGCTTGCTGCAGATAAGGTGTTTATTGCGGCAAATAATTATGTTGGAAATTCTAAAAAAAAATTTTCAGTGGTAAGATATGGTAATGTGATGATGTCTAGAGGATCGTTTGTACCTATTGTTATAGAGCAACTAAGTAAACGAAAAGATATACAAATTACAGATAAAAGAATGACTAGATTCACGATCACTTTAGATGAAGCAGCAATCTTTGTTTTGAACTGTTTAGAAAAAATGTGGGGAGGTGAGCTTTTTATTCCCAAAATACCATCTTATAAAATAATGGATGTAGTTAAGGCTATTGCGCCAAAGAGTAAAATTAAAATTATAGGACTTAGACCGGGAGAAAAATTACATGAAGAGATGATTACAGAATCTGATTCTTTTAATAGCGTTGAGTTTAAAGATCATTATGTTATTTTGCCCTCAAAATTAAAATGGAATGTAAAAAAATTCTTAAATAAAGATAAAAAAAATATTGGAAAAAAATGTAAAGAATTTTTTTCATATAATAGTCTTAACAATACCAATTATTTAAGCGTCAATCAGATTAAAAAACAAATAAATTAATTATTTTTCAAAGTGTCAAGATTTAAAAATCTAATAATTGAAACTTTTCCTTTATTTCCACATTTAGAAACAGCTGGAGAAATAGCGATAAGTCTAAAAAAAAAGGGAGAAACAGTTTATTTTTTTTGGTGCGGAGACAACCTGCCTTTTGCTGACTGGCACCTACCTTTTTACAAAAGATTTTTAGGGTTAGGATTTAATCAAAAAATAAAAAAATTTATTAGAATTTTAAAGAATAATAATATTGAAATTATCGATGATGTTCAACTATCTGTTAATTTGATAAAAAAAATAAATTTTTGGGCTAGTAAATTTCATGGGAACTTAAATGATTTAAAAAACTACAAATATCACAATGCAATACTAGGAAATAGCGTTGCTTCGTCTCTAATCTCATTGCGACATGAAAAAAATTTTATACCAGAAAAAAATATTAATCTTGTTAAAAAATGCTTAATATCTTCAGCTACCGTTTATGAAAAAAGTAAAATTGTTATTAAAAAAATTAAGCCCAACTCTTTATATACCTTTAATAATAGATTTTTAATATCTAGACCTATAATTGAAGCTGGGAAATTGTTAAAAGTCGAAAAAATATTAAGACATGAAAGAGGTGCAAATAAATTTAAATATGAAATTTTTGAAAAAGATATTCATGACTATGATTACAGATATAAGTTAATGATGAACTATTGGAAGCAAGGACCAAAAACTAAACACTTAATTGCAAATAATTTTTTTAAAAAACAAAAAAAAATATTTAATAATCATTTCTTTAAAAATAAAAATAAAAATAAAAAAGAACAAAGAGAAATAGAGGCTATATTTAAAAAAAAAGATAAAAAAATAATTTTCTTTGCCTCCACAGACTATGAATATGAGGCTTGGACTTCGTACGTTAATAAAAAAAAATATTACTTTAAAAATCAATTACATGCATTGATAATACTAAAAAAAATAGTAAAAAAATTAAATAAACATATATTAATAATTAGATGTCATCCTTCAAAAAAATTGAATAAATTTGAAAAAAAAGATGAAGAAAATATTTTGAGAATGAAAGATGGAAAAAAAATATTTGTTATTAAAAGCAGTGAACCCATAAACTCATATGAATTAATTGACAAATCCGATATTGTTACAACTTTTGGATCCACTATAGGCATTGAGGCTTTTTATTGGAGAAAACCATCAATATCTCTTAGAGAAAATACATACAATAAGTTAAATATATTAAATTATCCTAAAAATGAATATCAATTAAAATTGATGTTACTTCAAAAAAAAACAAAACTAAAAAATAAAACATTATGCTTTCCAGCTGGTTATTTTTCAGAGAAGTTTGGGAGAAGTTTCAAATATTTTAATTCTTTAGGCAATGGCGAGGGTAAGTTAATGGGAACTAAATTGACTCATAGAAGCAAAGTGGCAAATTTGTTTATAAATTTAAAAAAATACTTATGAATTCTCTGATTTATATGCCTACTGGTTTGAATAGTCCAGAACTAGAGGTTTTGCTATCAAAAGCCCAAGAAGATTTAGATAAAAAAAAAAA
>TARA_B110000977_G_C11091102_1_pt1 | contig 13333 bp, 12 predicted proteins | sample TARA_B110000977 | Tara Oceans TARA_B110000977 (sample SAMEA4397798) | marine metagenome | biome: Polar Biome; feature: [SRF] surface water layer (ENVO:00010504); material: water (ENVO:00002006), including particulate matter (ENVO:01000060) such as... | depth 5 m | reverse complement strand
GTTTCAGACTTGTTAAGGATTTCCAGCTCTTGGCCTAATACTTCTACCGCACCTGTTGGCATATCTGGATTATCAGTGCCCGCAGGCCGAGCACGAACTAAACCATTAACCTTCACCACAAATTCATTGCGGCATGCATCGGCTAAAGCAAAACTCTCTTCACGATCTGGGTCAAATACCACTTGCACAAGGCCTTCACGGTCACGCAGATCTAGGAAAATAACACCACCGTGATCACGGCGGCGATGAACCCAGCCGCATAAGGTGATTTGTTGGTCAACATCGCTGGCCCTTAGTTCGCCGCAATAGTGGCTTCGCATAATTGTATTTCCTAAATTTTAAATGGTTTTAATCGGTGTTAATTTTAGTCGCTAGCAGCGTTCGCAGTTTTTGCATCACCAGCTGCTTTACCTGCAGCGTTGGGGCTTGCTGTGTCACCCGCTAAATTCTTTTTGGCACCTGTTTTAAAATCTGTTTCGTACCAACCTTGACCCTTAAGCCTAAACCCAGCGGCAGAGATTTGTTTACGATATTGATCTTTTCCACATGATGGGCAATCTGTTAATGGCGCATCGCTTAATTTTTGCAATACGTCTTTACCAAAACCACATCCTTGGCAGAGGTATTCATAGATAGGCATAGTGTATTCCAGCAGGGCATTTCAAAACCCGAAATTATACCTTATTCCCAGCCCCCTGCGGCAATAGAAATTACACCTTTATTGTAGATTCCTACAACTAATCCGTGTTTATTGTTAATTTAACCATAAAAGTCATTTATCCCAAGGCCTTGGCAACATACAATAGCGGCCTATCTTTTTAGTTTTATTGGATTCATTACCCCATGCGCGCCAGCCAATTTTTAATTGCCACTCAAAAAGAAACTCCTGCAGACGCAGAAGTAATCAGTCATCAGCTTATGCTCCGTGCCGGCTTAATTCGCCGCTTGGCTTCGGGCCTATACACATGGCTACCTATGGGCCTGCGCAGCATACGCAAAGTTGAACGGATTGTAAGGGAAGAACTCGACGCCGCAGGTGCGCAAGAATTATTAATGCCTGCTGTTCAACCTGCTGAACTATGGCAGGAGTCTGGTCGCTGGCAGCAATATGGCCCAGAGCTTTTACGCTTAAAAGATCGCCACCAGCGTGATTTCTGTGTGGGTCCCACCCATGAAGAGGTGATTACCGATATGATGCGCAAGGAAGTGAGAAGCTATAAAAGCTTACCGATGAACTTCTACCAAATACAAACCAAATTTCGCGATGAAGTGCGCCCTAGGTTTGGCGTGATGCGCTCTCGTGAATTTATTATGAAAGACGCTTACTCTTTTCATTTAGACCAATCATCCTTGCAACAAACCTATGATGCAATGCACATCGCCTATACTAATATTTTTACCCGTTTAGGTTTAAACTTTCGCGCAGTGCGGGCTGACTCTGGCAGCATAGGGGGTGACGCTTCACAAGAGTTTCACGTATTGGCTCAATCTGGTGAAGATGATATCGCCTTTAGTGATGATGTTAGCAGCAGCTTCGCAGCGAACGTAGAAACAGCCGAAGCCATGTTACCCAAAACTCAGCGCGCTGCCCCAACGCAAGCCATGCAAGAAGTGCATACCCCAGACCAAAAAACCATAGATAGTGTGTGTGAATTCTTGGGCTTAGCCACCACTCAAAGTGTTAAAACATTGGTGGTGCTTGGCACCGCAGACGACGACGGCCACCAGCCTTTAGTGGCACTGGTATTGCGTGGTGATCACATCATGAATGCCATTAAAGCGGAGAAACACCCACTTGTTGCGGTCCCACTGACCATGGCACCAGAGCAACGTATTGTTGATGAATTAAAGACAACGCCCGGATCTATAGGTCCTGTTGGATTAACCATCACCATTATTGCCGACCGGGCTGCAAGTATAATGAGTGATTTTACCGCGGGTGCCAATAATACTGGCTATCACCACACCAACCTTAACTGGCAACGCGACTGTGACTACACTGATATCGCAGACCTGCGTAACGTAGTGCAAGGAGATTCTAGCCCTTGTGGGCATGGGGTAATCGAAATCAAACGCGGCATTGAAGTTGGCCACATTTTCCAATTGGGCGATAAGTACTCCAAGGCCATGAATGCCACCGTGCTTAATGAAAATGGTAAACCCCAACCTATGCAAATGGGTTGTTACGGCATTGGTATTACCCGTGTGGTGGCTGCTTGTATAGAACAGAATTTTGATGACAAAGGCATCATGTGGCCCCTCGCTCTTGCTCCATTTGAAGTCGCTCTCATTCCTCTTAATTATGAAAAATCTGCCGCTGTACGCGCAGCAACAGACCAGCTCTATGGCGAGTTAAAGGCGGCAGGAATTGACGTTATTATGGACGACCGTGCTATGCGCCCAGGCGTCAAATTTGCTGATGCTGAACTCATAGGACTACCCCATCGAGTCGTTATCGGAGACCGTGGCATCGATAGTGGCACACTGGAATACCGTGACCGGAGGGCCGAAGCTAATGAAGACATGCCCTTAATCGGCGCTTTGAACTTTATTAAGGCTAAACTAGGCCGCTAATGATGACTGTAACTTTATACCACAACCCCCGCTGTTCTAAGTCTCGAGCTACCTTAGCTTTATTAGAGGCTCATGGTGTTAAGGTTGAAATTCGCTTGTACCTAGAACAGGTACCCAATTCAAAAGAACTAGAGCACCTATTATCTATGTTAGGTATGGACGATGCTCGCAGCCTTATGCGTCAGGGCGAAGAAGCATATAAGTTAGCCCAACTAGCTCAGCCTCATTTAACACAGACTGAGTTAATTACCGCCATGGTGCAACACCCTAAACTGATCGAAAGACCGATTGTGGTTAATCAGGGCCAAGCTCGTATCGGTCGCCCACCTGAATCTGTGTTGGAGATTTTGTAATGCAATATCAACAAAAACGTAAGCTATCTCGCGCTATAAGTGTCGGCGCCTACGTAGCACTCATCGCTTATTATGTGATTAGCACTTTTGCGCAACCCTATGCAGAGGTTGGCAGTCTCGTTATTATTGGCATTAAGTGCTTCCCTCTGCTGGGCTTTGGGTTAGCCATGTATAAACAGCACTTACGCCAAATGGCGTGGATGTGTTTTGTATTGCTTATCTATTTCACCATAGAAGTAATGTACGTGCCCGTAAACGGCGCTTTGGGGGCCTTGATCATTACCCTTTTATACACCAGCACTATGCTGCACATCCGTTGGCACAATCGCGCCAACGACGAGGCGAATACTGCTTAAACTGTGGCCAAGGGCCAGCATCAGCCTAGTATTACTGCATCAACGCTCATGGCTTGGGCGGGTCTGGGCTGTTAATACGGGCCTAACCAGCCTTGACTAGCGATTGATAAATTAACCCCAGGTGAAACTCGTTGGGCTATACTTCAAGCATGACATACAGCCAACTCATCAAACTCGCTACTTGGGCATCCGTTGTCGTTGCAGTTAGTTTAATCGGTGTTAAAACATGGGCTTGGGACCAAACTCAAAGCGTCAGTTTACTGGCCTCTTTGATCGATTCCATTATGGACAGCGCCGCCTCGTTAATTAACTTTTTTGCTGTGCGTTATGCCATGGCTCCTGCTGACGAAGAGCATCGCTTTGGTCATGGTAAGGCAGAGGCTCTTGCGGGTCTTGCCCAAGCCTTATTGATTTTAGCCTCTATTGGCTTATTACTTTCACAGACCGTAGGCCGCTTGTGGCATCCAGAGGTGATACAAAATACCCCCATTGGTATTGGCGTTATGATCGCTAGTATGGCCCTTACAGGGGCCTTAGTGGTCCTACAGCGAAGCGTTGTCAAACGCACCCAATCGAGTGCCATTGAGGCTGACTCTTTGCACTACACCTCAGATTTATTGATGAACTTTGGTGTCATAGTGGCCCTTGTGCTTGCAAGTTACGGCTATTATGGGGCAGACCCCTACTTAGCGTTAGGCATTGGCGCCTATGTCGTCTATAGCGCCTGGGGCATTGCCCAAACGGCTTTCCACTTGCTACTAGACCATGAACTCAGTGATGAACAAAGGCAAGTTATTACCCAACTGGCCCTGACACAACCCTTAGTTATCGGTCTACATGACCTGCGCAGCCGGCAATCTGGCCACATGCAGTTTATTCAATTACATTTAGAACTGCAGGACGACATGCTTTTACTAGCAGCCCACGATGTAGCAGAAGCGCTGGAAGCACGGATTGTAGAAGCATTCCCCCATGCTGATGTGATTATTCACCTAGACCCAGTGAGTGTGAGTGATGAGCAAACCCATGATTAAACCCATGATTAAACTAAGCATAAGCCCTCTGACTTTAGAACAACACGGTTGTAGAACAGCGTGGCTATATGACAACGTGGCCATATAACAACGTGGTTACAGCAAGGGGATTTTCTAACCTACACCACCCTAATTAAATAAGGTGGTTAGGCGGACGTTTAAGGCTAGATTACAAGCCTTAAACGTGGCGACGAGTGCGTTGGCGCTTTTCCTGACGGTCAAAGCTTTCTTGCTCTTTAGGTAACCGACGCTTAACCTTCTTGGGACGCATACCTACAAATTGAGATAACGCGTTAATGTCTATTTGTGGCATTTCCATCCACATGCCAGCCCGTAGTTGAGGTGGCAAGAAAACATTACCATAGCGCACTCGCTTTAAGCGGTTAACTCTTAAACCTTGAGATTCCCACAAACGACGTACTTCGCGGTTACGGCCTTCCATGATGACGACGTGGTACCAGCGATTTATGCCTTCACCACCAAATTCCTGAATATCATTAAAGCGCGCCATACCGTCATCTAATAACACCCCTTTGTGCATGGCGTTAACTTGATCCATGGTGACATGGCCCATCACGCGGACAGCGTACTCACGCTCAATGGTGGTGGATGGATGCATTAGTGAGTTAGCCAGTTCACCGTCTGTGGTGAACAGCAATAGACCCGCCGTGTTGATATCTAAGCGACCCACAGCGATCCAGCGTTCGCCTTTTAAGCGAGGCAGTTTATCAAACACGGTAGAGCGATTTTCTGGGTCTGAGCGCGTAACAATCTCACCTTCTGGCTTATTATAAATAAGCACACGGCGTTCGATGTTATTAGGCGACACTAGGTCTACTTGCCTGCCATCCACAGAAATATGATCGCGCCAAGTCACACGGTCACCTAACTGGGCTTTTTCTTTGTTAATCGTTACTCGCCCTGCGGCAATCCAACGCTCCATTTCTCGGCGTGAACCTACACCCGCACGGGCCAATACTTTTTGAAGTTTTTCGTCGCTGGTTTTTTGTTCAGCCGCGTCTACGAGTTCTTCCAAGGGAAGGTTTTGATCTGTCATGATAGTCCCATCAATACAGTTAATATGTTTTGCTATTATAGCTTAATGTATGGGCTCAGTCACGACCTCGATTTCTTGCTGCTGTGGTTGTTTTAATTTAGCTGGGGCCATGGTGGCTTCATCCCACGAAGCTAACTCATCAAGGGCAGGTAAATCACTTAGTTGTTTAAGACAGAAGTGATCTAAAAACTCTTTGGTAGTGGCAAATAATTCAGGACGACCAGGCACCTCTTTGTGCCCAACACTGCGTATCCATCCACGCTCTATCATGGTGTGAATAATCGGAGAACTCACACTCACACCTCGTATGGCTTCGATTTCGCCCCGGGTAATGGGTTGCTGATAAGCAATAATCGAAAGGGTTTCAAGCAATGCTCTGGAATATTTTTGAGGTTTTTCCTGCCATAAACGCGCCACCCATAGCGCATAATCTTGATGCACCTGAAAACGGAAGCCAGAGGCCACCTCTACCAGTTGATAACCGCGCCCCACATAACTTTGCTGTAAGTCCCTTAAGGTTTTTTTAATGCGCTTTTTGTCAACGCCATCATGCTCGTCAAATAACTGCCCCAGGCGTTCAACACTGAGGGGTTTATCTGCAGCTAACAACACAGCCTCTAATACTGGCGCCAGTTCAATGATCATAGTCCAAGCTCCTGGTTGGGCGACTCATCCTGGCCCCCTAAACTGATGTGAATGGGCCCGTATTCTTGAACCTGAACCAATTTAATCAATTTTTCTTTAACTAGCTCCATTAACGCCAAAAAAGTAACGACCACACCCATACGCCCTTCTGTTATGTTGAACAAACTTTCAAATGACATAAATTGATGTTCTTGTAATTGTGCCATTAAACTAGACATGCGTTCGCGGGTAGACAATCGCTCGCGAGATATAATATGGTGCTCATACATATCACAACGCTTCAGCACATCCGTATAGGCGGCTAATAACTCCGCCATCTGCACATTAGGTTTAGGGCGAACCTGTTTAACATCTGGCAGGTCCATGCGTATAGAAAAGTTATCTCTTCCCATGCGCGGCAATTCAGCCACTTTTTCTGAAGCGTATTTAAAACGTTCGTACTCTTGTAACTGCTTTATTAACCTTACCCTTGGGTCTTCCTCATCATCATCTAGCGCTTGAGTGCGCGGCAGTAAACTGCGACTTTTTATTTCTGCTAGTGTTGCCGCCATAACTAAGTATTCACCTGCTAATTCAAATTGACTCGACTCCATCAATTCAATATAGGCGATATATTGGTAGGTAATCTTAGCTACATCGATATTAATAATATCTAAGTTATGGCGTCGGATTAAATAAAGCAATAAGTCTAACGGACCTTCAAAAGTAGTTTCTAATATAACCTGTAAAGCATGGGGTGGAATATAAAGATCCACAGGCATTGCAACCATTTTACCTTCTACCCTAGCCTCCATATTAGAATAACTCCCAAACGGGCTTACAGGCTTTAGGCAACTTAGGGTATTGACCCAACTTTACCCATCGATAGTCTGGGTTATGAAAATCACTGCCAACCGAGGCATAGAAACCAAATTCATCACAGACTGCAGCCATTTCTTCAGCCACTCCTGGCACCTGGTTGCCCGCACACACCTCAATGGCCTGCCCGCCAGCGTCTGCAAAGTCGGCCATTAGACGCCTGCGCTTAGTCCGGGTCATTTTATAACGACTTGGGTGAGCCAGCACAGCTATGCCCCCAGCCGCATGAATCCACTCAACAACTTGCTCAAGATCAGGCCAAACATTGGATATATCTCCCACTTTACCCGCGCCTAAATACTTATTAAAGGCCTGACCTACACTTGAGACTAGGCCTTGCTCAAGCATGTGTTGCGCAATATGAGGACGCCCAACTTGACCCTCGCCGGCCAAACTCATTGCACCTTGGGTAATGTCTGGAAAACCTCGCTGGGTTAACTTTTTGGAAATGGTTTTGACTCGCTGTAAACGCAACTGCGTTTGATGAACTACGGCAGTGCTAATCGCTGTTGAGTTAATATCAATATTTAAACCAACAATATGTACACCCATATTATTCCATTGACTAGAAAACTCTATACCTTTAATAATACAAATTTTATCAGATGCAAAAGTGGCTTTATCTTCCGCTAGCTGCAAGTGTGCTTTAACTGTGTCATGGTCTGTAATGGCAAGGTGGGTCACACCTCGCTCAATGGCTAAATCAATTAATTCTGTAACCGATAAACTACCATCGGAATACTTTGTGTGGCTGTGTAAATCGTATTTATTCATTAACATAGTTTTTAATTTAAATTAAATAAAGATTGAGTTATTATCAAGTAAACTAACAATCGAAAAAGAGAATGTTAATTAATAAACCCATTTATAAATATCACTTAAATTAATAACCTTAACATCAATTAAGGTCATCATTTAAAATGAAAAGCCTATGCACCTACTCAGTGCAACTAATCGTGGAACCATTATGACTGAATTTTCTGAAATTACCCGTAATAAAAGCCGTTTTCGTGCTGCTTGTAAGGATCTTAGCATTGCCCAGCTAGAAACTATGGCCCATCATTTGTCTGAGTTTATCGAAAAACGAGCCCAAGAAGAAGCGGTACGTGCTGAGCAGTCCGCCAAAAAGAATGCAGAAAGAAAAGCCATACTGGCAGCGATTGCAAAAGCTGGGCTAACGCCAGAAGATTTTTTCTCAGCTGATGCAGCTCAGATCAAAAAAGCTCGCAAGCCAGTCGCACCCAAATACCGCCTGACTGATAACCAGGGCGTCAAGCACGAATGGTCGGGCCGAGGTCGGACCCCCAAAGTCTTTGACCACTACTTCAACAATGGTGGTAGCAAAGACAGCTGTCTTATTTAAGACTGTTGTCTAAATATATGATTTAGTAAGCCTTCTGTAGAGGCGTCAAATTTGACGTCTGCAGCAGTAATAGTGCCTGCCTGTCTCTTTTCAATAGCGCTGAGCGTGGTTTTAGCGATCTGCTTACCCAACTCAACACCCCATTGATCGAATGGATTAATGTCCCACACCACGGCCTGTACAAACACCTTGTGCTCATATAAGGCAATCAATTTACCAAGATTTTCTGGCGTCAGTTCATCGAACATTAAGGTACTAGACGCATGGTTGCCAGGGTACAGGCGATCAGGCGAGGTGACCATACTTTGATCCCAAGCAAGTACATCATCGCCCAACATCAGCACCCTCGATTGCGCCACGCAATTCGCTAAGTTTAACGCCTGCTGATAGTCTAACTGGGTCCGAGTGGCCTGAGTATATTCACTCGACGCAGTGCGCTTAATAGGCACAATAAAGTCTGCGTAATAAGCTGGCGTACCTTGATGCAGTAGCTGAAAAAAAGCATGCTGGGCATTGGCCCCCACATCACCCCATATGACTGGGCTAGTATCAAAATCTACCGGTTCACCCGTGTTTGTTACTGACTTACCGTTACTTTCCATTTCTAACTGGCTGAGGTAGTTAGGTAATAACTTAAGCCGCCCATCATAAGGCAACAGAGTATGGGCTTTTAACCCTAAAAAGTTAATATTCCAAATGCCTGTTAGGGCCAGCATGACGGGTAAGTTTTGCTCAGGCTTTGCATTTTGAAAGTGATCATCCATAGCGTGAGCACCTTTAAGAAGCTGCTTAAAACCTCTCATGCCCAGCTTAATTGCAATAGGCAGGCCGATACCACTCCACAAGGAATAACGTCCCCCTACCCAGTCCCATAATGCAATTTGATTTTCTACGGGTATGCCCCAGGCTGCCATCCGTTGGGGAAAAGCACTGCAACCCACCAAGTGATGCTGGCCAATGAGACTATCACTGGGTATTCTTTTACGTAGCCAAGCGCGAGCCGTTTCTGCATTGGCCAAGGTATCGATAGTAGTGAAGGTTTTAGAAGCGATAATAAATAAGGTGGAAGCTTGATCCAGGTGTTGCAGCATCTCTGCCAGCTGACTGCCATCCATGGAGGATACAAACATAATCTCAAGGGGGAATTTAGTCTCCACGCGAAATTCATCGAGGGCATGGCACACCATATGAGGCCCAATATCAGAGCCCCCCACACCAATATTAATGACCGTAGTAATAGGCTGCCCAGAGTACCCAAGCCATTCACCTTGTTGTATTTTAGTGGCAATTCTTTCCATATCCAGCAAGTTGTTAGCCACTAACTGGCTCACTTGTTGGCCATCAATCTGAATGTCACCGCCTTGGTCTGAGGGTGTTGCTCTTAACGCCGTATGCAAGGCTGGTCGCATTTCAGAACGGTTAACTTCACCACCACTATAAAGTGCGTTCGTCGCTTCACCTAAGCCTTGCTGCTGGGCCAAATCAATCAATAGTGAAAAAGTATCAGGGGTGAGTTTTTGCTTCGAAAAATCTAACAATAATCCATCGGTAGCTACCGAAAGGTCCTCAAAACGCCGGGCACCAGCATTATTAAACAACTGTTTTAGGGAGTAAGGCGCAATATCTTTTTGTAGGTGGGCTTCTAAGGCTTGCCACGCAACACTTTGTTTTACCGTCATGGCAACACTATTCCTGTAAAAAAAATGGTCTCTAGTCCACGCTCCAGCAGTAACCTATTCAATTACTGGGTCAAGCTTGGCAAGCTGCTCTTGGGCATCGGCAATCATCTGCAAAGCTTGAGACTCATCTAACACTACAACTTGTAAATCTTGCGCTTTAACTAGCTTAGATCCAGCTTTCTCGCCCGCCACAAGGTAGTCGGTTTTTTTTGATACACTTGATGCGACCTTGGCCCCTAAGGCTTGTAACTGAGACTTTAACTCATCTCTGGATAAGCTTATAAGGGTACCAGTCACCACAAATGAAAGCCTTATAAAAGGCAAGCTGTGTTGCTTAGACTGAACTTCTACCGGGTCAAATTCAGGCCAATGCACTCCCGCACTTTGCAACTCGTCAATCACGGCAAGGGTATCATCATCGGTAAAAAAGTGAAGAATGCGGCTCGCCACAATTGGGCCCACATCATCAACCAACATTAAACTATCAATATCTGCCAATTTAATATTATCCAAGCGGCCGTAATGGAGCGCTAAACTGCGAGCTGTGGTCTCGCCAACGTCACGGATACCTAAACTAAACAAAAACTTTGCTAAATTAGTAGATTTACTTTTATGCAAAGCGCTTAACAGATTATTGGCAGACTTCTCTCCCATACGCTCCATGGTCATTAAAGCATCATGATCTAAGGCATATAAATCTGCGATATGTTTTACTTGGCCCGTTGTAACCAGAGCCTGCACTTGTTTCTCGCCCAAACCGTCAATATCCATGGCTTTACGAGACACAAAGTGTTTGATGGCCTGCACAATTTGCGCTCCACAACTTAAACCGTTGATACACCTTAATGCTGCCTCACCCTCTCCCCTTTCTACCGGGCCTTCGCACATCGGGCAAGTTAAGGGTGCCTCTATGACGGGCGCATTAGTGGGTCGACGTTCCAGTACCACTTTCACCACCTTAGGGATCACGTCACCCGCACGCCTCACAATCACCGTATCACCTAGATGCAGATCTAAGCGTTGAATTTCATCCATATTATGTAAGGTCGCATTGCTCACCGTGACGCCACCCACGAATACAGGCTCAAGCCTAGCCACCGGAGTCACAGCACCTGTGCGCCCTACCTGGAAATCAACTTTTATTAGGCGCGTCATTTCTTCTTGGGCAGGAAATTTATGAGCCATCGCCCAGCGCGGCGCCCGAGCCACAAACCCTAAACTCTTCTGCAACTCCAGTTGATCCACCTTAAATACAATGCCATCAATTTCGTAGGCCAAATGGGTGCGCTTTAAAGCCAGACCTTGGTAATAATCCAAACAGGCTTCAATACCTTGCACCCGACGCATTTCAGCATTGATCTTAAAACCCCAAGTCTGCAACTGGTGCAAAATATCAAAATGTTGCTGTGGCAATGCATTGTCATCACTGACCAATCCAATGCTGTAGGCGCAGAGTTCCAGCGGCCTTTGTGCAGTAATCTTACTATCTAACTGGCGCAAACTTCCAGCCGCTGTATTGCGCGGGTTGACGTAGGTTTTTAAGCCTTTTTCAGCCAGCTTGGCATTGAGAGCTTCAAACCCAGCACTGGGCATGTAGACTTCTCCACGCACTTCTAAAATTTTAGGCCAATCTTTACCCAGCAAGCATAAGGGCACCGAATCTAATGTGCGCATGTTTTGGGTAATGTCTTCCCCACGACTGCCATCACCTCGTGTTGCCCCAGTCACTAACACACCATTTTCGTAGGTAAGGCTGACCGCAATACCATCAAGCTTAGGTTCACAGGCGTATATAATGGGTTCTTCTAGTGAGCGTTGAGTCAGCTTATTTAAGCGTTCCCTAACTCGACGATCGAAGGCACGTAGATCATCCCCATTAAAGGCGTTATCTAGGGACAGCATGGGCAAGGCGTGGGTGACCTGTTGGAAACCTGCTAGGGGTTGAGCACCTACTCTTTGACTAGGCGAGTCTTCTGTCACCCATTGCGGGTGAACCGCTTCTATGGTTAATAGTTGCTGCATCAGCCGATCATACTCAGCGTCAGGAATACTGGGGTCATCCAATATATAGTAGCTATGGTTATGCTGCCGCAACTGGTCTTTGATGGCGTTTAGTTGCGCCATGGAGGCATTTAGCATTGAGGAATTCAGTCGAGTGGTAAGTTAAAGCTGCGCACGGCGAGTCATATTGCGTCGCTCAAATTCGCGCACTTGCTGACGGCAGTGCTCGATGGTCTGTGGGCGCATTACACTGCGCTGTTCGTCAAGCACTTCACCACCTAAATTACTTGCCAAACACTGAGCAGTTTCTAGCATATAGTCGAACGCCTGCATACTATCCTGGGCCGTTGGCAAGCCTAAAAAGAAGACTACACCAGGGGTGTGTAACTGATCCATTGAGTTTAGATCAAAGGTGCCAGGCTCCATCATATTAGCCATACTGAACTGAGTCTTACCTAACCTTAAACCGTCTTCAAAGCGATGGAAGATATTCATGTCACCATGCACTAATCCACAAGCTTCAACCAACTGCTGCAGCTGTGGACCATAAAAACCCTGCCCATCGTTTGCTGTAACAAGGATGCTGATGACTTGTTCTACACCGGCAACCTGTTTCGATTTTTGTTCTTCAACAGCAAGTTCAATGGCTTCTTGGGCAGCTATTCGCTTGCGATTAAGTAGCTTTTTACCAAAGGTCATGGAAGTGACTTTAGCTAACCTTGTAGACAGACTGTTATCTTGCTGGTCTTGTTCGAAGGCTTCAGCTTCACCTGCAAAGGGACCTTCTGCATATAATTCTTCAATGCCCGTATCACTAAACAAAATATCATCGCTGGTGTCGAGCAATTCATGAGCCACATGACTTTTGACACTAGCTAATACGGAAAGATCCTGCTCAGCAAACAAGTCACTTTGCACCATGGAGTTAGTTTCTACCAATTCGTGCACGGGCCGCGTAGGATCAAATTCTAAGGAGGCTGCACCTGTATCAACCGCACTATCAAGGCTTAAATCGCCACCAGCGTCATTGGTGGTTAAAGCCACTATTTCTTCGGCTGATAAACTCACTGGGGTACGGTCTAGGGCAAAGGTTTCTTTCTGAAGGTCGTCATCAAGTGGATCTTGCTCTTGCGACGTGTGCAGACCCGAGGTGTCATGATTGAAAACCACACCGTCAGCATCACTTAAGTTTTCAATTGGGGCCACAACCAAAGACTCATCTATTGACGCATCCAGGACTTTTGGTGCTATTTCAAGCAATAAATCTGTAGTCTGAAAATCTTCCACAGCTAGGTCTTCAACAATTATGCTGGCCACTGTTAAATCTTCAATCATTAACGCTTCGACTGCTAATTCTTCAATCGCTAACGCTTCGACCACTAGCTCTTCAGCTTCTATAGCTTCAGCCACTAT
>TARA_B110000977_G_scaffold29690_1_pt1 | contig 13336 bp, 9 predicted proteins | sample TARA_B110000977 | Tara Oceans TARA_B110000977 (sample SAMEA4397798) | marine metagenome | biome: Polar Biome; feature: [SRF] surface water layer (ENVO:00010504); material: water (ENVO:00002006), including particulate matter (ENVO:01000060) such as... | depth 5 m | reverse complement strand
TCATTAGAGAATGGTAAAATGACTTCAAGTATTATTGGACCATCTAATAACTGGAAAAATATTTATTGGAAACAAAAAGCACTAGAAGATCCGTCTGCCGATTCTACAAGATTAAAAGTTTTTGGCTTAAGCTCTATATCTTCTAATCTTAAAACCTTAATAATTGATACTGTTTTTACAAATAAAGATTCTATAATTAATTTACAATTTATAGACAGCAACTTTCATTTTCTACAATTAGAAATGGAAACCTCTGATGATTCTTTATTAACTCCAGCTCAAATAATTAACTGGCTTGTCACCTACGACCCGTTACCAGACTTAGCAATTAATCCAAAAAAAAGTTGGTTTTTAGATTCTAACATTATTCAGCAAGGTGACTCAATTTATTTTAGTGTTGCAATAGAAAATATTTCTCCATTTGACATGGACAGTTTAAAAATAAACTATCATTTAGAGAATGAAAACGGACAACTAGACATCCCTTACCCAAGGCAAGACTCACTAAGAGCAAGAGAAATAATAATTGACACAGTTGCCATTTCTAGCAGATATTTAAATGATGAATATTTAATGTGGATAACAGCAAATCCAATAATAAACAACAACGAAAAAGATCAAGAAGAGCAGTTTTATTTTAACAATTTAGTCCAAAGAAGATTTACTGTTTTAAAAGACAATACAAATCCTATTTTAGATGTCACATTTGATGGGATTCATATTTTGAATAACGACATAGTGAGTCCAAATCCTCATATTGTAATTGAACTTAACGATGAAAATCCATTTTTAATTTTAAATGAAGATGTTGACACTGCCAATTTTCAAATTGAAGTTATGAGTCCTGGTTCTTCAATTTGGGAAAGAATTAACTTCTTCAATGGTGCTTTAACTAATTTAGAATGGCATATTAACGAAGGAGAAAATAAATTTATAATTGAATATGACCCTGTTTTTGAGCAAGATGGAGTATATAAATTAAGGGTTCAGGGTCAGGATAAAACTGGAAACTCAAGCGGCGATGAACCATACCAAATAAACTTTGAAGTAATTCAGAAGTCATCTATTACTAATATCTACAATTACCCAAACCCTTTTTCAACAAAAACACATTTCGTTTTTACATTAACAGGATCTGAAATACCTAATAAGTTAGATATCCAAATTATTAACATAAATGGAAGGCTTATCAAGCAAATTCATCTCAACGAAATTGAAAATATAAAAATTGGAAACAACATGACTAAGTATTTCTGGGACGGCAGAGACGAATTTGGAGATCCAGTTGCAAATGGAGTGTACATATACAGAGTAATTTCAGAAATAAATAATTTAGGAATTGAACATAGGTCATCAGTAGGTGACAAAGCGTTCACCAATGGACTTGGGAAAATGTATCTAATTAGGTAAAGTAAAGGTAAATTTAGACTTGAATTTCAAAAATTTAGACTCAAAAAATCTAAAGCTTAAATAGGAAAATAGAAGTGTTGATGTGAAAATCACAATAGGATATAAAACCACGCTATTTAACAAGGATTCACTAAAAAATTCACTCGCTTGTAAAACTAAAGTTATCATGATTCCGTGGTAGCAATAAAGACCATAAGATATCTTGCCAAAAAAGTTAAAGTATTTTATTCTAGAAACTTTTAAAATTGAGTTGTCACAATAGGTTTGTTCTAGAATGATAAAAGAAAAGAAAATAGAGAATAAAACTCTTTGGAGGACAATAAAAAAATCATTTTCTACTAAAAAAGGCATTAAAATAAATAGAGTAATAATAAATAAGTAAGACAATGAAATTTTATATCTGCTTAAGTTTTTAAGTTTATTTAAAAACTGTGTTTCTTTAAAAGCAACAATTGCTGTTAAAGCACCAATCCCAAAGTTACCAAATGCACTAAGGGTATGAAAGTTTAAACTCCTAGTGTCGTTTATAAAATAACAACGGAAAAAAAGTGAAATAATGACAATTAAAAAAGAAATTACAAAAAGATATTTATGAAAATATTTTATAGTAAAAGCCCAAAAAACATAAAATTGTTCTTCTACAGAAATTGACCACATAAATACCATGAAAAATAAAAAATCATAACCATTTTCAATGATATCGTAATTTAAAATAAATAAAAAAAAGTTCCAAAACGAAGGTAAAGTTTGGTGCTCAAGATTATAATAAGCTTTTAAATATTCTACTAAAAAACCAATGAAAACAATAAAAAAATAAAGAGGCCAAATTCTTAAAGATCTTCTTATTAAGAAATTTTTAAACTGGAAATTATGGGTGAATTTAATTTCTTCTAAAGCTTTCCAAGTAATTAAAAAGCTTGAAAGAACAAAAAAAGAGTCAATTGAAATGAAACCAAGAATCTTCCCATAAGTAAACAAAGTTGCATACAAATTAGAATTTATTATTTCTGGACTATTGCTAAAGAATACATGACCAAAGAAAACTCCAACGAAACCAATAAATCTTAATGAATTTAATTCCTTGAAATATTTTGTCTTATAACTATCTTTAACCAATCTTTTTTTTTTGAAATTTATATAAAATATGGTTTGAAACTTAAAATATTAATATATAAAGTGAAATGTATATAGACACCCACACCCATATCTACCTTAACGACTTCGATGATGATAGAAAAAAAATCATTTCAGATTGTTTAGATAATGGAGTTGACAAACTTCTTCTACCAAATATTGACAAAAGCAGTATATCAGCAGTTATAAAAACATGTAAAGACTACAAGAATATTTGTTTTCCAATGGTTGGATTGCACCCTTGTTACGTTAAAGATTCTTATAAAAATGATTTAGATTATTTGAAACCTATTATTAAATCCATAAATACAGTAGCAATTGGCGAAATTGGAATTGATTTATATTGGGATAAATCTAATTTAGAAATTCAAAGAAATGCTTTTATTGAGCAAATAAACTGGGCCAAAGAATTTAAACTTCCTATAGTTATTCATGCAAGAGACTCATACAGTGAAATATTTGAGGTTTTAGACGAGATGAATGATGGAAATTTAAATGGTATTTTTCATTGTTTCTCCAGTTCTCTTCAGGACGCTGAGCGAATATTAAAATATGGCGGATTCAAATTAGGGATTGGAGGAGTAGTTACTTTTAAAAATAGTGGTCTTGACAAAGTAGTTAAGCAAATTGATATTAAAAATATTGTTTTAGAAACAGATTCTCCATACTTAACACCTACTCCATTTAGAGGAACTAGAAATAAAAGTAGTTACATACCTGTAATTGCAAATAAACTTTCAGATATTTACGAAATTAGCAGCGAAGAAATTGGAAAAATCACGACAAAAAATGCAAGCGAAGTTTTCAATATTTAAAATAACTTTTCTATTGGTTTTTTGTCCCTTTTGGGCATTTTCAAATAGTTTAAATCTATCTGAAAATATTGACTATACAGAAATTAGTGTCCTTACATGTGACCCAGGATCTGAAATATATTCTCTTTTTGGCCATAGTGCTTTAAGAATAAAAAATCCTGAAAACGGCCACGACTTAGTAGTGAACTGGGGATTATTTGAATTCTCTGAAAGTCAGTTTCAATTTGGTTATGATTTTGCAAAAGGCAGATTGAAATATTATATGGGCATACAATCAATGTCTAATTTCATGGTAGAGTATCGCCGATCTAAAAGAGGAGTTAGAGAGCAAATCTTAAATTTAAATAATGAAGAAAAACTACAAATAATCTACCTTCTAGATGAAAACTACAAGCCTGAGAACAGAAAATATAAATATGAATTTTTTTACGACAACTGTTCTTCCAGGATAAGAGATATTTTAAAAAAAGTATTTAAAGAAAATCTGAATTTTTACAAATCTCCCAATTCTAATAAATTTACTTTTAGAGAAACAATCCACCAATATTTGAAATATTTTCCTTGGCTAGAGTTGGGAATTGATCTTGTATTAGGACAAAAAATAGATGTATTGGTAAATAATGAAAATCTTATGTTTCTTCCCCTTAATGTAGAGCAAATATTTGACCAAAGCTTTGTTCTAAATAAGAAAGCTAAAAAAAACCTGATTAAATCCAAAAATACTTTAATCGAGCCATATAAAAACAAAAATAAATTTACCAGCATAGGATTATATAGCTGGATATTACTTGCAATAACTCTTATTTTAATTGTTTTTAAAGTCGATAAATTACTCAGTTTTTGGAATTCTTTAAATCTATTTATAATTGGGTTATTAGGTTTGTTTTTAATCTTTATGTGGGTAGGAACTGACCACAATGCAACAAAAATGAATTTTAATTTACTATGGGCATCTCCTTTTCACTTCATTTTAATTTACTGCTTAATAAAAGGGAGTTGGAGTAATTTCACTTACTGGTATTTAATATTGTCGTTGATTTTGATTTTTACAACTATTTTATTTTGGTTTACATTAACACAAGAATTTAACTCTTTTGTAAAGCCTATTATACTACAACTAGTAATTATTTATTACTATTATTTTAAAAAGTGTAGTTTTCAAATTAATCTTGGTAAAACAAATGGTTGATTTTAACCATTATGTTTAAATTAGTATTCAAATAATTTAGAATGGAAAAATACGATGTTGTTGTTATAGGTTCAGGACCTGGAGGATATGTGTCAGCTATTAGATGTGCTCAACTAGGATTAAGAACTGCTCTTGTAGAAAAATACAATACTCTTGGAGGAACTTGTTTAAATGTTGGTTGCATACCCTCGAAAGCCCTTTTAGATTCCAGTGAGCATTTTAAGACTGCACTTCACGATTTTGATAAGCATGGAATAGATATTAATACTCCGAAAGTAAACCTTCCAAAAATGATGCTGAGAAAAGAGGAAGTAATTAGTCAAACTTGCGATGGTGTTCAATATTTAATGGATAAAAACAAAATTAAAGTTTACCATGGAATGGGTTCGTTTATTGATAAAAATACAGTGTCAATAAAGGGAGAAAAAAACGAAAAAATATTTGGGAAAAATATTATCATTGCTACTGGTTCAAAACCAAACTACTTTCCTGGAATGGTACCTGATAGAAAAAGAATCATTACCTCTACAGAGGCACTTTCATTAAAAGAAGTTCCTAAGCATCTCATTGTAATTGGAGGAGGAGTTATTGGGTTGGAACTGGGTTCTGTTTACAGCAGATTAGGTTCTCAGGTAACAGTTGTTGAGTTCCAAGATGGTTTATTGCCAACCATGGATAAAACCCTTGGTAAAGAACTTATGAAGATTCTAAAAAAAGAAGGCTTTAAGTTTTTATTTAATCATGCTGTCCAAAAAGTAAATCCCACCAAAGACGGAGTACAGTTAGATGTGAAAAACAAAAAAGGGGAAATTATTTCTGTTGAAGGAGATTATTGTCTGGTAGCTGTTGGAAGAAAAGCGTATACAGACAAGTTAGGATTAGAAAAAATAGGTATAGAAACTGATAAAGCTGGAAGAGTAATTACCAACGATCATTTACAAACTTCGATAGAAAATGTTTATGCCATTGGCGATGTAGTTAAAGGAGCGATGCTTGCCCACAAAGCAGAGGAAGAAGGTGTTTTTGTTGCCGAACTCATTGCCAACCAAAAACCTCATATAGATTACAATTTAGTACCTGGTGTAGTTTATACATGGCCAGAAGTAGCTGCAGTAGGAAAAACAGAACAAGAATTAAAAGAATCTAACGTAGATTTTAAAGTTGGTCAATTTCCGATTCGAGCTCTTGGTAGAGCACGAGCCTCAATGGATATTCAGGGTTTGATAAAAATAATTTCTGATGCATCTACAGATGAAGTTTTAGGTGTTCATATGATTGCTCCGAGAGCTGCAGACTTAATAATGGAAGCTGTTGTAGCAATGGAATATCGAGCAAGCGCTGAAGATATTGCTAGAATTTGTCATCCTCATCCTACATATAGCGAAGCAGTAAAAGAAGCTGCATTGGCAGCAACAGACAATAGACCATTACATATTTAATATGACAAAAAACAAAATTGGGGTCTTGATATTAAATTTAGGAACTCCTAATAGCCCTTCGGTTAAAGATGTAAGGGTTTACTTAAGAGAATTCCTTAATGACCCAAGAGTAATTGATATTGGCAGAATTGCTCAATTATTATTAGTTAACTTAATTATTGTCCCTTTTAGAGCCCCAAAATCTGCCAAAGAATACAAGAAATTATTTAAAATTGGAGGTGGAAAATCTCCTTTACTAACCTACGGGAACAATCTAACTAGCAAATTAAAAAAACTTGCTTCCAAAGAATTTGACGTGGAACTTGCCATGAGATATGGTTCTCCAAGCATGGAAGATGTCTTAGGAAAGATGAGAATGGAAAATTATGATAAAATTTATATTTTCCCTTTGTATCCTCAGTATGCCTCCGCATCTTCAGGATCTACTATTGAAAAAGCATTCAAAATTATCAATAAGTGGTGGGTTATTCCGGAAATATCTGTAATTGGGCAATTTTACAAAAACCCCAATTATATTAACTGTATTGTCAATAGAGCAAAAGAATTTAATATTTCACAATACGACCATGTTATGTTCTCCTATCATGGCATACCTGAAAGACACGTTGACAAGGTTTATTTAGACGGCAAACCTTGTGCAGATCATTCTTGTGAAGATGAAATAAACCCTTTAAATGCTAATTGCTATAAAGCAACCTGTTATGCCACCACAAGATTACTGGTAAAAGCACTTGAATTAAATGAGGGTTCCTACTCTACATGTTTTCAGTCTAGACTTGGAAGAGACCCATGGCTAAAGCCATATACAGACCATGTAATTGAAAAACTTGGAAAAGAAGGTAAAAAAAGAATTTTGGTTTTTTCACCTGCATTTGTTGCAGATTGTTTGGAAACTACCATAGAAATTGGAGAAGAATACCTAGAGCTATTTGAGGAACATGGAGGGAAAGAAATCCAACTAGTTCCTTCTCTTAATGACAATGACGATTGGGCTGAAGGCCTTTTCAATATTATTAAGGAAAAATTATAGTGGATTTATCTACTTAAAATTTAATTTTTGGAGGTTTTTTTCGACAATACACTTTATAAAGGATCTAAGGCTTCTTGGAGCTCTACTATTGAAAATCCAAAATTATTTAAGGAATTGGAGCTTTTTATTAGTAATAATAAAAAAGAATATATAATCTGTTTTTACTCCTATGATTTAAAGAACAATATAGAAAACTTAACATCTACAAATAAAGATGATGTAAAATTTCCAGATATTCATTGTTTTGTTCCAGAGGAAATTCACAGCAATTATTCTTTTGAAAAAGAAAAAAAATCAAGTCAAAAAATATTATTTCAATCTACTGTATCTAGAAAAGAGTACTTGGAAAATGTTTTGAAAATTCAAGAGCATATACAAAAAGGAGACTTTTATGAAGCCAACTATTGTTATCAATGGATTTCAAAAGTTGATAATCTTAATTCCAAATTAATTTTCGAAAATTTAATGGACTTAACCAATCCTCCATATGGATTTTATGCAGATTTGGAAAAGCATTATGTTATTTCAGCAAGCCCAGAACTATTCATTAAAAAAAGAGGAAATAAGCTATATTCAAGTCCTATTAAAGGAACTCAGAAAAGAGATTTGGATCCTTTAAAAGATCAGATTTTGAAAAACCAATTAAAAGAAAGCTTAAAAGATCAAGCAGAAAACAATATGATTGTTGACCTTGTAAGAAATGATTTAAGTAAAATAGCTACTAAGGGGTCTGTTAAAGTGGAAGAGTTAAGAGAGGTTTATACATTTAAGAATATTCATCAAATGATATCCACCATTTCTTGTGAAGTTTCCGAAAATGAAAGCATTTCTAACATTTTAAAAGCCACTTTTCCAATGGGATCCATGACTGGAGCCCCAAAAATTAAAGTAATGGAGCTAATGGAGGAATATGAAGTTTCAAAAAGAGGATTATACTCTGGTTCTTTTGGAATTATTCACCCAAACGGAGATTTTGATTTTAATGTAATAATTCGAACACTTATCTATAACAAAGCAAATCATTTATTATCTTTTCATGTGGGAGGTGCAATTACAATTGGTAGCAACCCCAACTTAGAATACCAAGAAACCTTAATTAAAGCAGAAGCACTATTTAAAGCATGTCAATAATTAACAATATTAATAAAGAGTTTTTAGCTTTTTTCAGGGAGCAAGAAATTAAAATTAATAGTAGGTTTTTAATTGGCGTTTCAGGTGGTAGTGACTCAATGGCATTATTAGATATTGGTTTAAAAGCTGGCTTAGATATTTCAGTAGCTCATGTGAATTACCAATTGAGAAAAGAAGAAAGTGTAAGAGATGGCTTAATTGTGAAACAATATTGTTTAGACAACAATTTGAATTTCTATTACAAACAAGTTGAGATGAGTCTAATTAAAAACCTTCAGAACGAAGCTAGAGAAGTTAGATACCAATTTTTCAATGATTTAGCAGATGAAAATAAATTGGATTATATACTTACTGCACACCATCAAAATGACAATCATGAAACTTTTCTTTTTAATGCGTTAAAAGGCAGTGGCATAAGTGGGTTGAAAGGGATTCCCGAAAGAAATTCAAAAATTTTAAGACCATTATTACAGTTTACTAAAAATCAACTTTTAGCTTATGTTAAAGAAAACCAGATTAAATATGGAACTGACAGCAGTAATTCATCCACTAAGTACGATAGGAATTTTTTAAGAAATGAGGTGTTTCAAACTCTAATTACCAAGTTTCCAAAATTTGAACAAGGGTTGACAAATTCTATAAACTTTTTAAGTGCTGATTATTCGTTACTTAATAAGCTAGTAGATGAAATTATTCAACCGCAATTGGAAGAAACAAAAAATTATACTCTTATTAAATTCAAGACGTCAGTTCCAAAAAAAGCTTGGTTCCATTTCTTTAAAAAATTTGGATTTAATTATTCGCAAATTAATAATTGGGTAGAAAGTGATTCTCAGAGTGGAAAGTTTATAGAAAGTTCCACACATCGTATTTCGAAAGACAGAGGGAATTGGATGTTATCAAAAAAGGTGAATTATAGTAACCTTGATAAAATATTTCATATCCAAAAAAATGAAACCATAGAAACTCCCATTAAGCTAATTGGGAAGATTTGCAAAAATTTTTCTTTTGAGAAGTCTAATAATAAAACAGAGTTTTTTGATTTTTCAAAGCTAGATTTCCCCTTGAAAATACGTAAATGGAAAAAAGGAGATAAAATTCAACCTCTTGGAATGAAAGGAAGCAAAAAAGTAAGCAACATATTGATAGATTTTAAGAAATCAATTGTAGAAAAAGAAAATATATATGTTTTAGTATCCAATAATGATATTGTATGGATTGTAGGTGTTTTAATAAGTGATAAATATAAGGTGGAGAAAAATTCTACTAACTATTATAAGTTTGAATATAAAGAAAATTAAAAATCACAGTAATGAGTACAACCTTTTCCTATTGCCAACGTATAAATGAAAAATATATAATTCGAATATTTCTTGATTACAAGGAATATCGTTGTAAATTTGCCAAAAATTTTAAATGAGTTTTAAAAATTTAAACTTCATATTTTTTTGTTGCTTTACCCTTCTAATCGGCGGTAATTTATTTTCTCAAGAAATTGAATTTCCTGAAGATAAAGTAAAGCACTCTATAACTGCTGTTCAGAAAGGTTGTGAAGTTTCTATTATTGCAGATATAGAAATTGAAGAAGGATGGCACATAAACGGTGCAAATCTTCCTTTAGAGAGTTTTTCAATTCCAACAGATTTATATTTAGATACATCTTCTATGTTTGTTATCGAAGATACTATCTACGAACCAAATTTTGAACATGTTTACGATGATATAGCAAAAGAAGATTTGTACCTACATGAGGGGAAAATTACCATATCAAGAAAAATATACGTTAGCTCTGGTAAAGATTTTATCCTAAAAGGGTTTTTCACTTTTCAAACATGTGACGATAACCATTGCTTACCACCTTATGACGGGCCATTTGAATTGAAAATTAAAGGATGTGATGTTGAAACCCTTAATGAAATAAACTTCAATTCTAGTGAAGTGGTCCAAGAAAATAGCTCTAATGATTTGGTGGAAGATGATATAGAAGAAACCAAAGAAGTCGTTCTTGAACAAGAAACTTCAGAAGTTGAAACAAGTTCTAATACCGAGAGTAAATCTAATTCTAAATCGTTATTTTTTATTTTTATAATCTCTTTTCTTAGCGGCCTTGCCGCCCTTTTCACTCCATGTGTATTTCCAATGGTGCCTATGACTGTAAGCTTTTTCACTAAGCAATCTCAAGACAAAGCATCTGGGATTAGAAATGCAATACTGTATGGCTTAAGTATTATAATTATTTATGTTTTATTAGGAACCATAATTACTGCAGTATTTGGCGCAAGTTTTCTTAACTCTTTGTCAACCAATATTTACTTCAATTTATTTTTCTTTCTTCTACTTATAGTATTTGCAATTTCGTTTCTAGGAGCTTTTGATATAAACCTTCCAAATACATGGGTTACCAAAGCAGATTCTGCTTCAAGTAAAGGTGGATTTTTAGGAATATTTTTCATGGCATTTACTCTTGCTCTAGTGTCTTTTTCTTGTACCGGCCCTATTGTTGGAACCCTTCTTGTTGAATCGGCAACGGTTGGTGGAATTGGACCTTTTGTAGGAATGTTTGGTTTCTCTCTTGCACTTGCTCTTCCTTTTGGTCTATTTGCAGCATTTCCTGGTTGGTTAAACTCTTTACCAAAGTCAGGTGGTTGGTTAAATACCGTCAAAGTATTTTTAGGATTTTTAGAATTAGCATTGGCATTTAAATTTCTTTCCAACGCAGATTTAGTTATGCAAGGGCATTTTCTAGAAAGAGAATTATTCATAGCAATATGGATAGGGATATTTTTGGTTCTTGCTTTATATTTATTTGGGTTTATTAGGCTTCCAAATGATGGCGATATTAAATATCTTTCAGTCTCTAGATCGTTACTAGCAACAACTGTTTTGATTTTTGTAATGTATCTTATTCCTGGGTTATGGGGTGCTCCTTTAAAGTTAATTAGTGGATTTCCTCCTCCTATGAGCTACAGCGAATCTCCTGGTGGAATTGGGTTTTCTTCAAATGATAACTATTCAAAAAACACTAATGAAAACACCCATTCGGGTCCACAAGGACTACCTGTATTTCATGATTTAGATGAAGGTTTGGCATATGCTAAAAGTGTCAATAAGCCTACATTTTTAGACTTTACTGGTCACGCATGTATTAACTGCAGAAAGATGGAAGAAAAAGTTTGGGGAGAAGAGGATGTAATAAACATATTAAGAGATAGTGTAGTAATAATTTCACTTTATGTCGATGACAAAAGAGAACTTCCTGAAGATCAACATTCTGAACAAGAAATTGCTCCTGGTAAAATAATTAATGTCACCACAATTGGTGATAAATGGAGTGCTTATCAAGCCAAAACTTATAAATCTTTATCTCAGCCATACTATAGAATGTTAGATAAAAATGGAGACGATCTCTCCAATGGTTCTGCAGATTATCTCAACCATGGTAATAGACAAGATTTTCTCCAATGGTTAAGAACAGGGCTTAAGCAATTCAAGAGCTCTTAAATGAGATCTATCTTCTTATTTATTGCCTTTTTTATTTATCTAATTTCATTTTCTCAAAATCCAGTAAATTGGAATATTTCTTATAATAAAAATACAGTTGTATTTAGTGCAGAAATAGATTCAAACTGGCACTTATACGCTGTTGATGTTCCTTTCCCTAATCAAGGTCCACTACCTACAATTGTGGAATTCAAAAAACAAAAAAACTATTTATTAAAAGGAAAGGTTTATCAAGAAAAACCAATTATTAAATACGATAAAGATTTTGGAATTGATGTGGCTTATTACCAAAACAAAACAAATTTTTACCAAAAAATTAGGCCTATTTCAGACTCATTTAAAATTCAGGGAAATATTAATTATATGGCCTGTGACGACAACCAATGTTTGGCCCTTGAAAAAATATTTAATCTACAGGTTAATCGTCAAGATTAGGGGATAACCATTTTTTCATGATAGATACATCTACTTTTTTCCGACTACTTAAATCCTCAACTTGATCCATTTTTATTTTTCCCAAACCAAAATATTTAGAAGATGGATTTGAAAAATACCAACCAGAAACTGATGAAACTGGATACATTGCTAAAGATTCTGTTAACTTCACTCCTACTTTATTAGTAGCGTCTAAAAGATTAAATATGGTTTCTTTTTCCGTATGGTCTGGACATGCTGGGTATCCTGGAGCAGGTCGTATACCTTCATATTTTTCTTTTATCAGTTCTTCATTTGAAAACTCCTCATTACTATAGCCCCAAAAATCTTTTCTCACTTTTTGATGTAAATATTCTGCTGCTGCTTCAGCCATTCTATCGGCAAGAGCCTTAATCATAATAGAATTATAATCGTCTAGATCATCTTCAAATTTTTTGGCTATTTGGTCAATTTTTTTTCCAGCAGTTACAACAAATGCTCCTATATAATCTTTAATACCAGTAGACTTAGGTGCAATAAAGTCTGATAAAGACATATTAAAAGCCTTGGATGATTTCTTAGTTTGCTGTCGCAAGCAATGTGAAACTGCTAACAATTCACCACTTTCGTCGAAAATAAAAATATCATCTTCTATAGTGTGCGCTTCCCAAATTCCATAAACTACATCCACCTCCAACCAATTTTCTTCTATAGCGTGGTTTAACATTTCTTGAGCATCCTTAAATAGTTTACTCGCCTCTTCACCTACTATCTCATCCTTAAGTATTCTTGGGTATCTTCCATGAAGCTCCCAAGTTTGAAAGAATGGGGTCCAGTCAATATAAGAAGCTATTTCCTTAGAGGATAAATCTTTTAAATGAAAAACTCCTTTTTGTTTTGGTGTTGAAGAATTAAAATTCTCCCAATCTATGGGAAACTTATTTTTCCTAGCTTCATCAATAGTTAGGTAAGATTTTTGGTCTTTCTTCTTAAAATGATAAGTTCTTAGTTTTTCGTATTCCGAGCGAATTTCGTTCAAAAAGTCTACTTTGGTATTTCCTAATAATTTCCCAGCTACTGGTACTGATCTAGAAGCGTCCAGGACATGAATTGTTGAACTAGATGGCAACTCTTTCTCTATTTTAACTGCAGTATGAACTCTGGATGTTGTAGCTCCGCCAATTAATAGTGGAATATGGACATCGTTTTTTTCCATTTCTCTAGCAACATCGATCATCTCATCTAAAGATGGGGTTATCAATCCACTAAGACC
>TARA_B110000977_G_scaffold191570_1_pt1 | contig 13355 bp, 8 predicted proteins | sample TARA_B110000977 | Tara Oceans TARA_B110000977 (sample SAMEA4397798) | marine metagenome | biome: Polar Biome; feature: [SRF] surface water layer (ENVO:00010504); material: water (ENVO:00002006), including particulate matter (ENVO:01000060) such as... | depth 5 m | reverse complement strand
ACCCCCGCCCCCGCCCCACCCGCCGCCGCCGTACGTCGAGATGCATGTGGTGACCAGACGTTTGCTGGACGTTACAAAAGACGTTTCATCTGGCACCAATGCGAAATCCACCGAATCCAAAGTCTCGTCCCAAACGCGTGTTTCCCAAACCGTCGCCACCCGCGTAGCGCGCTTCTTTGGGATGACGAAAGTTTCATCAACCTTGTTGGGGTTGCACTTTTTGGTGTTCTTCATCGCCGCGTGTTCCTTCCGGGCTGACGCTTGCTTGATCGACGCGGAGGACTCTGCGATGCGGTGCGCCGCGCTGGACGGCGAGTTAGCGCCGAGCTTCAACGCGTTCGAGGATGAGGATGAGGACGAGACGGAAGATGAGGAGCAGTTCCTTTTGCGACGAGGCAACCGAGATGAAAACCGTTTGTACCTGTTGCTTCCGCGACGCACGCCGACGCAGCGCGCGACGCTTCCGGGTAAGACAAGTCAGTCACGAAATTTTGGCAATGACGACGACGACGACGACGACGACGACGTCAACTCGAACAGCAGCAACACCAGCGACGACGACTGCTCGCTTTTCGCGCCCCTGACTTGGTCTAACAGCGAAAACTTCACGTCCCTGGAGTGGTTTCGGTATTTCGTGTTCCGGTACGCCCTGGAGGTTGCGTTGATTTTCGTTTTCGCCGCCGGCGCGTCGAGCCGCGACTTGACGCACCTCGGGTATTTGTTGCTAACCCTGACGTTTCTGCGGATTCGCGACCTTGTGATGGTAAAAGGCGACAACCTGTGGAGGTGGTTGCGGTGGTACAACCTGTTCGCGATCACATCGGCGTGTGCGTGGACGTTATGGTTTGGAACCAGCGACTTGATGAGGGGAACCGGGATTGATACGTCTGACCAGACAGCATACTCCACCGGCGGGTGTTCCGCGGCGCGCGTCGTGGGCGTGACAAGTACCGCCGGTTCGTTACTCCCGGATTTGTTAATTTTCGTCGTCGCGAGGGTAACGCAGGTGGTGATTGCTTCTGAGACGCACAAAGCCGTGGTATTGATGGAACGCGAGGCGCGCGCTTTGGGTCGAGCAAACGCCGAGACGGGTAAACAAAAGTGGCTCGCGGGCGCGCTTTCGCGCAGAGTGCGCCTCGCGAGGGAACGGGAAGAGCGCCGGCGCAGGGCGGAGGACGTGCGCGCGCACGTGGAGCAGTTATCGAAAGAAGTGCTTGATTTGGAACACAACGCAGCGCCTGTTGAGCCTATGTCGCCCGTTCACAAGCACGCAACCTACGACGCACACGACAACGCGCGTTCATACGCATCCGAATCGTCCTTCGTCAGCGCGGGTGAGGAAAACAAGGACGCCAAGGAAACGGAAATTTCTGAAGAGGATAAACTGGATGCTAAACCTGGACCCGAAAACCCCAGCACGCGTCAAACGTCCCCGGAAAACCCAAACAAAGGTCCAGTTACTACTTACGGTGAACGCCTGTTACACACGCTTCGCGGTGAGGTCGCGGATCCCTCGTCGACGCTAGGGCTTGTTATCGGCGGTTTGACCACGATAACTCCTTGGCTCGCCGCGCCAAACTCAAGCGCGTGTTACTTTTTCTTCTTCGCCGCGTTCGCGTTTGACTTTTCCGCGGCGACTTTGTTGTACCCGACGAGTCTAACGTTGTACGCCCTGCTCGCGCCGCGGAAACCGTCACTCAAGTTCTGGAGTTCCATGTTGATGTACTCGGAGGGCGTGTTGCTCACCGGGTTTCTCCTCGCCATTCCGTGCGCAAGCGGGTGTTTCGCATCGCGAAACTGTTTGTCGTCTTCGTCCAGTGCCGGCGTCGTGGTCAACGGCGCGAACTGGGTCAACGCCCCCGTGTTCTTCGCGTACCTCGCCACGCTTTTCCACCGGAGCGCGCTGTTGCGGAACGGGGAGATGGACGATACGTTCCGGGCTCTTGAAAGGAGTGGGGATGGGGTACACGGACGGAGCGCCGAGAACGGCCGCGGAGCGCGGGATGGGAATTCGCGCACCGGGAACGAGGATGGGACGACGTCAGGTATCGATTCACCCACGGAAGATACGTTCGTCGACAAAATTCAAGCTTTCGTCGCGGCCGCCGAGGCGTTTTTCCAAAAAGTGTTCACGGAAACCTCGGAGCGCGACCCGAGCTTCGTGGCGGTGGCGGTTACTACAATCGAAAAAGGGGAACCGTTTTCTTCCAGTGACGAAACCGGGAACGGGAACGACGGGGTTTCCTGGGAAGAAGTCGCCGTGGCGCTTAACGTTGTGTTGCACGAACACTACCGGTCGGTCGGTACGTCACGAAGCGCCGACGCCACGGACACGGCGTGCGCGAAGAATCCGCCGTTTCTGAAACTCGTGGAAAGCGACCCGCACACCCGGAAACAGTTCGCGCGCTCGTTCTTGGCGGACGAAAACGAAAACCCGGCCGCGAAAACTCCGCGAAAAGCAGCCATCTTCGCCGTGACCGCGCCGGCGCAAGCGCTCACCCCCGCCGCGGACATCGCGAGGGTGCTGCAAACGGCGCAGCTGCGGAACTGTCTGCGCGACGACGACGTCGTGCGAAACGAACCCAACAAAGGTACGTATTGGGGCTTTCCCAAATCCCGCCTCCCTGTTCGGCCCGATTACGCCCGACTGTTTGCTCATACAAGTCACGAAAGTCACGCACCCACACTCGCCGACTCAAGACTGACCCTTTTCTTTCCCAAATCGCAGTTCCGAAATCGTTCCCCAACCTCGTGGCCGTGATTTCCTTCCACCGCGGCGGGCGGGATTTCTACGCCCCTACGTGCGCCGTGGACTTCGCGTCGTTCCTGTTCGTCCTGTGCTTCTACCAAGCCACGGTTCACTTCGACACCCGCGGCGAGGCGCTCGCGGAGACGTACCACCAAGGCTTGTTCCCGATCGACTACGTGTTGGCGGTTACCGGGTGCGCCATGCTGTTAATCGTCGACCGAGTGTTGTACCTCCACCGGTGGCACGTCGGGAAGGTTGTTTACCACTTCCTTTCCTACGTGTTCTTCGTCACGGTTGCGTTCCGGTTGTTCCACCGGCACGGGGTGTTACAGCCCACGGAACAAGGCCGAACCTGGCTTCTCCGCGTGTTCTTTCTCCTGAAATCCACCAGCTTCGCCTTGAACGCCCGGCAGCTGCGCAGCGGGTACCGCGGAGCGGGGGTACTCAGTACTCCACGGGGAGTTTGTTCCAGGTCAAACGACGCTTTTGTGACGGATCGAACCGAGGACGAGGGCGATGCGAGTTTTGACAAGGGTGCTGCTGATACGAAAAAGGGTGGTATCCAACATACTGATACCAAGCAGGGTACCAAACCGCTTTCCCGGTTAGGGCCTTTGTCCTTGATCGACGACGACGGCGGCGGCGGCGGCGGCGGCGCGCCCACCACGCGAACCGACTTCCTGACCTACGTCGGCTATTCGTTGTACTTAGCGGTGCCGTTTCTGTACGAGCTGCGAGTGCTGCTGGACTACACCTGCCTGGATTCGTCCCTGGACCTGCACGACTGGCTCAAACTAGAAAACATCACCCGTGACTTGTTCAAAACCAACGTGCGGAACCAAAACTACTTCCGCGTGAAACAGTTCGGCACCCCGCAGCCGCGGTTCAAGAAAGTGTTCCAGCAAGGCGGCGGGGTTTTTTTGTGTCTTGTTTTGCTAATCGTCGCGCCTTTTTTCATTTTCAGCACCAGCAACCCGCAGGTTGGGATAAATCCCGTGTTTGGAGTCAGCGTGAACGTTACGATATCGAGCGCTTCGGTTGGTGGTGCGCGCGGTGCTTTTTCGGGTGCGTCTGTTTCTTCTGTTGGTGTATTCAGTGCCTCTTCGGGTGCGTTTAATGCCTCTTCCAGTGAATCTAGTCACGGTGGATCATCAAGTAGTGTTGTCCGTACCGCGACCTACCTTTTGTTCCAAGGCGGGTCGCGGGTTTCGTTCGAAACGCCGACGGAGTGGCGGTCGCTGAAAACTTCCGGTGACGACCCGCATCAAAAGCCCCCCGTCCAAAACCCGAAACAAGTTCAGCAAGTTTGCGTGGCCCCGGATTCGGACAAAACCTGGTCCTTGCCGCCGCCTGTTTTGCGCGAGTTCAACGCCACGGTTTTGCGGGTTGGGTCGCTGATTACCGTGCAGTGGGCGTTCACGCGGCACTTGCCCGTTAATAACCGAGTCGTTTTCGCGCGGAGCGAAAGCGTGACGCTCGACGACGCTTTAGTGGCCCAGTTCAAAAAAGCGCTGGCGCGTTCTTTTGTTGACAAGAGTGGTGATGATGGCACGAGTCATGATAAACGTGATGAGGACAGCAGAAAAGCAAGCAACAGTATTACCCTGCCATCCCTGTACCCACGCGTATGGCAACTCCCGGGCAACGGCGACCCGAAGGGGAACTACACCACGAACGCGCGGGTGGATTGCGTTTTGAGTTTGCGCGACGACAAACCGGGCACCGACGACAAAAACAACAACAACAACGCGCCGGTCACGCACTGGTGGGGTTTGCGGTGCGGCGCTTTCGACGACACAGACGACGCCGGTTCAATCCCTGACGAGGCGAGTACGGATGACAAGAAGAACAGCAACAAGGACACACGTTTGTCTTCAAAGTCGTTCTCGTATCCGTGTGTTTCCACCGGTTCCGGGCCCGAGGTTGTTTTAGTCTCAGCGTTAGTCGCGACGGGCGCGCTCGCGAGCTTTTCAAAACTCGTCGGCGGCGTGACCGGTATGTACCTAGTCTACGTCCTCGCGGTTGGGTCTTTCGCGCGATCGCTTTCCACGAACCTGGTGCACAAAATACCGTTCAACGACTTGCCGTCCACGCGGCGGATCGGGAGGTTGATCGAGGACATCTACGCCATGCGCAGGTCACGCGAGTTCCACGTGGAGGAAAAACTGTTCTGGCTGTTGATTCGCATTTACCGCTCGCCGCAGGTTTTGTTTGAGTTCAGCCGGGGAAGGGACGGCGCCGCGGAGCCGGAACGCCCTGTGCAAGGGAAAGGCGTTTCCGGTCATGGTTCTTTTGGAAAGGCGGGGGAGGGCAACGGGGGAAAGAACGACGCGGTGCGACGGCGCGGGGGGTGGACGAGCGGGGATTTCTTTTAGGGAAGAGATGTTGATGACACGGAGGTTGGGTAGGAGTGATGAGGAGAAGGAGAAGGAGGATTAGAAAGGAGGTAGGGAGGGGTTGGAGTGATGATGAGAAGGAGAGTTCGATTTCTTGGGAGAAAAAACGATGGAGACGATTAAAAAACCAGACGAGTTAGATTTAGACGAACTTTTGATATACACAAAGGTTGACGATCCACTTGTTTACTCACCCCGAACCCTTGAAGCATACCCTCACCAAACACTAGAGACAAATCACCTCCTCCGTCCGCCCTGTAGCGCCGTTCACCGCGAACACCGGCGTGGGGGTTTCCGCGTACTTCGCCGCTTCCACGCGCACGCGCTTACGATAGGTAAAACAAAGTGTCAGTCTTGTATATCGCGATGTATGGACAAACAGTCACCAGCTTCGGTAAAACAGGGAGGCCGGGATTTGGGAAAGCCTTACACACGTACCTTCGCGTACTCGACTTTGTTTTTAAACATGGCGTACGCCTGCGAGTTCGCGGCGTCGCCATTGTTCGGGTTGTCCAGCAGCTCCTGCACGCCCACCAAGATCTGCTTCACCGTGATCGACGGTTTCCAGGCTTTGTCTTCGTTTAAGATGCTTAGACACACTTTTCCCGAGGGGTAGATGTTGGGATGGAAAAAACCGGCGGGGAGTTTCACGAGGGGCGGCTTGCTCGGGTACTCGTCGTTGAACTCCAGTTTGACCGGGTAACTGCCTGAGAGATAAAAGCCGAAAGGTTCAGTCTCTCGTAGTGTTCGTAACTTGTATTCCGCAAACAGCGCGTTTGTGATGTATTTGTAACAGCCGCGAGTACGCCAGTAAGAGTTACCAGTAGTAAGTACTTCCGTTGAATGACTAGTGTAGTCAAAGAGGGGCTGTAATCAGGTCGGCGAAACGCGGTAAATGGGAAAGCCCCGCACCTTGTTCCCACAACGTCCCCGCTTTCCCCGGGATCTTGCACTCCCATATCAACATATCCACGCTGCCGTCCTTGTTCGGTTTCGGCCGCGCGACGAACCCGTGAGGGTGGTCTTTGCGCCAGCCCTTGCGCTCGATCGCGAGGCGCTGCTTCGCCAAGGAGGTCATGCCAAACGTGTGCGGTGTGGAGATCTATGAAAATGAGAAACCGGGCACCCCCGTCGTGTCCGGTCGGGAACGCGACCACGGAAGCGTGCGTTCGCGGGTCAAACGTTCACGCGCGTGCGCCCGAAGGAACGACCGCGAAGCGTCTCTGACCGACGCGACGCGTCAGCGACACTGCAGTGTGCCGCGATGTGCGGATCTGAAGATGAGAGGAACGAGTGATGACTGGGACAAATTTCGAATTTTCAGATTGCTTGTGCCAAAGCAGATTGTGGGAAACGAGCCACGGGGCATGGCACAACCGTGCGCGCGGTTCGCATGCTGTGAGAGGTGCGTTTGGGGGTCTCCGCGAAGAAGTTCAGGCGCGGCATGGTAACCAAGCGGTGCTCACATGGCAAGGAGAAACACAAGTGCGCGGTGTGCACCCCCTGCCCCAACGGTAGGGTGAAAAGCATCTGCGCGGAGTGCAACCCCTGCCCGCACGGGAAGGTGAAAAGCGACTGCGCGGAGTGCAACGGGTGCCCCCACGGCAAGCTGAAACGCAGGTGCGCGGAGTGCAACGGGTGCCCTCACGGCAAGGTGAAACCCGACTGCGCGGAGTGCAACCCCTGCCCCCACGGCAGGGTGAAATACAGTTGCGCGGAGTGCAACCCCTGCCCTCACGGCAATCTGAAAAAGGACTGCGCGGAGTGCAACCCCTGCCCTCACGGCAATCTGGAAAGCAGGTGCGCGGCGTGCAACCCCTGTCCCCACGGCAATCTGAAAAACCACTGCGCGGTGTGCAACCCCTGCCCTCACGGCAAGCTGAAAAAGGACTGCGCGGAGTGCAACGGGTGCCCCCACGGCAAGGTGAAATACGACTGCGCGGAGTGCAACCCCTGTCCCCACGGGAAGCTGAAAGGAAACTTCGCGGCGTGCAGCCCCTGCCCTCACGGCAAGGTAAAAAAACACTGCGCGGAGTGCAACCCCTGTCCCCACGGCAAGCTGAAAAAGAACTGCGCGAAGTGCAGACGTACATCAGTGTCGATTGTTACGTGACAAGACTGTTTTGCTGCTAGACTACTTTCCACTCGCTCTCTTAATCTTTAAAGGCTAGGAGCTAGCCGCACTAGTTAGCTCGATGTTCGTAAGAAAAAGACTCTTTCGCTTACTCTTTGACCGACCCGCCTGGAAACAAACGCAGCAGCACGTCCCGCACTCGCCTGCCCTGCGTCGTGTGTTCCAGGCACGCTTCCTTCGCGGCTGGGTTTTCCGCACACACGGCTAACACGCGGTTCAGTTCAAGGCGAAGCAGCTTGAACAAAACGCCGACTTCCGCCGAGGACGGGAAGGTTTTTTTTTCTTTTTTCTTCGTCTTCTCGTCGTCGCGAAGACCGCCGCCGAGACTCACCGAAACCGTCGACGACGCGTGGTCCACGGAAATCTCCCCCCCGAAAAGCAACAGCGCTTCAAGCTGTACCACGGTGGTGTCCCGCAAAAAAACCCGGGACGTCTCGACCGCGGATTGGTACACCAAGAAGCCGGTTTGAGGTCCGCCGACGACGATTCCTTTTTGGTCCGTCTGGTGTTTAAAAGAAAAGTGTCAGTCTTTCGTAATGTTCATAACTTTCGTCACTTTCGTAACTTGTGGGAGCAAACAGTCTTGGGATACGGGCCGCACAGGGTAGCGCTTTTGCAATGTACTCAGAGAGGGTCCGTAAACCGTGTCGGGATTTGGGAAACGCGCAACACGTACCTGGTACCCGTTCACCGACGACGGGTGCACGGCGACTTCCAAGCCGGTGCGCCAATCCCTGACCACGGCTTTGTGCCTTGTACTCGTAACGCCTTTCGTAACGCCTTTCCCTCCATTTTCCCCTCCCGAGGTGCCCCCCCGGATCTCGCCCCGGAACACCTCGGCTACGTTGGGAAACAAACCGCACGCCAACACGCACCGGACGATGTCGTCGTTGTGTTTGTTCGCGTTGGCGCTCGCGCTTTTCGGGTCGAAGCCGTTTTCGGATAACTTGCGAAGCAACGAACTTCGTTCCCGTTGAACGTCGCTCATCACGGTTCGGTTCAAGTTGAACTCCCTGCACGTTCCATTTCGGTCGTCCGCGTACAGCTCGAACGCCTTAGACACGGCGAGGTGGTCGGACCGCGCGCCTCCGGTGGCTGGTGGTGTTTTTACCCGGTCGCCGCTCTCCGCGTCTTTCCCCGAAATGTTTCGAGTTTTACTTTCTTTTGCAAAGATTTTCCGTTTGTTACCAACCGCGGCGTCCTTGTTCAAAGGGTCCACGCCGAAAATCGGCTTGCACCCGAACGACGCCGCGATTGTTACTATGGGGTCCAAACACCCAAGCACCGTCGCGTACACCAGCATCTTACCCAGCCTCGGTTCGATTGGCAGGTGCGCCAGGTGAAACCCGAGGGGGGTGAGGGAGAGACGGGTTTTTTTTGTTTCATTTTTTTTGTCGTCGTCGCTTCCTTCGCTCGTAACCGCCAACGCCCCGACGCTTATTAACCGACCCACCGCGGACCGTATCGAAACCAACGACGGCGGGTCGGGTGTTTTCCCCAACGTCGCTTCTGGGTCCGCCAACGGCCGGGTCAGCATGGCGTGCATCACCAAACCTTCCAGCGGCGCGGTTTGAAGCTCGGGTAAATCGGTTTCGGGTTGATTCGTGGAACTCTCTGTTTTGGTGAACAGACGCACGCAAACCCCGGGACGGACCCTACCCGCCCGGCCTTTGCGTTGCGTGGAACTGACCAACGAGCACCAACTCTCTCGCAACGACGATCGCTCTGTTTGTGTGTCATACCACATCTTCTTAACCCGGCCGCTGTCGAACACGAACGCGACGTCGGGAATCGTCAACGAGGTCTCGGCGACGTTTGTGGCGAGGACTATTTTCCGCTTTCCGTGCGGCGGAGGGTCAAACGCGAGCTGCTGTTCCTTCCCCGTGAGCTGGCCGTGCAGGGGTAGGACGTGGAGTTGTTGCCAAAGCCTTTGGGGTAGGGACTTTTCCAGCATCTTAGTCACCAAGCCGATCTCCACGACGCCGGGAAGGAAAACAAGACACGCGTTTGTCAAGTCATCGCCGGTCTCGGTTTCGGCGAGAATCGCGGGTAACGCGAACACCAAGTTATTCGCGTACGAATCAAACCCGCTTTGGATCGAACCGGGTTTCATGTTGTTATTGTTCTTCCCCTTACCACCCTGAAAGTTACCCTTAGAGGTACCCGTAAAAACATCCTCCATGAACCTTTCCTGCACCGGAAACGTCCGCCCCTCGATATGCGGCTTTGGAATTGGACCAAAGCCGTTCCCAAAGTTGAAATACGCCTCGAACGTCCCGCTGGCCATCGTGGCGCTCATCAAAATAACCTTCAACTTGTGTTTTTTTTTTTCACCACCGCTCGTTCGCGTACCCACAAGATCCCGCAAGTAGCTCAGTAAAAAATCAGCCTCCGCGGTGCGCTCGTGAACTTCATCTACGAACACGTGCGTGATACATTCCAAGGTTTCGTCGGTGACTAGCCGCCGCAAAAGAACGCCGGTGGTCATGAAGGTTATTCGGGTTTTTCCCGAAACGCACGTGTCTCCTTTGACGACGTAACCGACTGTTTCGCCGACGTTTTCGCCAAGCTCAGCCGCGACCCTCCGCGCCACGGAAGTCGCCGCGACCCTTCGCGGCTGCGCCACCACGATGTTCACCTCGGCTCCTTTTTTTTGGGCAACGTATTCCTCGAAAATGAATTTAGGAACCTGCGTGGTTTTGCCGGATCCGGTTTCGCCGGTTAACAGGGTAACCGGAGACAACGAGTTCTCGATGGCGTCCACGATTTCGTCGCGCTTTTGGTGCGCAGGAAGCCGCTGCGGTGTGCCATGGCCATTTTTATGGCCGTTTCTTCTTCCGTTAAGCAACCCGAGCAACCGCTCGTTCTCCAAGTCCATCGCCGGACCGGGGGTGAATCTTTTGCGCCGCTCGTTTCGTTTGGAACCAGACGCGCGCGCCGCCGCCGCGAGACGAAGCCGCGCTTCGGGCGAATAATCTTTTGACTCGTTCGCAAAGTCTGGGGAGTCCATGCCAGTGATACCAGTGCCTTCATTCGGATTCGTCTCATCTCCAGCAGTCAGGTTTCCTTCATCGGTAGCGCTCGCTTTTTCCTTTCCCTTTTTTTCACCCGGAACCGGTCGGTCCTTCTCGAAACTCACAAACACCGACGCGCCCGGTCGCAACGAAAGCGTGTCAACAAGTTCCATCCCCGGTGGGGCGTGCATCTTCGCCACGTTGGGTGTTTTGCCGAGCTTGAGCTTCTGCTTCGCGGCTTTAAAAAACGTGTCTAAATTGCTGGACCGGGGGATTTGTAAAAGCTTGCTTTCGCCGGACGCGCTCGTGGCGGTGATTGGGATCTTCTCGCCCGCCGGGGATGGATTGTTCGACACCATTGGATGACCGGCGTCTCTGTCGTCAAGGTCAATTTCGTTACCCCCACCACCGCGTCCCTCCCGTCGGTCTGTTCGCAACGCGCTTCGTAACACCTTCTCCTTCTTCTCGAGCTCGCGCTCGTTCCGTCGCGCTTCCTTCGCGCGCTGACGAAGTCGCGCATCGTCGTCGTCGTCGGCGGGCGCTTTTTCGTCGCCACCATCTTTGTCCTTCCCCTCACCACGCGGTTCGTCCTTCCCCTTTCCCGATTTCCCGTCCTCCTCATTCTGGTCGTCCAGGGATAAACTATAGATCAAGTCAAGCAGGACCTGTCGCGACCCGGCGTCGAGCCCGACGCGGGACATCCGAAGTGGCGAGATGGGAGTCGGCGGGACGAAATAAATTCTTAACGGACTTTTTGGTTTGATGATGAGACCTCAATACATGAACCTGCGTCGGTACACGACTACGTGGTTTCCATACAACGCGAGCTTCACCGAAACCCGGAGCTGATGTGGACTGAACAAGACACCTCATCGTTAATCAAGCGCGAGCTCGATGCCAAGGAAATCAAACACAAAGACGTCGCCTTCCCAGGCGTGGTGGGGATAACGCGTGCAAAAATATAAACGAGTCGTGTGCGAGTCGTGTGCGAAAGCGTCGTCGTATTTGTAATTTCAAGTGTTACGTTGAGCGCGTTTCGCGACGGCGGCGATCCTCCAATGCCGCGGCGTCGTGCGCTGTAAACTGCCGATTGGTCTCCTGCGCTCATGCCGCGGCGGCGTGCGCTACAGTTTGCCCCGCCGTTCGCGGCCGCGAAGTGTGACCCCGTCCCGAAGCAAGCTGCTCTGTTTTGTACGAATCACACGCCTGCTCGATGTCAATCGGCGGACTCAAGTTTCTGTACGCGCGCGTGAGAGGAGATAACGTCCACTGCGATTTATCAAGGTTAGGGAAAGGTTTCCACCGTATAACGTCAAACGTGATCAGCTCGTAGTCGCTTTGCACGGTGATGATTCCATCCGATTCCTCCCTAAGTGTCGCCCATCCCCGGGCGGCGAGACCCACTACGTTTCCTGAAACCACGAAATCGCGAACTTCGCGCCCCTTCGCGGTGTCGAGTACCTCTACGTGCGCCATCAGCAAGTTACCCTGCCAGTGGCAGTCCAGTACCTGGTGACTCACGTTATCCATGCTCAGAGAACGAAACGTCGGGCGTGTGGGGGATGGGTGGCCTGATTCCCCGAGAGCGCGGCGTTCGTTGACGTGCGCGGCGTACGCGGCAACCTCTCGGTCAAGCACAGGCGCCGCGTACTTGCGGCCGTTTTCGTTAACCTCGTTCTTCATGTGGATGGCGCCATACATGATGAGTCTGCCGTCGTTTAAAGTGAGGCTCCTCGCGACGGCGCGCTTGCGACGTCTGATGACGACGTTTGTACCGGTGGTCGTCATGACGGCGAGCGATCGCGTATCGTGCGGGATGCTCCTCGTGATGGGTGCGCTGCGAGGCTGCGGCGGCGGCGACGAAATACAAGACGGCGTCAAGGCTGTTACTAACCGTCTCCACCCGCGTGCGAGGCGCGCAAACGTGTCGATGCGCGCGGGGCGGGCGGGCTCGGCAGATACGAGTCTCGGCAGATCTGGGCGGCAAGGGGCGGACACACGCGTCTGGACTTCCCCCGCGGTCCCCCAGGTCACCTGGTGACCGGGAGGAACCAGGTCAAAAGCGGGGTGTGCTGCGGACACCGAGGTGTACTTCCGGCAAAGAGGACAGGATACGAGCGTGCCGTCGTCGCGTGAGTTCCACGCGACCCATTCGTTGAGGCATTTCGCGCAAAACGCGTGCTGGTCGTGAAGGTACAGCGGCTCCACGAACAGCTCGCGGCAGATAGGGCACGTGTACCGCTCGAGGTCGTCGTCGGGTGCGTCTTGCTGCTCAAAAGTTTCCGCCGGGGACGTCGGCGGCGCCGGGGACGCCGTTGACGTCTCGTCGTCGTTCGTGCGGTGCGGGGGACGGCACGCTCGCCTGAACACACGCCTGACGCTAGAGACGGGCATGCCGTGTCACGCGATACGTTCGCAGCACGCGATACGGCTGGCGCGGCGCGCGCGAGACTAAGGAGTCAGGGGGACGACGCTTCTTTTGAAAAAGTGGGGCGCAAAGCGAAAAAATAAATTGCAAACAATTACAGTAAAGCTTCGTCCTACCTATTACACGTAGTATCCATCCTCACGCGCCCGCACTCGTGTCTCCCCTTTTATCTTCCTCTAGCCAAACGCTCGCGGAGGCGTAGTTCGCGAGCGCGTGCGCCAGCATCGCGACCGCGACGTCCCCGGTGTACACGGCGGCGGCGCCGTAAAGCGAACCCACGAGACTCGCCCACGCCGCGAAGTACACGTTTCGTCCCCCACCCACGTGCAGCGCGCCGAACACGGCGCCGCTTCCTATGACCGCGGCTGGCCACCCTACCAGGGGCAACAGCACGGGTAGCAGCACGCCTCGGAAAAGCGTCTCTTCCGCGACCGCGGGAAGCACGGAAACCGTCACCACGTCCCCTGAGATTGTAAAAAGAAAGTGTCAGTCTTGTATGGGCAATCAGAGAGGCGGAATCTGGTGGGTGGGAAATACGCACCGACCCCGTCCAGCGCGCGAAGCACTTGGCGGTTGCTGCGGTTGGTGGCTTGCGATGGGTAAAACAAAGTGTCAGTCTTGTATATCGCGATGT
>TARA_B110000977_G_scaffold403_1_pt1 | contig 13360 bp, 5 predicted proteins | sample TARA_B110000977 | Tara Oceans TARA_B110000977 (sample SAMEA4397798) | marine metagenome | biome: Polar Biome; feature: [SRF] surface water layer (ENVO:00010504); material: water (ENVO:00002006), including particulate matter (ENVO:01000060) such as... | depth 5 m | reverse complement strand
ACTACTTCTTGAGAAAAGTTAATAGAAATGCTATCGTTTTCAGTTATATCGAATTGAGAGGATGCAATACAATTATTAGCATCGGAAATAACTAAGTCATACTGACCAGCACTTAAATCATTTAAGTTATTTAAATTATTGTTTGTAGAAAATCCTGCAGCGTTATTTAACGAATAATTAAATGGAGCAGAACCATTAGTAACATTAACTGTTGCAGAACCAGTATTATCACCAAAACAATCTACTTGAATTAGATTTTCGATATTAATAACAACCTCATCAGGATTAATTAGCTCAATGGAAGTAGAGTTTATACATCCTAAATTTTGGTCTGTCAACTCAACCGAGTAAATACCAGGACCAATATTGGAAAGAGAGTTAATCGCCCCACCTTGTTGCGAAGGAATCTCCACTCCATTAAGAGACCATTGATAAGAAATTACACCATTTATGGGATCATTATTTAGGTAAAAAGGATCTACATATAAAGAAGCAACATTGTCATCAAAACAAATATTTTGATTTAGCTCAAATATCACACCTTGAATTAATGGATTTGTAGAAGCAGTAATCTCAACAGTTTCTTGAGGTAAAACACATCCGTTAGCGTCCACACCATTTACATATATTAAACCTTCGGCTAATCCTGTTGCAGTATTTCCTATCTGAGAAATATTATTCTCCTGATTGATTGTCCATAAATAATTTACTGGACTAGCAGCACCAATGGAAGATACCTGAGCAGAAGCGCCATTTACATTAGAACAGTTTGACGGAATAACAAGAGTAGTCAGTTCAATTTGTTGAGGCTGATCAATAGAAAATGTTTGTGTTTGTATACAGCCTAAACTATCGATTACTTCTAATTGATAGTTTCCGATAGCAACATCCTCTAAAACAGCACTAAAACTTATTGGAGTAATGTTAGCCAAGGAGATTACTGATGACCATACCGAATTAATATTACCAACCGTATTCTCTACACTGAATGATGCAGAACCAGAGCTAGCTCCATAACATATTACATCGTTCTCATTAACCGTTAATAAAATTTCATTAGGGTCAGTTAATAAAACTGATTCGCTAAGCTGACAACCAGAATCATCACTAACAATAAATGTATAATTATCGGCAACTAAAGTGTTCGATAAACTTTGATTTGTAACCTCGACATTCGATGAGTTAAGTAAACTATAGCTATAATTGCCAGAACCACCACTAACTTCAGAAGAGATTATCCCGTCGCTTAATCCAAAGCAAGAAGGACTAGAAGAGTCTAACACTAAATTTAGTGCAGTAGGTTCTCCAAGTACAAACTCTGCTGTAGAAGTACAGAAATTAGAGTCCGTAGCAATAACAGAGTAAGTTGCAGAAATTAAGTTTTGTATTGTTGGGGAAATACCACCATCAAGAGAAGATATTTGTCCGCCATCTATAAACCAGCTGTAATTGAATGATCCTACACCACCATCGGCATCTGCTGTTAAAGCACCGTCGGAAAAACCATTACATATTATTGGAGTAACCACAAATTCGATAGAAATAGGATCAGGATCAACAATCGCTACACTTTCAGTGAAAACACAACCATTCTGATCGGTAATAATTAAATCATAGTTACCTTGAGAAAGGTTGGTAATGTTATTAGAAATAACGCTTGAAGGAGACCATAAATAATTAAACCCTCCATTCGATCCGCTTACAACAGCATTAATAATTGCATCCGAGGATCCTATACACGAAGGAGGAGTAATTATTGTATTTACCTCAAAATCTGGAATCGCGTTAATTGTAAAATACTCAATAGATTCACAACCTAAAGCATCCACAATACTAACATAATAATCACCAGCTGAGAAATTGTTAATACTTAAGACGTTTAGGTCTAATCCGTTTATTGGAAAAATGTTTCCGACCTCATACCAATTAATTTGAAATGGCCCTACTCCACCTGAAAAAGATAAGTTAGCCGAACCATCTTCTATATTCGGGCAAGAAGGAGAGTTCGTCAGAACCGTTACTAAAATAGTATCTATTTCCGGCACTGTAACTCCAAATATCTGAAAATTAGAAGCAGGTGTAGAACAGCCATTTGCATCCGTAACTACTAGAGGATAAGTTCCTGACTGCAGAGGATTTCCTGACACAAATTGTTCTAATCCATTTTCTTCGAAAGCAGCAAAAAACTCGTAACCAAAGAAACTAATATCATAAGGAATTACATTATTGTAAGGTGTACCTCCAGTAATTGTCATATGAACTTGTGGTGCAAAAGAATTGAAACAATCTACATTATCTAATGTGTAGCTAAACGAATAAGGCTCAGGAGATTCTATTAAAGCATTAAAGGTGTCAAAGCATCCTCCAGCATCTTCAACAAAAACATTATAATTACCCTCAGGCAATGATGAAAAGTTTATAAAATTAGTATTAGTAAAATACTCTTGTAATAAAATACTTCCGTCAAACAAACTAACTTTAAATGGAGGAAACCCTCCTACAAAAGTGTTAGTTGAGAAAATTTGAGCATCATTAACACCAGTACAAGTCGGTTGTGCAACATCCACTTCACCAATAGAAAAATTACAAGAGTCTTCATTAATCACAAACTGTTCGAATGAAGAACAGCTATTTACATCTACCACTTCAATATTATAAATGGTTCCACCACATAAAGAATCTATAGTTGGAGACGAATCTCCATTAGACCAATTATATGTAAAAGGCCCTTCTCCTATTACAGTGGTAATACTAGCAATACCATTACAAATTCCGTTTGGAACAGATGAGGTATTTACTAAATTAAATGAAAACTCTTCTGGGTTCTCTAAAACAAGATTACCTATTCCAAGAGTTTGAGAAGAAACAAAACACTGCTGATCGTTTTCAACAGTAAATCGATATGCTCCTTCACATAAAAAAGAAATTACATTAGTATTTCCGATTAACTGATCGTTATTTTCATTGAACCAGCTAAAAACTTCTGTTTGAGCATTTAATGTATTTACATTAAATGCTCCATCGCAATTATCAAAACAACTAATCTCTTGAGTAGAATAATTACTGTAGCTAATTAATTGTGGTGCTTCTAAATTTATTGAAATAGGCTGGGAAGAACAATTTGTTTGATCGGAAATAGTTACGCCATAAATACCTGGGTTAAGATCTTCGACCTGCTGAATTGAAGGTAATGAAGGGTCTGACCAATTGTATAAATAAATACCTGTTCCGTTTGTATTTCCACCTTGAGCTACTAAAACAATCTGTCCGTCAGAACCAAAAGTGTTTGTTCCTGGTGCACAATTCGGATAAGTAATAAGTGTATCGGCCAAAGTAATTTCATCTGGCTGGTCAATAGTATAATATTCTATTTGTTGGCAGTTTGATGAATCAGTTACAATAACAACGTATTGACCTGCAGATAAACTAAAAGGATTTACATCTAACAAATTTAAGCCTTGGTACTGAATAGTATAATTTCCAGAACCTCCACTAATATCAGTTAAAGGATCTACAATTATCTTACCATCGTTAAGCCCAAAACAACTAGGCGAAACAAGCTCAGGAGCAATTACAATAGGCTCAGGCTCTTCTAAAACAAAATTATAGGTTTGAAAACAATTTGCAAAGTCACTTATTTCTAAAGTATATTGCGTTCCGCTTGGTAAGGTTAAAGAGCTATTCAATGATGAATTAATAGAAATATTTGGTAAAATATCATCAATAACACCATCACCATCGATATCCCCTTGCATGAAGCAATTATATGGAGCAATTCCTCCAGAAACATTAAAGTTTACTAATGCATTATCTCCATTACATTGAGCTACCTGAATGTTAGGGTTAATACTTACATCACAAGTATCTTCATTTACTGCATAGTCGTATAAATCTACACAACCTTTATTATCTGTAACAGTAAGCGAATAAATTCCTGAAAACAAATTGCTAACATCTTGATTTGAAGAACTGAAATTAGGGCCTAGCCAATCCGATTGGTAAGGGCCATTTCCACCAACAATAGTAATATCAATAGAGCCGGTGTTAGATCCGTTAATTACAACATCTGTTATACTTGAAAAAACTTGAATCTGTGGCTGTTCTTCAACAGTAGTTGTTAAATTTGTAGCACAACCCAAATCATCAACAATTTGATAATCGTATTGACCAGCACTTAAATTATTAACCGTGTAAGGAATACCTAGAAGAGTCTGATTGGTATCATTATCTCCAATTATGGTGTAAGCACCACTTGCTCCAGAAATATTAAATGTCAAACTTCCATTAGAAATTAAAGCATTTTGGTTAATGTCTATTTCGTTACAACTAGGCGATTGCGAAGTAGTATTAACTAAAATAGGATCTGGCTCCGAAATAGTACTTACTAAAATTTGCTGACAACCATTTCCATCAGAAAGTGTGGAAGAGAATAAACCAGCGCCTAAATTGAAAACAGAATCTACAACGAACTGTCCATTCAATTCGATGGTATAAGGAGGATTATCATTAGAGTAATCGTACACGATGTAACCATCGTTATATCCAAAACAACTTACATCAACTACATTTGCTGAAAAGTCTAATGCTGGAGGATTTATAAAGGTAAAATTAGTAGAAAGCGAACAACCGCTATCATCGGTAACATTCAACACGTAATCTCCAGCAGCTAAATCATTTATTAGATTTCCTGAGAAATTATTTCCAGAATTGATTTCTTGCAAAGAATAAGAATAAGGAAAAGTCCCTCCACTTGCTAAAACATCAACAATACCATCGTCAACATTGTTACAACTAGGTGTAGAAGTTGTAAGAGAAGCAAAACCTAATACTCCAGGCTCGACAATATTTACGGTAGTAAGCAGTAAAGACAGACAGTTATTGTCGTCAGTTACGGTTAAACTATAATTAGATGGTGATAAAGAATCAGGGTTGGCAGTATTAAATAATTGTCCGTTAGATGACTCCCAACTAAAAGTATAAGGAGATACACCTCCTTGAACTTGTGTGTTAGAAATAAACCCATCATCTTCATTAAAGCAACTTACATTATTAGCAGTTGCAGAAACAAAAGAAATAAAAGTAGGTTCTGTTATTTCAAAAGAGAAAAGCTCTTGGCAAGAACCATCGTTAACAGATAGAGTGTATGTACCTGCTTCTAGATTGTTTAAAGAGTTTGAATTCCCTAAAAAAGAATTGCTCTCGTCAACCCAGCTATACGTATAAGACCCTGAACCACCAGAAATGGTAATATCTAAAAATCCGTCCGAACCAGAAAAACAGCTCACGTTAGTAAGTGTTGAATCTGAAACAACTATTTCGTTAGGCTCATTAATGAAAAATTGAGTGAGATAATTATTGTTAGTACAATTGTTATTATCTACAACCGAAAGTTCGTAAAAGTCAGGGGCTAAATTACTTATCTGAAATATATTACTGTTTAAAAGGCTGTAGTTGGTTGTTGGAGAACTCAAGCCTGATAATGTCATGTTATAAATTGGGGAACCGCCTAAAACCTGAAGGTTAACATCTCCATCTTCAGCTTCAAAACAACTTACATCGTTAATGTTAAATAATGACACATCAATACTATCAGCAAAATTGATAGTGAAACTAGAAAGAGTTGTACAGTTATTTTGATCGTTTACAACAATACTGTAAGAGTCAGCTGGTAAAGCCTGAACATTATTTGTGCTAGTTCCATTTGGCCATTGGTATTGTATTGTTCCAGTTCCTCCTGAAGCACTGATTGTAACCTGCCCTAGATTCTCCACACAAACAGGATCAGTAATTTGCTCGTTTGTTACCACTAATTCTGGTATAGGGTTTATTGTAATACTTTCAGATGGACTCTCACAATCAATATTATCTTTTACTACTACAGAATATGTTCCCGCACCAACTATATTAGATTCTGTTGTTACAGCATTGCTCCATAAGTAAGTATATGGAGCCCCATTTCCTCCATTTGGATTAGAAATAATTTGTGCATCACCAGAGTTAAAACAACTTTCAATAACAGATTGAGATACATTAGGATCAATTATTGAAGGTTCAGAAATAGTAGCACTAAAAGAGTTGTTCTGACAACCGTTTCCATCCGTTAAAATCAAATTATATTCTCCTCCGGCCAGATTTGTTATTTCTGAAATTACAGAACCATCATTACTCGAAGAACTATAACCGTTTGGACCAATCCAACTAAAACTTAATGGAGGAACTCCTCCAGTACCGGCTACTTTAAGAGAACCATCGGTATCTCCATTACAAATTAATATTTCGTTAGATGAAAGCTGCTGAATATTTGTAATTGCTGGCCAAGTAGAGGTTGTATGGTTAAGATTGTCTAATTCATTAAAAGAATCATCATAAAGCACAACATTATAATCACCGTTTAATTCAAAACAATAATCGAAAGTACCAATGTTTGCTACTGATGAAAAATTAGGGTCGTTAGTAAAGTCTTCAAAAATACTTGCAAGTTGACCAAAGGTTCCGTCGCCAATATCTCTCCAAACCCATAAATCGTATGAGGAATTATTATCAAGGTTTTGAAACTCAATATCTACACATTCAAAATCTCCATAACAGTTAATAGAACTTGTAATGGTTAAGTCGTTAATTGATTGTCCAATCAAAAAAATTGGACTCAATAATGCTAGCAATAAAAACTTATTAATAGTCAAGGTTAAAGATTTTACTTGTTAAAAACTTGTTCAAAAGTAATTTAATTTTATTTAAAAACACCACATATTTATTAAAATCCAACAAATCCACATGATTAGACGACAAAAAATAAATCTGAAATTAAACAAAATTCAGTGTTTATTATTAAAATGGTAAATTCGCAGCAATTACCTTTTACCTTTTAAACCTCCTTAACAATGATCAATAGTGTCGTTAAAAAATTAATATTAATGTCGTTTGCAGCAATGAGCCTAAATGGTTTTTGCCAAACAGAGACCCTATTATTTAATTATACTGGAGCATCTCAAACTTGGGTAGTTCCTCCTTGCGTCTATACTATTGATGTTAGTGCTGAAGGTGCAAGTGGTGGTGGATCTAACTCAGGACAAGGCGCTGTAATAAGCGGAACTTTGAATGTAACACCTGGACAAACACTTTTTATAAACGTTGGAGGTCAAGGATCAGCAACTTCTGGCGGTTTTAACGGAGGAGGAGCTCCTGCTGGAGCTAACAATCTAGCTAACAGCTCTTTTGGTGGCGGTGGCGCCTCTGACATCAACACTTCAACAAATTTAAACGATAGACTTATTGTAGCTGCTGGAGGTGGAGGAACAGGAGGTGGAACTACAGATGCTTTAGGCGGATTCGGAGGATGTGATTCTGGAACCAACGGAGATAGCCCATTTGGAGACGGTGGGACTGGCGCTAACCAAACAAACGGAGGTGGCGGAGGGCCACCTTGGATTGCAAGTGGAAACTTTGGTACCTCTGGAAGTTTAGGCCTTGGTGGCAACGGAGCTAATGACCCATGTTACAACTTAGGCCCCGGAGGTGGTGGCGGTGGTGGATACTACGGCGGCGGTGGCGGAGGAAGTGACTGTTTCGGATCAGGCTCGCTTGGTGGTGGAGGCGGTGGCGGTGGCTCAAGCCTTACTCCTGCTGGATTTTCATGTACCCAAAATTCTAATATTGGCAATGGACTCATTTCTATAGAATACACTCCTACAGTAGATTTTAGCACTGACGTTCAGGTTCAGTGCAACAACTACACTTGGATAGACGGAAACACATACAGCGCAAACAACAACACAGCTACTTATGTAACAACAATTAACGGATGTGAAACAACTGTAAATTTAGATTTAACAATACTTAACAACACTTTTAGCACAGATATTCAAAGCCATTGCAACTCATACACTTGGATAGATGGAAACACCTATAATAGTAATAATAATTCGGCTACCCACACTCTTATTAATAGCAATGGATGTGACTCTATAGTAACTCTAGATTTAACCATCTTAAATACTTCTTTCGCAACAGACAATCAAACCCATTGCAATTCTTACACATGGATAGATGGAAACACCTACACTAGCACAACAAATTCTGTAACATGTACCCTAGTTAACAGCAACGGATGTGACTCTATTATAACACTTGATTTGACCATTGAAAATACTACATTAGGAACCGACAATCAAACCCATTGTAACTCTTACACTTGGATAGACGGAATCAACTACACAAGCACAAACAATTCCGCTAGCTGCACTCTAGTTAACAGCAACGGATGTGACTCTATTGTAACACTTAATTTGACCATTGAAAATACTACATTAGGAACCGACAATCAAACCCATTGTAACTCTTACACTTGGATAGACGGAATCAACTACACAAGCACAAACAATTCCGCTAGCTACACTCTAGTTAACAGCAACGGATGTGACTCTATTGTAACACTAGATTTAACTATTTTAAACAATACATACAGCACCGACAGTCAAACCCATTGTGTTTCTTACTCTTGGATTGACGGAAACACCTATACAAGCAACAACAATTCCGCTACTTTCACATTAACAAATAGCAACGGATGTGACTCCATAATAACTCTTGACTTAAGCATCCTGAACACAACTTACGGAACAGACATTCAATCTCATTGTAATTTTTATACTTGGATGGATGGCAACACCTATAATAGCAACAACAATAGCGCCACTTATACGCTAACTAACAGTAACGGATGTGACTCTATCGTAACTCTAAATCTGACTATATTAAATAATAGCATAGGAACCGACACGCAAATTCAGTGTGACTCGTACGTTTGGATGGATGGGAACACTTACACAAGTAATAACAACAGCGCTGTCTTTACCTTAATTAATAGCAACGGATGTGATTCTATAGTAATTCTCGACTTAACTATTCTAAATACAACATTCGGGATAGACAATCAAATTCATTGCCAAACTTACACTTGGATGGATGGAAACACCTACACAAGTAACAATAACTCAGCTACCCACACTTTAGTTAATAGCGAGGGATGTGATTCTGTTGTAACTCTAGATTTAACTATCTTAAATACCACTTACGGAACAGACAATCAAATCCACTGTAACACTTACACTTGGATAGACGGCATTACATATACTAGTGACAACAACATTGCTACATACACTTTGGTTAATAGTAACGGATGTGACTCTATCGTTTCTTTAAATCTATCGATACTAGACAAGCCAAGTTTTGAAATAGTATCAGATCAAAATTGGTGCGAAACTGATAGCCTAAAAGAAATTGTGATAAATAATTTCGGAGTTCCTCCTTTCCAATTTACCGTAATGAAAAATCAGGAAGTAATAGAAAACTGTTTCACTATGAATTCGACCGATGCATTTTCTATTAACGACCATGGATTTTATAACATAGTAGGCTATCAAGACAACATATGTAACTCAGATACTGTTGGACAGTTTAGCGTTATTTACAGACCCTCACCAAATGCTGACTTTACTACTATTCCACTAGAATCAGACCTTAATAATCCGGATATTTTCTTCAGAAACCTATCTACCACCAATTGCAATGTAAATTGGGATTTTGGAGATGGAATTGGAACTGACTTTCTAAATTTCAATACCAGCCATACCTATAGCGATACTGGAATTTATTTAGCAACTTTAGTTTTAGAAAACCAATACAACTGCGTAAGTACCACTACTCAAACAATTACGATTCATCCTTCATTTGATATTTTTATACCCAATGCGTTTACTCCAAATGGAGATGCCAACAACGACATCTTTAATCCGTCCGTATACGGAATTACAGGCTTCAATATGATTATTACTAACAGATGGGGCGAAGTAATCTACCAAACAAACGATCAGGCAAAAGGATGGGACGGAATGCTCAACGATAATTCACAAACATACTCAAACGGAAACTACACTTATCGAATTGATGTTACTGATTTCTTTGGGAAAAATCGATTTTACATTGGTCAAGTAGCGTTAATTAACTAAGCTTTATTTCTTAAGAGATGGAGCCTCTCCGCATTAATCTTTATCGTAATGCCATTGTTCTTTTACTCTGTTTATGTAAAAAATCACAAAAGAAAAGAAAGAGATCGCAGAATAACAAGCAACAATAATTATGGCTGTTTTAGTGCTAGCTTACACTTCATTAGAACTGAGGGGCTATTAAATTAAAAGTTCCTAAATAACAAATAGCCTAGCAACATACATTGTTACTAGGCTATTTATTTTAGTAGGATAATTATTAGGATCTAATGAACTCGTAGAATTCATTTCTTGTTTTGTTAGATTCGATAAATTCGCCAGTTAGCTTGGAAGTCTTCATCTTAGTTCCCTGATGGTTGACCCCTCTACATTGCACACAATTATGTGAAGCTTCAATCATTACAGCTACACCTTTATTGCTAGAAACAATCTTGCTAATAGCATCATGAATTCGTACTGTTAGGCTTTCTTGAATAGCACCTCTTCTAGCGAAATGCTCAACGATTCTATTTAATTTACTCAAACCAATAATCTCTTGGTTTATTTGAGGAATGTATGCTATATGGGCCCTACCCATTATAGTTTGGTGGTGATGAGAGCACATAGATATTACAGGTATATTTCCTTCAAAAATAATACCATCGTACTCATTATTAGGGAATGTAGTGATTTTAGGAAAAGCATTATACCTACCCGACCACAAATCATTTACGTATGCTTTAGCTACGCGTGTTGGAGTTTCTTTAGAGTTAGGATCATTTTGCCAATCACAACCTAGGGCATGTAAAAATTCGCCAAACTTTTCAGCAGCTTTTTCTATCATAACCTCCTTCTGGGCATCGTTTAAAGGTCCGTTTATATTAACCCCATCAGCAAAGCCGATATTTCTCAACTCAGGATTTATATCAATAACAGGGGAAGCCAAAGATTTATTTCTATTAGAATCGTCCATAATTATTTTGTATAGGTTTTGTTGCGCAAAGTTATACATTTTAAATGATTATATAAAAAACTATGTAGAATTTTAACAATGACTTATCTTTGCAGCATGAAAAAAGTACTAGTTACCGGCGTGTCAGGCTTTATTGCTCAGCACTGTGCTGCTCAACTTCTCCACAAAGGATATGCTGTTAAAGGCTCTGTTAGAAGCACCAATAAACAAGATGAAATTATTAGTGGGTTTAAAAACAGCAATATCCCAATTGAGAATTTAGAATTCTGCACACTCGACTTATTAAGTGATGACGGATGGAAAGAAGCCATGGAGGAATGTGATTATGTTTTCCATATAGCATCACCATACTTCATAAAAGTGCCCAAAAATGAAAATGATATGCTTAGGCCAGCAATAGAGGGAACTATAAGAGCATTATCGTTTGCTCAAAAAGCTGGAATAAAAAGAGTAGTTCTCACATCCTCAATCGTTGCTATGATAGGGGAAGATTCTCAAAAAAATAAAACCCTAAATCCTAATAATTGGACAGACTTAGATTGGAACGAAATAACACCATACATTAAAAGTAAAACTAAATCAGAAAAAGAGGCTTGGAAATTTATTGCGAACCAAAAAGGACAACATAAAATAGAATTAACAACCATCCATCCTGGAGCCGTTTATGGCCCTACTATTACTAACAATTTAAATGGAGAATCAATGAGCATGATCACTAAGCTCATTCAAGGTAAAATACCATTTCTTCCTAAAACAGCCATTGCAGTTTCCGATGTTAGAGATATTGCCGCTACTCATATTCTGGCGATAGAAAAGGTAGAAGCCAACAACAAGCGATTAATTGTAACAACGGACAAAGCTTATTCTATAATCGAATTAGCTAAAATTCTTAAAAAAGAAGGATTCAAAAAAGTGAGTACGATAGCTGCTCCAAATTGGCTACTATACTTTTTAGCAAACTTCGATTCAGAAGTTAAAGGAGTAATTCCTTTTGTCGGTAAAAGCATCAGTACAGACATAAGCCTTACAAAAGAAGTCTTAAACTGGGAGCCAATAGATGTACGTAAGACTATACTAGACACCGCCTATTCAGCAAAGAAAGCTCTAGAATCTAAAAAGGATTAGTAGCCCAAACATTTAGTTCGGTAATGAATCCTTTATCGTCCATTTCCAAAACTGAAACAATAGAATGAGCAATTTCGTGAGCAGACAATTTATTGTATTCATCAACTCTTTCTGATCTATCCTCGCTGTAAAAAGCAGTAGTAACTTCACTAGGGTTTAGCTGACAAACACGTATGTTAAACGGCCTTAACTCAGCTTGCCAACATTGAGTAAGTGATCTTACTGCAAATTTAGAAGCAGAATACACACTTCCATGACTAAAACCTTTAACGCTAGCAGAAGAACCAATATTAATAATGGATCCCGACTTATGGGCTTTCATAGAAGGAATTAACTCTTTAGTTAAAAGAGCTAAACCGAAAACATTAGTGTTAAAAATAGTTTGAAATTGCTCTAACGTAATATCATCAAGCTTATCAAAAGAACCTATTCCAGCATTATTTATAAGAGCATCAACTCTTCCACCTAAAACATCTAAACAAGCCTTAGCAGATTGATTCATATTGTCTAAATCGGAAATATCAAAAAGTATGGTTTTAGCTCCAGTATATTTTTGAGCTTCATCGAGTCTTTCTTGGGATCGTCCTGTAATTAAAACAGTAGCTCCTTTATCGACTAAATATTTAGCAGTTTCTTTTCCAATACCTAAGCTTCCCCCTGTAATAAGAATATGTTTTCCTTCTATCTTCATTGTAAACTATTTTAAATTCTATGATTATTAGAGGACAAAAATACATCCTTTTAGATATAACAATTGTACTTTTACGAGATATAAATGGACTTAAATAATAAATATATCGTGTTTTTTGACGGAGAATGCAACTTTTGCAACTTCTGGGTAAAACAAGTGCTCAAAAACGAGCGAGAAAATAATATCTATTTTTCAAGTCTAAATAGTTCGTTCTCCAAAAAGAAGATGGACCAATTAAAAGTTGACCTAAAAAACACCGACTCCATCATTGTACTTTACCAAGATAACATTTACACAAAAAGCGACGCCATAGCATTAATTTTAAAACAACTAAAACTTCCTTTTCCATTTTTCGCCGCTATTGTATCTGCTTTACCCAATTTTTTAACAAACTTTTTTTACGATATAATAGCAAAATACAGATTGAAGGTATTCGGAAAATCGGAAAGTTGCGATTATAGCTTATTTCATAAAAAAAACAGAATGTTAGAATAAAGCATTCCTAAAATACTAGCTAATATTGCTTTCAAACAATTAATTTTATTTACAAAAAACCGTCTTTTTTTAAAAAAATAGTGACTACACTAT
>TARA_B110000977_G_scaffold115964_2_pt1 | contig 13361 bp, 6 predicted proteins | sample TARA_B110000977 | Tara Oceans TARA_B110000977 (sample SAMEA4397798) | marine metagenome | biome: Polar Biome; feature: [SRF] surface water layer (ENVO:00010504); material: water (ENVO:00002006), including particulate matter (ENVO:01000060) such as... | depth 5 m | reverse complement strand
CGCCCTGGTTTTGGCCACCCACGTTTTGCGCAACCTGGCTCACGGTCGCAACACCAGCGCCGTTGCTCCCGCTCATGGAGGACAGCGTACCGCTGCTCCCGCGTGACACGAACCCGTTGGTTTTCGCTTCGTGCGTAATCACAGTGAGATCAGCGTGTGAAGACGCGTTGGACAAAGAACCCGGCTTGTGCCGTGTGGGCGATGCCACGTGGTTTCGTTCCATGCTGTGCTTTTCCAAGCTCGTTAACGAGTCACTCGAGCCGTTGACGTTGCGGGTGGCGTACTTGTCGAAAGTCGCGAGCTCGGGAAGCGACGGGGCCGAGGAGTACCCGGCTGGCACAGGGGAGGGCGCCGCGTGCGCCGCCGCCGCCGCTTTCACCGCCGCGTCGCTTGCGGCGTTCGGTACCTGTCTACACGCGTCTACGAAGTGCGCCGCAACTTCAGGTTGATCCCCCCAGTGCAGCCGCACGTACGAAACAAGCACGTTCCGCCACGCGTACCCTTCCACGACACCCAACCCGGTCAAATCGTTGTTGGTCAGCTTTTGAGAATCTCGCGCGTCGCCTGTTTCAATTTTGCGAACAATTTCCTTTACCACGCCGTTGGTTTTTGAGTGCGTACATTCATCCTCGGACTCTTCCATGGGCTCCTCCTCCCCCGCGCGCGTAACGTCGTATGCGGCGAACCATCCGGAGTTCTGAGAGCTATTACTCGCAACACCATTGGCGTTTGATTTATGATTCAAATTCGGTTCAGAGACAATCGCAGAGCGGCGCCGGACGTACCCTTTCAGACACGAACCCTCCGGAAACAAAGGACACCCTTCGTTGATTGCGACCGTCACGTACCCGTGTTGTTGTTTCGAGCCGTTGTTAGCCTGCGAACCACCTCGTACCGCGACTCGTGTGGAGAACGGCGCCAGGCCGCACATAGCCCGAGGTTTACCCCCTCCTAAGTCACTCAAAGATTGGCTCAGAAAAGTCAACCCGCCGCACTCGGCGTACACAACGCCTCCGCTCGCCGCAAACGCAGTGACCGCCGCGCGTAGCGACCGGTTGTTCGTCAGCTCACCCGTGTGAAGCTCGGGGTACCCGCCTCCGAACAGGAGGCCCTTGCAGTTCTGAGGAATAGCATCGCCCGCGACTGGCGAGAACGGCACCAACTCCGCGCCCGCGTGTTCTAATGATAATAAATTTTCCCGAAAATAATGACAGAAGCCCACGTCCCGCGCGATTCCTATGCGCACGCCGTGCCCGCTGAAAAGCGGCCGCGGGAGCAACTGCTCCACGCCTCGGCCTAACCGTAACGCAGGGCCCACGTGCGACGCGACGTTTCCCACCATCTCAAGCGCGCCGCGAATGCTGCCTCGCTTAGAAGGGGACTTCTTCGGCGTACCAAGTGTCTGTTGGCCGCTTCGGCGCGGAGACAGGGGCGTCGTGGGGTGCTCTTTTTCTTTTTCCCGTTCACCCCTGGGGTTTTTCGGCTCACCACCGGTGGAGTCCCGACGCGGACGGTCCGTATGCGCTTCATTGGAGGTGTTGCTTTGGTGCTGGCGTGTGCTGGCATCGACTCGATTCGAAGAACCGCTTACCGTGTCTTCGTCTATCGTTTTCGTCTTTTCGTCGTCGCCGATGTCGTGAGATTCTTTGTCCTCAAAAGAAGCCGGCTCCGCCACAAACGGCCACGCCACCCCAAGCACTTTTGTCAAATCCACGCCCTGCCCCACGACGTGCGCCAGCTGCGCGGCGACGCCGGCGACGAACTTCCCGGCTCGGGGGGATTCGGATCTGTTGGACGTGGAGGTTGGGTAGCTTTTAGTATCCGCGTGGTTGTTTTTCTCATCGTCTCTTCTCTCCGTATTACCTCGCGTGTTCCCCGAGAAGCTCCCTATACCCACCAGCGCGCCTCCTATTGAGTCCCCCCCCCCGCCTGAAGTGCCGCCGAGGCTTTCGCGCCAGCCGCGGCGAAAGCGTCGAACACGTCTACGTTTCCATTAGCTGTTTCGGAAGGGCCCAACGCTGCGGCTGCGTCGTCTCTTTTCAGAGCTCCGAGAACGGGTACGCCTGGTGTCGCGTTGTGAATAGCTTCGCGCACCTTAATCTCATGCGCTTCGTTCTCCACCTTGTTCAGAATCACCCCAGAAATGGCGAGCTCGTCGTCGAAGGTAACGTGCCCCCTGACGGTTGCCGCGGCGCCTCGTGCGCTTTGGCTGGCGCAGTCTATTACCAGAATGACGGGCGCGCCCAGCCACTTCGCAATCTCGCTCGTCGATCCGCATTCGCCCATGTTGGCGTCATCCGCGTCGAACAACGTTTCCCCGCCTTCTATTATACTAACATCGACATCATCTTGTTCACTTATCGACGCCACTCGTGCTATATTCCTTTCTCGACTCTGTAGCCATCCATCCAAATTGTAACTCGGCCGTCCCGTCGCGGCTTCGTGAAGTAACGGGTCAAGCAAATCAGGGCCCACTTTGAACGCTTGCACGACTAAGCCTCTCTGGCGTAACGCGCCCATTAAACCCACGGAGAAGGTGGTCTTGCCCACGCCAGCGTGCGTGCCCGCGACGACGAGGATCTTCATGTCGTAGGTATCGGTTGAAATCCCTTTCGTTGAGCTTTACACACGGTCTGGTGTTTGCGGAACGACGACAACGAATCAATCGCCGCTTCACACTCCGGGCTCGCGCGCGTCCCTACGCACCACGGACACCAACCTCACACGTACCCCTTAATTCTCCACTCACCTCTTGTGACCCTCCATCGAACTCAGCTCGGGAAGAGAATTCCACAGTAAACAAGGCGTACGCCACGCGCGACTTCCGCTGTGAGATGAGAGAGCGGGATAACAAAACCACAACAAAACTCGCTTGCAAAACCGTGCGAGTGAGACGAACGAGTTGACGGTCTAAATGTATGACAGATTTCTTGAGTTTACACGGACTTTTGTTTTGCCAAAAGCCACATCGCCACGTCTCTGGTTTCGCCATTCCAGTCTCGCACAGTCTACGATGTCTGCTGCTGCTGCTTTCTCCCTTTCCGCGCGCGCCGCCGTCGCGACGCGCGTGCAAACTCCAGTGCAGCAGAGAAGAGGTGCGTGCCTTTTTCGCTAGACTCCTGCGCTTCACTTCTCCGGTCCCGTCGACCCGGAAAAATCCATCCATTCGCGGCGGTGGCTTCGGGGTTAGGGCTTTGTTTCATGCGTTGGCGCGGGTGGCTATGCGATTAGTATTCGAGACTATAGAGACACTCGATGCCTCCAGGACAACCCTCTAGGGACGCACGAGACGCTCTGTGGGTTTTTTCGCGGTCGCACAGGTGTTCACCAGCGCATCCGCGGAGCAACCGACACTCCGAAAAGCGGTTTTCGGATAACGTGGCTTTACAGTGTGTGGATGTGATTTTGCACCAATGCAACCAAGCGCTTGTGACTCTACGCATCACACGCAGCACCTTCACTCAAGACTAAAAGCACACTCAACTGACCTCTATCATCCCTTCCTTTTCACCCACAGTCGCTGTGACTACTAAAACCAACGCCGCTTTGACGGACAAGGAGCGCCGCCGGCAAAAGAGGCACACCAAGATTCGCGCGAAATTGAGCGGCACCGCCGAGCGCCCGCGAATCAGCGTGTACCGCTCGAACCAGCACACGTACGTGCAGGTGATTGACGACGAGAACCAGACTACGTTGTGCGCGATTGGCACGATGTCCAGCACCATTAAAGAGGTCGTCGGGAAGGAGGAGTGGAAGACGAAAACCGTGGACGCGGCGAGGGAGGTTGGCAAGGCGCTGGGTGCTATGTGTGTTGAAAAGGGGATCAAAACCGCGGTGTTCGACCGCGGGGGGTTCGTGTACCACGGGCGGGTCAAGGCGGTCGCGGAGGCGTGCAGGGAAGCGGGCGTGGAGTTTTAAATGTTTTGGGATTCAAAACGATTATAGATAGACCAACGAAGCGGCCATTCAATTGTAATGACAGTTTCACATTGAAAAAAACACTCCAGAGATTACGCGTGACCCCTGAAATGACGGTCTAAAAGCTCAAGTCAGGTATCAGGCTTCGATACCAAGCAACGAGAGGCTCGGGAGGACTTGTTATCGTGACAAGTCCTCGAAACGTTGCCTAACCAATCTCATCACACCTCGTCGCGACCCCTGGTACTCCCGTTTCGTTCGCAACATGGCGTGCACTTCCGCTTTCGTCGGGACGACCGCGTTTCTCAAGCCCACCACCACTCGTCGCAACGTTAGACGCAACGTCGTGACCCGCGCCGACGCCGCAACCTGCGTGGTGACACCCGCCACGGTGGCGACCCGGTCTGGCTCTGCTTCGGTCAAGGGCACCGTGCGCAAGCAAAACGAAGACAGGGCCGCGAGCTACGTCAACACAAACGCGCCGTCCGGCAGCCCGTACGCCATTTACAGCGTGTTTGACGGCCACGGAGGGTTCGCGGTTTCGCAATGGCTGACGGATAACCTCGCGAACATGATCGTCGAGGAGTGGCCGAAGGCTGATTTTTGCCTGGAAGCAATCTCCACGGCGTGCTTAAAAGCGGACTTCACGTTGATTCAGCCCCCTTCCGGGTTCTTAGGGGCGTTCGGGGAACGCGGTGTCGGCGGCGCGAAGTGTGGCTCCACCGCCGTCGTCGCATGTCTGTTCGAAGAGAACGGCACCACGAAGCTGTGCACCGCCAACGTTGGCGACGCGCGCACGTTGCTCGTCCGCGACGGCAAAGCCATTCAACTCTCAGTGGACCACGTCCCCGACGACGAAGCGGAGCGCCGTCGTATTGACGCCGGGAACCCGAACTTGAGAAAATCACTCGTCACGTTCACGGAGGGGAGCTGGAGGGTCGGGGGCGTGTTGGCGCTGTCCCGAGCGTTCGGCGACGCCTTCCTGAAGGAATCGGGAAAGTTTGAAGGCTTCGGCGAGCGGAACGCGGATTACGGGTCGGGTTTCGGGCTAAACGCGGAACCGGATTGCTACATCGAGCAGCTCACGGAGAAGGACACCTGGGTTATGTTAAGTAGTGATGGGTTGTTCGCCAACGACGAACGCGGCGGCGGCGGCGGGTTCGAGAACCAGGAGATTGCCGATTTTTTGTTGGCCGCGCCAGCGGATGCGACGCCCGAATCTTTAGCCAAAGAGCTGTGCTCCATGGCCGTGGGCAAAGGGTCCACGGACGACGTCACGGTAACGCTCATGAAGCTGTGATTTGGTGGATGGCATTGTATGGGTTTTTATGGGTATTACCCAGGCAGTGAGGTTAAAAGTGTTAGGAGGAAACAGTGAGCGGCTGGAAACGAGACGATGCCGAGAGAAAATGATGTGCGAGCGCGGGTGGCGAGGAAGATGGAGAGAGATGTGAGATGTGAGAGAGAGAAACTCTACGCGAGGGAACTTGCGAGGAGTGGCGAGTGAGGAGGCGTGTGTACAGGCAGTCGGAGATGACTGCAACCTTTTGGTCTTTGTATTGAAGACTCGAGGAATTTTTCACCACTGCTCAAAAACTGCATTTTCTGGTGACGTGTCAGCTCGTCGCGGAATCTGCCAGCGCGCCTGTCTTGTTGGTTGCCGAGAAAGATCGACGACCCCTTCCTTCTTCACTCTTCGCCGCGCTCCGTTTGGACGTTCGAGAACCTTTGCTCGCGATGGCCTCCATCACCGCCTCCGCCGTGTCCCTTCAGGTGCGTGGACGTTGATAGTATCTAGGAACCCGCGCGTGTCGCGTCGTGTCGCGCGCGGCCATCTTATTGTTCGTTCGTCCCGGTTGGCACCATTCACTAGTCTTCGACCGCGCCCCGCCCACGCTGACCTCCCCGTTCGCAAATCTCCGTCACCCCACCGACGCAGACCATCCGCGCGCCAACCGCCGCGCGCCGCGCCTCCTTCTCAGGCGCCGCGGTCAGGTGCGTCGATACTAGATACTCCCCTGATCGTCATGGGAGCGAATTAAATATCTTTGGCGAAGTGGTTGAGAATCACGCATGAAACACAAACGCTCGTGACCTGACACACTGACTGACCTTCCGTCTCCTCTGCACAACAGGTCCAAAACCGTGACTCACAAGCCGTCTCTGCGCGTCGCACCCACCGCGGCTTGGAAATCCGACGAATCCGAAACCTCCAAGGCGATGAACCCTGGTTTCAACTTCGCTTTGGCCGCCGTGGTCGCCGGGTCGGTCTTCACCATGGACGCCATCTCCCCCGAGTGGGCGGAAGCCGGACGGTCGGGCGGCAGGATGGGAGGCAGCTCTTTCCGAAGCGCCCCTAGAGGCGCCCCCCGGGGCATGGGCGGCCAATCAAGGCAAGCCCCTCCCCCCCAAGCCATGCGCGGCGGGATGGGCTACGGCTCGTTCATGCCGTTTCCCATGTTTTCGCCCTTCGGGTTCTCGCCATTCGGGTTCGGGTTCGGCATGGGCGGGTTCGGGTTCATCTTTCAAATCTTCGCGTTGCTGTGGATCGTGAATTTTGTGAGCTCGTTGTTGGCTTCTGCACAACAGCATCCCCCCGGGAACGACGACGACGATATGCCGCCTAGGTATTAAGGAGGAAGTATGAGCGGTGAGCGCTTCGCAGTCTTCTTGTAAAAAATTAACATTCAATTATCGATTCGTTTCTATTCATATCGTTTCTATCTCTATCGTTTCTTTCGTATTGTGGTGTCTGTACTCTGGTATGAGTATATACCCACACCTACACTCGTATCCACCCACAAGCATTACATCCACGCCATCCACCAAATGTACATCGCGCCCAACGATTTCCTGCTCGTGGCTTCTTCGATGAGCCGGCGGGCTTGGCCTTGCGGCGACAGGGGAAGCGACGGCGCGGAGCCGACGCCCACAACAACCCCTTCCAGCCGCGCGGTGATCCGGTCAAGCGCTTCCTTCCCTCGTTCAGCTTCCACTTGACCGTAGGCGTCGTTACCACGTCGTCCTCCGTTCCCGCCCCCCGCCTTGACGGCTTTGCTCCACTCCACCAGCGGGTCGTGCACGAACGTTTCCAGGACAGACATTAACGCTTCCCGGTGGTTGCGCAGGACGCCCAACGTGATTTCGCTCGCGCGCATAAACACCCCTTCGTACCCGCCCGCCCCCAACCCGTCCACGATGTTCTGCGTGCACCGGAACGGCACCATCTCCGGGGTCTCCAACTCCAAGCCTTTGTCGAACAGACAGGAGAAATCTACGTGCAAGCAGTCCCCGGATTCCTGGTCCAGCAAGATGTTCTCGCCGTGCCGGTCACCTAAACCCACGACGTGGCCCACCATGCTCCACACCGCGCACGTGTGCGCGAACGCGGTCCTGGTGCCGTGCCACGCCGCCGGCCGGTCTTTCCACCGGTTCAGGAACCAGCGGTGGAACACGGGGGGAAACTTTTTCAAAATCTCGCTCATCCAGGTAGTTGGCGTGGCTTTTAGTCTTTCGTGAATTTCTTTTACCTCGACGAGCGTTCTTTTATGATACATGCCGTCGTCCACGTAAAGCTTTTGAATCACGTGGCGAAGACCTGTTGTTGAAGGGACCCACTCGATGAGCCCACAATCTTCCGTCAACGGAATAACCGCGAAGGTTCTCAAATACAACCTTCGTTTTCGTGAGCTCGCGTCTCGCCCCAACAAACGGTTCAACATCGTGGTGAACTCCATCATCCGCAAGTCTTTCCGTAAGTCATCCTTCGGCTTGCACAAGAACGACTGCTCGAAGCCTTGCGAGTCGATTATGGTGAGCTTTTTGGGTTTCTGTAGACTCGCCAACACTGGGACGTCATCTTCGATGGCGTAAATCGTCGCCGGGTCGTTGGGAAACGCGCTCCACTCGGAAACCGTGGGGACGTGGTTCTGGTTTGCAGAATTTCTCAAACTCCCTGGAGGCAAACTCGGGGTTAACGCGGCTTGCCCCGGAACCATGACTCCACAAGGAGTCAACCGCCTCAACGCGGGAAACTCAGCCTTGATTGAAAACGTCTTCGCGCTGCGGTTATTTGGAAGCGGTTTCGGCTGGAAAGCGCAGACGCGAATAAGCTGGTCGCATAGGCTTGCGGACTGTTCAAACAACGGCCGCGCGCTTGAGGGCGCCCCGTCCTTCGCCCTGTCAAGAATCCGCTGCGCGTTCGTGGACCGGTCCACGTGCGTGCTTCGCGCCATGGCGGTCATTGACCACAGAACTTGGTTGGGGAAGTTCTTCACGAGCCGGTACAGGAGTTCGTGAATCAACGCCCTTGTTTCTGCGTGCGGGTGACACAACCTTGAAGTCAATTGCGGCAACGCGGGCAACCACGTGTACAACGGAAGCTTCTGCGAGAAATCCTTCAGCGAGTTCGTCGCCAGAAGCGCGACTTTGCGTTCCTTTTGTTGCACAGAAGTCAGCGTAGGTTGGTTTTGACGTTGCTGCTGTTGGCCTCTGGATCCCTGATTCGAAGTTCCCGAGCCGTTTGCGTCGGCGCTCTTCGCCGCCGCCGCCCCAACGTCAAACCAAAGCGTCAACATCCGCGGCAAGCTCTCGTACGCGTGCCTGTGGCCGTGCCGTAACGACGTGGCGTAGTGCTGAATGACTTCCACGACGTAATCCAACGATCGCTCGTCGATGTCGAAGGTTTTTTGACGCGAGTTTGTGCGGCTTTTATCTTTACCGTCATCGCTGGTTCCCCTTCTTAATTCACGAACCTTCGCGTCCTTCAAAAGGTCGTCCATGTACTTCGCGACGTGGAAATTGGCTTTCTCCGTGTGCCGCTGGTCACGAAGCACGTTGGAATAGATGTTCAGCACGTCGGTTTTCGAGCGCTGGCCAGTCGCCGCGCTCCACCGCGCTAGCCTTAACATGGCCCGCGACGTCGCGCTCGGATCGGCGCCTCGCAAAGAGCTGTCGTCCAGCGCTTCCTGGATCTCAACCGTGGCTCTGTGCGTCCGTCCGGTGGACCATAACAGCTTGGCTTGCTCCACCGCAAGCGCCATGCCCGGCGCTGGCGAGCGCTTCAAGCGCGAGGAGGGGTCACCGCCTGAGGAAGCCGCGCCCGCTGTAGAGCGCGTGCTCGCCGCCTCCAGCGCCGCGCGCGCTTCGAACAACGCGAGCTGCGCCGCGCCCGCGTGGCCGCTAGCGCGGCAAAGCTTCGCCTGCGCCAGCCAGGTGTACGCAGAGGCGTCTTCCGCGGAGGAACCGAGCGCTGCATACGCGGCTCTGCGAAGGGCTAGAATAGGCTCACGCGTGGCCATCGCGGAAGGCGTCAGCTCCAGCCGCGGATCCCAATCCCCGAGGCGCTCGATACCTAAAGGGCCGTCGAAAGCTTCGGCGACGGCGCGCGCGCCACCGCCGCTGCCGCGGCTGCGTTTCCCGCCCGCGGTACTTTTCAGCAAGCCGTTCGTGACACCGGCTTTGGCGTCAACCGTCATCACCGCTTCCATAGCCTCCTCGGCTTCGCGAATCAAGTGCAGCTGCACCACCGCGGGGTGCGCTCGGCGGTAGCTCCCTTCCATGGCGGCGGCTGCGAGGGGGGTGATCACCGCGTCGCGGCGATGTAGCGCGAGAAGCACTCTGCCCACGGCGGCTTCGCCGCCGGGGCGACCTGAAAAGTCGCCACCGCCGACACCAGATGTGCCTCCCGCTCCATCCGCGGGCGCGCCGCTCGCATCGAGCACGTCGAGAAAGTTTTCCAGCGAGTCCCATTCCCCTAAACGCCACGCCGCGGCGGCGCCCATGTCCGCGAGCTCGGCTCTTGCCGCGGGCCGGGACGCGATCAGCGTTTCAGTTTCCTTCTCAAGCGCGCGGAGGTGCCCTAGTCCCTGTAAACACCGAAGCCTTCCTCGTTCCGCGGGGTCCAGTTGTGTGGAGTCGTCCCCGTGTGGATTGTTTCCATTGTTTCCAATCGGCAAAGTTTCACCGCGCCGACTGGCGGACTCGTAGTGCGTCATCGCCTCGGTCCACTCCCCCGCTTGCTCGTGCTGCAAAAGCGCATCCTCCGCTCTTCTGCGCGCGGCTGCCAGCGCATCCGACCCTGACAACCCCCCTCCAAACCCCCTTCGCGACCGAAGCCGGGCAACAGCTTCAAGCGCGTCGGGCTCCGCCAACGCTCGGTGCGTGGCAGCGAGAAACGACGCGCTCGCGTCGTCCAGCCCTCCACCTTCGGGCTCGCCGTGTTTCAGCGAGCTTTGATTGAGGACGTTTTTGTTGTGTCGCAGGTGGTCCTCGAAGTACAACAGCGCGCGCGCGGGGGCGCCGCATCTTAGCGCCGCCCTGGCGAGAAGCTCCCGGGGCACGGAGTCCAACAACCCGGTCAAAATGCCAATCGTGTGTTCATCGTCTTTCGAAACCACGTGTATTTGTTGCCCAAGTTTCAGGGGTTGATCTGTTGAATTCAAAACGTCCTCTTTCCACGCCGCGAGCTGGTCCAACAACGTAAAGACCGCTTGTGCCGCGAGCTCGGCTTGTTCCGAGGAAGGCGAGGTGAGATGCGCGAAAACGCCCCCGCCTGGCGTGTTACCCTCGCCCCCCGTAGACCCCGCCGCGTCACGGAGCACCGCGGTGATCTCCGCCCCTATGTTTTGCACTCTTAACTCGTCCCGTGCGGCGAGCGCGTCGAGGACCATCCGCGGTAGTAAAAACAACATCACGCGCGTGTCGTGCTTGAACACCCCCGCGGCGCACACGGCGAACACGGGGGCGTCGTTTCCTGTGGCTTCAGACGCGAGGGCTCTGCACCACGCGTAGAGCCACCGGCGGAAGGAAGGGCCGCCGGGGGCTTTGTACAGCGGGCGTTGCGACGGCGGCTTCGCGGGCTCCCTGGTGAGGCAATACATGGACGTCAACCCTGGGGCGAGCAGCGCTCGGATTTCCTCAGGCAACCCTTGCCAAAAAGCCTCACCATCCTTCGACGCGCCTTCAGGCAGACGAAGGTGCTGGTCCTGGGAGCCTCTCGCGGAGGTGGCGTCACCTTCGTCCGCCTGTAGCACGTCCTCCGCGCGGACGGAAGCGGGGCGGCACTCGACGTGCACCAGAATCTCCTGCGCCGCGATCGCCGCCGCGTCCAGCATGTCGACGTCCACCGCGCCGCGAACGGTGCGCGCGATGTGCTCGCACAGCAGCGTTGAGGCTAGCTCGGTTCCAGAAGCAGCGCCTGATAGTTTCTCCGTGGACGCGATCGGGAGGTCGATGCGCCCGGGGTCTACGGCGCCGAGCTCGCCGAGGCACGCCGCGGCGAGTCGTTGGACGCGCAACGACAACGCGGTTCTGTTTTCGGAAACGCAACACTTTAAAAGCGCGGCGACCAGCCGGCCGACGACGTCCGCGGTGGTCGTGGCAGCGTGATGGCCACCGCCACTACCTGCACCACCGGTACTCGTGCGACTGTTTAATAAGCCAGATGACCCAACCTCGTCCGCGCCGTTCAGGAGTTTCGAAACCTCACCCGGGTCCAATCGTAGCGCGCGGCGCAACTCACCGAGTGCCGTGGCTTTTACCGCTTGCGACTCATCTTCTAAACCGTCCGTTAGCGTCTGCAACAGCGACACTAACGGGATCTCGCCTCGCTCTTCCCGTACCGCGGCGTTGGCTCGGGCGAGGCGCTCGCAGTTGGGTAACGTGGGCAAGCGCGCTAACACCCCACAAAGAATGTCCTTCCCCGACCTCAAAACCAGCTCGTCGATAACCTCGGCGGCGGCGGCGGCGTTCACCGAGGCGTTGGGTACAGTGGAAGGGTCGTCGTCGGAGTCGAGGGGCGTGGAGGTTTTTTTACCGTTTCTTGAAACGCCTTTGCCAACAAGCCCAACACCAGAAATGACTCCAGAAGATGAACCGCCCACTCCTCCAGACGAACCGTCAGGCAGGTGCGGCAGCATCGCCACCACCACTCTTCCGGCGACGCGCCGCAAGTGATCCGGGGCGTGCTTCGCGAGCTGCTTCACCACCACCAGCCACGCGGCGAGGGCGTCTTTTCTTAAGCGCGCGCTGTTTCGTTCCAACGCTGAGGTGAGGTGCGCCATGACCTTCGGGGCGAACTGGGGAAGGTGCGGCCCGATGAGGTGCACCATTATGGTTAATGACCTCAAAAAGCGCCGTCGCGCGGCCGCATCGCCCGAACGGTCACTCGCGTCCCCCATCACCAGCCACGTGAAGTGCGGTCGCAAGAAATCGTGCACCGCCAGCGACGTCGACACGTCGTTCCCGTGCGACGCCGTGCCGTCCGCCGCGAGCTTCGCGAGTGTGCCTAGCACGTCTCCTAACCTCTGCGCCTCGTCGTGTGGGTTTGCGGCATCATCCGCACCCGCGCTCCGTATCAACGCCCGCATCAGTTCCTTCTTGTGGTCCGCCACCAAAACCTCAAGCGCCTCGCCGGTGTGCGTGGTGAGAAACTTCATGGACGCTTGCACCTCCTCCGGCGCCCGCGCGCCTGAGTTGTTGATCAAGTCAGCAATTGCGGTGTAGCACCAGTCGTGCAGAATCGTGGCGACGTCGTACTCCTGGCCCAGTTTGTTTGCGTACAGCTTCAACGTCTCCACGTCTCTTCGCTCCACTAAACGGGGCACCGCGGACGGGAGGAGCTCCACCAACACGGCGCGTTCCGGGATGCGCAGAAGCGCTTCGCTTAGCACCGCCAACACGCCGGGCGCGTTTGGAAGCTTCACGCCCAGATGCCCGGCGACTAAACGGTTGCCTAGCAGTAGCTCTCGCGGCCGCACGCCCTTGCGTGTCGCCGCAGCGCGCACCAGTTCAACCGCCGCCGCTCGAACCCCCGCGTCAGGGTCGTCCAAACGGTGCACCATGGAAATCAGCGCCGCGTCCAAGCAATCGCTGTGCGGCATCGCGGCGGCGGCGGCGGCGAACACGCGGAGCGCGGATTCCCGCGTCGCCGCATCCGCCGCATCCTCCACGTTTGACTTCAAGCGCTGCAGAAGCGACAGCCCAGCGTCCTTCACGCACTGTTCGCGTGTATCGTCACCGGAAACGCCCCTGTTGTCGACGTCCATGGCGTCGCCGCCAGCCAAAGACGCCGCGTCGAGAAGCGCGCCCCTCGACGCGAGCGCGGGCGCCGCGGCGAGTAACGCTGCGCGCACGTGCGCCGACGCGTGACGCGCGAGAGGGGTCGCTGCTGACGAGAGCCCGGCAGCGCCGACGAGCGCTTCACCTAGCGCGACCCCACGACACCCGTGGCAAAGCACGCGCGGTATCGCCGCGAGCGCCGCCGCGGCTACCTCTGCGTCCTCTTCAAGAGAGAGCATCGTGGTTAACAAGCGTGCCGCATCCGCCACTGGAAGCGCCGCTGATTTCGAAGCCGCGGCTGTGGAGCGAGGACGCGCGGCGTGCCCCGCGGCCGCGCGCGACGCCGTGCGCTCGTTTATGTCTGCCTCAGCGCGCTCGATAGC
>TARA_B110000977_G_scaffold154514_1_pt1 | contig 13366 bp, 9 predicted proteins | sample TARA_B110000977 | Tara Oceans TARA_B110000977 (sample SAMEA4397798) | marine metagenome | biome: Polar Biome; feature: [SRF] surface water layer (ENVO:00010504); material: water (ENVO:00002006), including particulate matter (ENVO:01000060) such as... | depth 5 m | reverse complement strand
CCCCCCCCCCCCGCCCCTACCCCACACACACAACCGTGGGTACCGTGGATTCCCTGAGGGAAACCGTACCCGCGCTGAACCGGGCGTTGGCGGACCTCGGGTACGCACCGCTGGAGCTTCTGCTTCCCGACGCCACGGACCTGGCCCGGACGTGTGATACTTTGTTTTCGTTGCTGCGCGACCGCCAGGAGGACCTCGCGGCGCGTGAGGCGTGGGCGGACGAGCGAAGGCGCTTAAGGGCGGACGTGGTCGCGGCGGAGACCAAGGCAGGGCGGCTGCGAGTATCGCGGGACGCTGATCAAGCGGCGCGCGCCGCGGATGCTAATCGAAGAGACCGCGCCGAGGAAACGACGCGAACGCGCCTGGAGACGATTTCCGGCGAGCGCGACGCCGCGCGGAAAGAGGCGCGCACCGCTACTCAAAGACTCGTGAAACTGGAACACGACGCAAAGCGCAAAGAGCTTGAACACGACCGCCTGAAAGCGCGTCTAGGGAGTATTATCGACGCGAACGCGCCACCCACGGTGCGGCAAAACCAAAGGGACGTACACAGGGGTGGGGTGACAATTACCACCGGCGGCGGGAATATCGCGGTGGCGCAGTCGTCGGTCGCAAAAAATGTTCCCAAGAATTCCGAACACCACCCGTCCCCCGCGGTCTCCCTCGCCCTGCACTACTCCATGATGTCCGCGTACGAAGCCAAGCTCCGGGGGTTTATGCACGACACTAACGATTTGAAGCGTTTGCTGAGGGAACGGGGCGTTGACGTTGAAACCGGGGCGAAAAAAGTGTCCGGTGAGATGAGGGGTTCGAGCTACGTCGGCGAAGCGAAACAATTAGGAACAGAAATCCAGCCAGTGTTGGAGGAAGAGCATATGGCTGTGGTGGCGGTGGAGGCTGGTATATCTTCCCATGATATACCCCCACATGATACTTCCTCACCCTCCACCGAAACCGATGCGTTCGCGTTTAACCTCGGCGCGCTTCGCGATCGTTTGCACGACGCCGAGGAGGAGACGGAGACGAAAAATAATTTGGATGATGCCAACGCAAGCGATGACGACGCTCGCACCGCATTCGAAGCTTCTGTTTCCGCAGCCGCTCCGTCCTCACCGGTGGAGATTGCCCTTCGGTGGCACGAAAAAGAGCACGCGCGGCTTTCCAAGGATTTAGAAAATGAAAGTGGGAGGGCGGGGTCGTTGAGCGCGTCTGTATCCACCTCACTTCAAGGGTCTCCAAAAAAGAGGAACAAACAACACTTGTCGTGGAACCGTCAGGTTGATGTCTTGCCTGCTTTCGTCAAGCCGAAGACGCCGAAATCGTTACGGCGAAACGCGCTTGAAGCCTCGCCCGAAGTTTCCTCGTCAGAAGGAGAGGAGGAGGGTGAGGAAATCGATGAAGGTATTTTTAATAAAGTGGACCGCGTCTCAGTGTCTTCCGAGGAGGTTGTGGAGGATACTGAACAAGAAAAAGAGGAAGCAGAGATGAAATTGAGTACTCCTCGATGTGAGAAGTACAACGCGAATCGAGTTGAGACGAGCCGAGAGCCGGTGAATCAACCGCCGGCGTCGCCCGCGTCTCCCCTGGACGCGTTGCTCGCGAAACATTTGATTGGAAAGTCGCAGCGAAGTACACACGAAGGACCGCCGAAGGAACGAAGCGCTTGGCTGGAACGACGACGGCGCAGGGCGAATCCGTTCGAGTGAGGGAACGCCAGGTAGCCGTGGATTGTACTATGATACAAGTTATTAAAACACTAATACGGTTGCAGCGCCAGTAACTCGACATCGATGAGAATGTCAACGTCCTTTGGCGCCGGCAACCCAAACACTCTCCGTTTAAAACAAAGCTCCGCGGGTACTGTAAACCTTCTCTTCTCCCCCACCTTCATCTCAGGAATCCCACCGGGTTCGTCCTGCACTTCGTCTTTAACGCCCGCTTGGAAGTTATACGGGCGTCGCGCCTGCTCGCTCGACGCGAACGCTTTGCCCGTGCTCGCAACATACGCGGTGTACTTGACCTCCACGAATGGGTTGGGGATGTAGTACGACACGGGGTCCGTGATGCCTCTTGCTATATTGCCTTCGCTGGTTTGCAACACCTCGAACCTGACTCCGGAGTCCAGCTCTTGCCACCCACTCGTGTCCACCACATGGATGTCAAGGTCGTCTCGCCCCGAAACCGCGTAGGAGGCTAAATCGATTGCGTACGAGGGAGAAGGCGATGAAATGCTCGGCACGACACCGACCACACCGGCAAGGACCAACGCAGCGCGTCGGGAAACTTTGGTTTTCGTTAGGTCATTACGCACAGGGCCACAGCGTGTGACCACACCGACGCGACGCGGAGAGGACCGGGCGACGCGGGGGTGCGCGACCGCGGAGAGCGCCAGGGTCGGCATGGTGCGCTGAACAATGATTGAGTCATCGCGGTGAAGTTGGAAAAGAACTTGGAAAAAGTGCATCCCAAGATATTTATTGCGCCCTTCGCGGTGACGCTTCGATGTCCGTGTGTATCGGGCGATACGCCGCTTCTGCGGCGGGCGCGTCATTCACCGCGCCAGCACGTCGCCTTTCAGTCAAAACGCGCGGTGGCATGCAACAACCCCAACCTCGATGGCGTGTTTCTGGCAACCGCAAAAGCGCGATGGTTCAAAAAGTGCACCGAATCTTGTGTCGCGCTGAGTCACGCAGCGGCAGCGGCACGCGTCCTTCTTCTTCCCGGACTGGTTCCGTTGGCGACGGATCAATCGGCGAGTCCGCGACCGAGTCCGCGGCTCGTTTGAACAGAGAAGCCCTAGAGGCGAAGACGAGGATCACGTTAGCGGAAACAAGAGCCCGACGGGAGCGCCAGATACAAATCGAGGAAAAGGCTCAGGAGTTTGAACTCGAAATGCAACGCAGAGAGGAAGGCGCCCGGGTCGCGGAGGAGGTTGGCGGCAGACGGCCGACGCAACGCAAGTGCTTCCCAATTGTGATTGCAGGTGTGCAGTGTACAGTGTTAGCCGTCGGTTTTTTCTTTTTGACTCAAAAAGCCGCGGAGGTGTTGACAAACCCGGAATCACAATCCGCGATGGCGAACAAAACGCTCATAATAAACCTGGCGGTCGGCGCCGGCGTCGGAACAACATGCCTCCTAACCATAAGCTCAATCATTCTGTTCCTCGTGGCGTGGCGAGAGGGCATTGGTGTGATCCGGAATACTCCGATCACGTACTACCGGTGCGATGGCAGCGGCAGAGAGTGCTGCAAGTGTGGCCCGCACAACCTGGGGTACAACAAGAAGTTCACCTACCTAGCGAACGGCAAGGGATTTGAAACGCGGCAGAAAGACTCGATGCGACGGCATCTTTTGGTATCGCGACAGTGCCGGCCCCTGAAACCAGTGGTGCTTTATCCGGAGAAGGAAGGGTGGAAACTGTGGTGACTATAGGCGGTGGTGAGTGAAGAAACTTGTTGTATTGATACCTTGTACCTGTAAAAATATACTATTTAAATGACATCAGCATCCCTCACTCCTGAGAAATTTTCTCGACAAAAAGCGCACTCCCGTTCGACACCGCTGACACAAACTCCTCCGAGTCGTTCATTGTTATCGCCCCTAAATTCACATCAGGTTGCTCCACTGTTACTCGGGGGTACCGTGTGACTAGCCTGAAAGAAATTCCTTCGGAAGCACCGCCCTCCGCTTTGACGAAATCAAACGCCGCTGATAGCAAATCGTGTTTGAAAAATCGTCGCATTTTCGTTTTCCCATCCGGGAACATGAACCGAACGCAGAACGTTTCATCCGAGGATGACGAAGCTGTCGGTTCAGGAGGCAGCGATTTTTGCGCACTCACTTTGAACCTTGTAGAGCGTTCCAGAGCTTCTTTTTCTTCCAGTGCTTCCTTGGCAGCCGCAGCAACCATTGCTTCCTCGGCTGCTTGTTTTTCAAAGATCGAAGTCCTGGCGTCGTCCGCCGTCTTCGCCGCCGCTGCGAGCCGTTCCTGTTCCATCTCCGCCAGCCGTCTCATCGCGGCTTCGTAATCCTCACTAGGCGCTATATCGACTTCGATATCAGTTTCCATCAGCGAAACCGCGTTGGCGTCGTCAGGGACAACCTCAACGCACCGCAACGTGTACGACTTGCCGTTACCACTCTCAACTACCACGTCGTCCCCGACCGTCAACGTGCACCGCTTGGTCATGGTTTGCTCGAGCAGCGCTCTCAAATCAACGTCAGGTTCAACCGCGAGCTCGCCTTGGAATTCCTGCGTTAACGGCTGAAGCTTGCAGTACGTGCCTTTGGGGAGGCGGCGGTAGGACACAAGCACGTTGGTGGAGTTTCCGGATCCAAACGCAGCGGCGAGAGCGTCGGTTTCTCGCTCGTCGCCGTCGTCGCCGCTCGCATCGGCCATTATTTCGTTCGTCTCGCCGTTTGTCAATACTTTCGCCATACCCGCGGTGCTCACCCCCAGCTGCCTTAGCACTACTGCGGGTAACCCAACCTCCCCTTCGACTCCGTCGAATCCGAGCACCGCGGCGTGCGTGTGCGTTCGACTCGACTCGCCGTTGACTAACGAGACTTCGAAAAATAAATGGCCGCGGTCGGACGTTGCCGCGCCCGCGTTTTGCAAAGCCCGCCACGCCGACGCAGGCAACACCACCTTGTCATCCGCTCTATTTCGAATCCCTTTCACCTGCGCGGCGTCGCTCCGGACGCCAGTCAACCTCGCCTCCCACGAAACCCCTTCGTTGTTGGCCATGATTCGCTCCTTCACCAAACGCGTCTCCGCTTCCCGTAATCTCGCCTCGTGCCGCTCCGCTTTTTCCAAATCATCCCGCTCGCGACGCGCTGACTCAGCGACAGCCGCGGCACGACGCTCACTGGCCTGGCGCTTATGCAGCTCCGCCTTACGCTGCGCCTGCTCGCGCTTCAGCTTGTCCGCGGCGCCCTGGAGGAACATGGTGAGAGCCTCCAGGCCTGTGCGTAGCCAGAAATGAGATCTCATCTCAGATCTGGCATCTGGTTTTCTTAAAAGTGACAACAAACGATTTAACAAATCCCGATCGCCCCATCCCTAGTGGTCACACCTTCGCGCACTCCCTTCGATGTCGACTGTGTCGTCGCGCCTGGTCCGTTTGCTCGGCGGGCTCAGCCGCGCCGCCCTCGTGGAGACGCGCGCCGCGTCCACCTCTGTGTTCGGATCAAACCCCGTGCTCCATGCGTATCGCGCGATGCCCCTGCAATTCGGCACTGTCGGTGTTGGTCGTAATCTGATGTTTCCCCAACCCCTTGTGCACCACGGATTCGCCGCGGCTGGTTCCATCTCCGCCCGCGGCATCGCCACTAGCACTGCAATAGCTGCGGCGAAGAAATCCAAGGATTCCGGTACTTCGGAAGTGCAAAAGGCCTCCTGGGGCGATCGGTACGACGAGATCACGGATAAGTGGATTCCCGAAAAACCAGTAAGCAAAGTCGAGGCGGGCGGGTATTCTCTGATCATCGCGGCGGGGTTAGCGGTCGCGCTCGGTGCGGTGTGGTACTCGTTGAAGGAGCTCGTTTTGGAACCCACGGAACAGACAGTTTTCGCAGAGGCGGTGAAGAAAGCGGAGGTCGACCCGCGGGTGTTGGTCAGAGTAGGGACGCCGATGACGGCGTACGGCAAGGAAGGCCGGAGCCGGTCGGCGCGTTCGAGGCTGGCACATTCCAAATCGACCGATGGAAACGGCGTGGAACACATCAGAGTGCAAGGCGCAGTTAGAGGGCCGCACGGCAAAGGCACGGTCCATTGCGATGCGTTCAAGGAGGCAAGCGGCACGTGGCAATTCGAGTACCTGGTAGTGGACGTTGGGAGAGACAGAGTGGTGGTGGTGCAGCCGCAGGCGAAGCCCGGGATTATGCGCGTGCCGGAGAAGGTGTACACGGTAGGAGACTAATATTGTCTAATACACTACTATAACCTATATTATTACCACCAACACTATTTCCCGATCGCTGGGTTGTGCACGTTTCTAATTATCTTTTTGTCTGCTAAACCCTCCACAGCTCTTCGCTCCCACGGAAGGTCGTACAGCGAGTGGTGCTGAGTGTGCGACGTGTCGAAAAAATGACCACCTGCGGCGTCTTTTTTATTTCTCAAATCATCCTCGAACCCGTAAAGAGTCACTGAACCCTGATTAGACCATGAAGAGTCAGGACTATTGTTCTCTGCAATACTAGTCCTCTGTTCAGTCCCTGATATACCTACCGGCAAACCACAAACATCAAGTGCTAACAGCAGAAACGCGTACCCACTCGTGACGCGCGGCGTTTTGCGAAAAGTATTACCGTTATTCATCTCAGAAATAAAAGTGTCCCGCACGTGTCGCCAGTGTTTCCCGTACACGGTGGGTGCGACGACGAACGGGATTGGTAGGTTGTTTTGTTGACGAACTGACCAGTATGATCGAAGAGTATTATACTCTTTATCTTTTTCAAAAGTGGACCAGTGATACACCACGGCGCGTAAATAACTCACAAAATATTTCCGTCCCAGTTTTTCGACGTTCGGCACGAGACGAATTTCGATTTTTGAAGTAGTAGTACTTTGAGGCTCTTCATCACTGTCATACGGTTCGGAAGTACTGTCACAAAGAGCTCCTTCATGTGTCAAGCGATCGCTGGGTAAGTCGCGCGATGCAGATATCAACCAACCGGTGGCGTGGACGTCACATTTACTTCCAACGTCCAATTCATATTCGTCGGTTTCGTATTCGTTGAATCGAACAACCGTTGAATGTTTATCGATTTTAACTCCGAACCCGGAACCCAACAGCGCGCTGCCGTTGGAAACGATCGCGATATCAGTATGGGATGTATTGGATTGTTTTTCCTCGTCATCAGTAGCATTGTAAATCACATCATCCAGCACAGCAATGGGAGGAAGCGCTTTGTGAATGATTTTGAGCTGCGCACCGCAGTCCCACCAAATCCAATCATGTTTTTTCTTTTTCTTTTCAGATTCAATTGTTGCATGCTCATCATCTGGCGCCGGGCCCCAGAACTCAAGTTGAGTTTCATCATAAGTGTTTGTCTCCGGTGCATCTGAAGAGCTTTTCCTTGACGCGAGTATTTTCCTATAGATGGCTCGTCTTTCGGCGAGCAACACACCCGCGACGGCGACGCATTTGGCGCCACGGCACGATTCGCGCGTCAACAGATGGGAAGCAGCTCGAGAAAGTTTCGGTGATTGAGCATTTCGCTTTTGGTCATCCGGGTCCGATGCCGACCCTACACTTGGAACGAACAGACGACTCAGTCCGCAATCGGTGTCGTCCATTGAACATGACGGGCACCCGGCGATACCCCAGGAGTTGTCGTCAAGGTAGAGCTCGGCGACGCACGCGGGGCACGTTCGGTGCGAGCATCTCGAGTCGGCGAGTTTCGGGGCTTCATCAATTTCGTTCCCGACATCCACCAGGCACAGCTGGCACACCGCATCCACGCCGATTCCCTCGTGAAACGAATTGATACGCGTAAGCGCCGCGCTCGCGTCCATCGCCCGGAGCTTCACCACGCGCGACCACGCGCGACGAGGAACTGCGGCGTCTTCTCTCGCACTTGCCAAAAAGTAACAAACACGAAAACTTGGCTTGACCAGATCGAAAACACGAAGAGGAACGGAACGAGCGCCAGACCCTCCGCGCGCATTCGCTTCGCGTTGTGCGCGCTTAGCGAACGCCGGCATGGCACCGGTCGAGGCAGAGGCTGTGTTGGCGACGCGTTGGAGTGATGCCGATTCCGTCGGGGGTTCAGATGGCAAACACAGCGACGCGCGTTGTTTCGAAATCACGATCTCTTTGCCCGGCGTGCGTTCAGCGAGCGACGTGATGGCTGAGGTGCTGGGTGATGCTGACACACAACGGTTGTCCGTGTTTGCGACGACATCCGGACGGAACGAAGGTCGTGAAATACCCGAAACGTTGCGCACCGAGATAGCTTTGCCCAAGGAGGCCGATGCCGAAGCAGCGCCATCCGTCAAGTTCAGCAAGAAGAAGATGGTCCTAACAGTTCGGTTCCCGGAACGAAAAAGAGAAAGCGCAGACGGAATTGCAGATGTAGGTGCAGATACACTCGTAGCAGATACACTTGTAGCAGATACAAGCACGACAATTACAGATGCTAAAGGTGCTACAGACTCTCCTAAAGATGACCTTGACGCAAACCAGGACGACTCTGCCGAAAATCCTCTGGTGGAGTATTTATCGATGCTCGGCGCTGACTCTACGGGCCGAGTGGATTTCGGAAAAGACGATTTGAACGTCCGACTAATTGCTCTAGAGACCACCACTGTTACTGTTCATGCCACTGCTTTGCATGACAGCCCCGGTCCGGGCACGACGACTGCCAAAACAAGCTCAACCACTACCCGAAGCCGCAAGAAAAGCGACGGCCGGCGCCGCAAAGAGGCGAAGGCTGAGAAGCAAAAAAACCAACCGACGAACCATTTTAATTTCCCGCTTGTTCAAAACGTGAGGCTCGCGAAGAGCGTCGGACAGCTGGATGACATGGCTGATGAGTTGGCGGTTCAGTTAAACAAACAAGGCTGGGCCACGTGTGAGTTCATCACCACGGAGGCGGTACGAGTGGTGCGGAACGAAATTGGAAACGTGGCGCCTTTCTACACGCCGGGCGAGATTTGGCTGGGGAAAAAGAACGCGGGGGCGCAAATTTCCGTCAAGAGTGTTCGCGGCGACCGCGTGTTCTGGATGGACCCGGAACAGATCGAAGCGGGGCGGTTTGTTTATTTGGCGAGTACGTTGCAAGCGATTGATACGCTGGTCTTGGACCACATGGCTCGTGATGCCAAACGGTGTATGGGTGATGCGAAACGTATGGGTAACGAGTCTGGAATTAATCCACCCACCGCTTCGCGTCTCGACAACCTCGCCGACCGCACGCACGCCATGCTCGCGGAGTACCCGGGGTGTTCATCGCGGTTCGTGAAGCACGTAGACAATACGGCTAGGGATGGTCGAAGGTTAACCGTTTTATGCTACTTAAACGAGGACTGGCGCGGGGAGCACGGCGGGTCGCTGAAAGTGTACGACGACGTTACCGATACTACTGGAAATGAAGTGGCGCCCGTGGGTGGACGTATCGCTATGTTCTACGCGGACCAAACCCCGCACGAAGTGTTGCCCAGTTTTCGGTCAAGGCACTCATTCACGGTGTGGTATTATGATGAAATAGAGAGTAAGGAAGCATCGAAACGAGGACGAGAGAAAAATGAATCCGGTGACGCTAGCTTGAGCGAAGAGAATATCGCCAAGACGGGGCACGCCCCCGGGATTTTCGGAGACGAGGGAAACGGATTTGATGAGTCTATGGGTAAACAGTCTGAACAGGGATTTGGAACATCGGGGTACGGAAACTCTGCTGAACACTCTGAACACTCCACTGATTTGGATGACCAACAAGCCTCGCAATTCGTCAAGACTATGATGACTGAGAACTTGACCCCACAGCGTGCGTTTCAGGAGGCGGATGCGTTGTCGGGGGCGGCGCGGAGCACGGCGGCGGCGGTTTTTGGGGCGCCGAGCGGCGACGTGCTGCTACAGCATTTGCGGACGGTCACTGCCGACGAGCTCGCAGAGCTGCGGGCGGAAATGGTGCGCATGGGGATGGAGGGGTAGGGGGATAGGAGAAGGGTGCCAGTGTAGAAAAGTAGGTATAATAGTAGTTGATATAGCTTCGTGTTGAGCTGAAATCCACAATGTCTCTTCTCTTCTCTAACCTATTACTCGCCGATGCCGAAGTAGCCGCGGATGGTGAAGGATTCTTGCTTGATTTCGGGCTCGAGTTTGCTGTCGAGCTCTTGTTTGCTTTCGGGCTCCTGCTTGATCTCGGGCTGACCCGCCTCCTTTCTTACACTCTGCGCACCTGCGTTTCTGCTTGCCGTGGGGGCACACACTGCACGATATGCAGTCGTTTTTCACCTTGTCGTGAGGATAGCCGTTGCACACCCCACGCTTGCTTTTCAGCTTGCCGTGAGGGCAGGGGGTGCACAACGCACACCAGCGTTTCACCTTGCCGTGAGGACACGAGTCGCAGTTCCGGCAGTCGCTTTTCACCTTGCGGTGAGGGCAGGGGCTGCACACCGTGCACCTGCGTTTCACCTTGCCGTGGGGACAAGGGTTACACTCCTTGCACTGACATTTCACCCTACCGTGAGAGTATCGCTTTGTTCCCATCACGCACGATCAGCTCCCTCGTCACTGTACGTCTCGCGCGCCACGAAGTGCGACAAAGACGCAAAGTTGAAAAGTCGTAACTTTGCGTATTGCGGTGGACGCCCCGAAAAGCCGACGCGATTGATTCGAGAGTAACTCGTTGTATCGGCTGCTTTTGGTCCGTCCGATTTGGATTTTCAGAGGTGACAGGCCGCGGGGGTGCCGATTGCGTTCCGACTCTGTGTGCCTCCTATGAGCAACTAGACACAGCGAGACGCGCGCGGGGGCGGTACCTTCGCGTGTCGACTATGGGTAGCGATAACCCCAAAGGCGCGGTGGCGCCTTTACGGGCGGCGGCGCGTTACGGGCGGTACGCCGCGATCATAAGTGTGTGTTTGGTGCTGATGGTTACGCTATTCACGCATCCTCACATCGATCCCAAGAGTGTTCCGGTAGCGGTGACGCCAAGGCGAGCTGGTGCCACTGGTGAAGGGCGACAGGGCACTCTCGCGTCGATGCAAGGCGTCAAAAACGCGGTGAGCGGGTTGAAAACTAAGCTACAAGATGTGGCTGCGGAGTATCCAAAACTAGGAGACGTGGGAGCTTTACACGAAACGACGATGCCCAGGAAAAAAAAGGGAGTCATGTCACACAACGCGCGCGTGCTTGAGCGCGCGGAGGTGGGACGAATGGGCAAGGTGCTGGATGACGAGGAGACGGTTGAGGAGAAGGCGGATGAGGTCATTATGGACGATGAGACGAAGGATGACCAGACTATCGAGGATGAGACTTTGGATGATGAGACTTTGGAAGACTCGCAGTTTGACGCGGAGAACGATGACGAAGAATCCGATGAGCTTGAAGAATCTACCAACGACGATGACGAAGAAACTGAAACCTCCGAAGAAGCTGAAGAAGCTTCCGACGACGACGACGACGACGACGACACTACAGATGACCCTAAACCTGAAGGTCTGTACACCCTAAGCGCTTTAGACATGGACAGCGCTGAGGTTGATTTGAGTTACGCCGCCGGCAAGGTTACGTTAGTCACGAACGTAGCGTCCGAGTGAGGCTTCGCCGCGAGCAACTACAAGGGGCTCGCGGCTTTGCACGCTAAATTCGAAGACGAGTTGGAAATCATGGCGTTCCCGTGTAACCAGTTTGGAGGGCAAGAACCAGGGGGTGATGCAGAGATTTTGAAGTTCGCGGAGAGTCACGGGTTTCCGGATCCGCAACACACGGCTGGGTTCAAGATGTTCTCCAAGACGTTCGTCAACGGTCCCGAAACGATCCCCGTGTTTTCGTTCCTGAAGAACTCGAAAGCTGGCAAATCAAAAGACATCACGTGGAACTACGCCAAGTTTTTAGTGGGGGCGGACGGCGTGCCGATAAAGGCGTACGGGTCTGCATTTGATTTGAAAACAATTACGCGCGACGTGGAAACGGCGCTGAACGAAAAAGCAGAGACAGATGCAGAGTACGATTCAGGGTTCTAAATAGTCTGAGGAAAAGAAAGGAAAAGCGCGGCAGGTTGGTATGACGTGACGGCGGGACTGTAAACGCGAATTATTGCGAGGTTCCGCTCGACGCGCCGACTACGCCGACGCAATTTCTGTTCATTTTTATAGTGGGTGATCTGAGGGAGAAATAACTAGGATGACAAGGATGACAGCTTAGAGACAAACGAAAGTGTTTGTAAATGATTCAAGCTGTGTACGCTTTGATGAAAAGTAAATCTACCTTCTGTCTCCGTCGCGATCAAAAACACACGCGGCGGAGTATCTTATCGGGCCCCGCGACGGTAATAGCGAGCCGCGAAGAACCCGACTGCAAAAAATTACGCCTCCACTTCCGTTTCGCCCTCGTCGTCGCTCGCGAACTCCTGCAGGAGCTCCATGCATTGGAACAAGGCTTTTTCCTTCCCGTTGATTTTTTCAAGCCCGATGGCGTTGCTGGTATCGTCCCGCCACGCCTTCATGGCGGTTTCATCCAGCACGTCACCCGCGTGCAGGTCACGGAATACGCGCTCCAGCAAACCCTCGGGAAACTCGCGCTCTGCGCACAAACGCTGTGCGGCGTACAGCACGGTGACTTCCCGCTCCTCCTTGCCGATTTGACTTTTTGATTTCTCGTCGTCTGTCTGTTCAGGTCCCTTAACTGCTGCTTTTAATGCCACGAACGTCTGTTCTAAGGCTGCAATTGGTGAGCTCGAAGACACATCACTGGGCACGGATTTCAGTGCCCACCGCGTGACTTTGCCGACGAACTCGGTTGAAATTCTTGAAGACGGCGTCGCTTCGGAATCAATCCAGCTCGCGATGGCGTCACCGGTCGCGTCGGCTTCGGCGAGCTTCGCATTGAGAGCATCTAGCGATCCAATAATGGGCAACCCCGCCAGCCCGTTCTTTTCCATCGCCGTCTGAACGGTAACCCCGTCTTCCTTATCAAGCTCCCCGATGAACTCAGTTAAGTCGACGCCGGAATCAGTTAAAACTCTTTCCGCACGAGGCGTGCCGAAGGATTGCGCGATTTTCGCCAGAACCTTGACCAGCACGTAAAGCGCGCCGCCTTCTTCTTTGAGGTACCCTATTTCGCCTTCAGGGCCCGCTTCAGAGCACGCATCCGCAATAGCTTTGAACCCAACCGCGCCGTCCGCCACCGGGCCAGCTAACAGCGTCGCGAGGTGCGCATCCGCGAGAGGCATGTCGCACTTCAAGTCTTCCAGGTCGTCCAGCACGAGTTTCAAACCGGCGACGAGCCCGTCGGCGTTCGCGGGTCCACCCACCCCTTGAGGCAACAAGCGGAACAGCTTCGCCGCCGCGTCCCAGTCCATCTGCCTTCGCTCGAATCCGGTGACAATAAGGTTCTGCACGAACTCCGGCACTCTTGGTTGGAACCCGCTCCACTTGTGGATCGATGAAATGGCTTCCCTGGCGTCTTTGTCGTCGAAGAAATACTCCAAAGTGCGTTTGCGCTCCGTTTCGTACTCCTCGTCCGACATCGCAACCGGGGTGGATTCCTTCGACTCTTCAGCAGGTTTTTCGGTCTTCTCCTCCTTCGCGTTGCCCTTGCCCTCCTTGGGGCCGGGAATACCGCCCTTGGGAGCGGGCGCGTTAGCGTTCTTGTCGCCCCTGCCGGAGCCGTCGCGGCCGCTGGGCGCGAGGCGC
>TARA_B110000977_G_scaffold189359_1_pt1 | contig 13371 bp, 12 predicted proteins | sample TARA_B110000977 | Tara Oceans TARA_B110000977 (sample SAMEA4397798) | marine metagenome | biome: Polar Biome; feature: [SRF] surface water layer (ENVO:00010504); material: water (ENVO:00002006), including particulate matter (ENVO:01000060) such as... | depth 5 m | reverse complement strand
ATCATTGACGTCACTAATCGATCAGGGGAAAAACATCACGTTCGAGGTAGGGGTGGTGACGGTGGTCACGCGCGAACATTTCATCGGTAACACTTCGTGCGATGGCAACTCAATCCACGATGACGACGACGTACCGCTTAACCTCGACGTCGTTCACGTCGATTGAGTCGCGCCGGTCGCTCCTTCCAAGAGTCGCGTCGCGTCGTCACAAGTCTGGTGTCAGGACTCGCGCAGCCGATGGAACGACCGGCGGGACGAACCCATCCGAGGCTTCCACGTCCGCCTCTGTTCCACAATTGGGCGACCTCGGGGTTACACCGTCACCGTCGAGGCGACGCGCATCCGCAACGAGAGCGCAACACAGACGAGGCGCGATATCCGCGGAGTGGGGTAGTGGTGAGTTTGATGAATCGCTGCTGGATTTCGCAAACGCGGTGGAGCGGGACGCGGCGGATGCCAAGTCTCCAATCAAGGCTAAGGAATCCCGCGTCGCTTCCGTTGACTCATCCTCCGACGACTCTGACACCGAGCTCGTGATGGTATTAGAACGCCGGGGCGAGGGGTGGGCGGAGGAGGTGTTTCCGCACGTCGCCATGAGACGAAGACCGGTGGCCACGGCGTCGGCCTCGAAACTCTCAACCCGAGCTGTCAAGCCAAACTCCGCAGAGTTATACTTAACGCAAAACCTAAACCTAACCTCTGATGAAGCCGCCAGTTTGGTGTCCGCCGCGGCGGCGTGGAGGGTGACGAGAGGAGGAAGAGCGCTGGTGGACCGGAAGATAATGAGAGCCGTGCAAGCCAATGCAGGTAATGCTGTAGAAACATTGCTTCAACTAGGCGCGAGCAAAAAAGACATTCCCGAACTGTTACGCAACGTACCCCAGATTCTAGCCGTCGTCCCGACCGACGAGTGGAACCGGAACTTCCTGGAATACATCGTGCGCACGAAAATCGAGGGCGGAGGAAGGTTCGGCCCGATCAAAACCCCGAAACGGCTTCCGGCGCAAAAGTCGATCAAGCAAGCAGAGAGTAACATCGAATCTCGGTTGTTGTCGAATCTGAATTTGGAAAAAAGGGTGATGCGGAGTAACGAGATTTTGAATGCATCGCGTAATTCAACATTGATGGATTCAACAGCATCGCAATCATACTCTAACATAGGGTTAGTCGTTTCAAGCGTGGAGAGCACACGTCGGGTAAGGTCGGGTAGCGATCCCCTGAAACCCTGGGTGGAGGACGTGCGGGATAAGCGGCAGTGCGGTTTTTTGACGCAGGAGCAGATGTACCTTCTGGACATCGCCGGGTTCGACGTTAACGTCAAGGACGGCCCTGAAAGCAACCGAACCTGGGAAATGTGGTTCGACGAGCTCGTGGAGTACAAAACGCAAGTCGGGTCGTGCGAAGTGCCTAAGAACCGGTCAAACGCGGGGCTAGGGCGGTGGGTGGAGCGGCAGCGGGTCAAGTTTCAGCAAGGTAATTTGCCTGAAAAGGTGCTTCTTCGTTTGTACTCCCTGGGCGTTGACTTCGACGGGTACACACCTTCGGCTGAGGCTCTTTCGAATGCTTATCAAAAGAATTTATCCAAAAAGGCCAAAATGCGTAAACCCAAAGCGGACCCTAAAACCCTGAAAACCCCGAAAGCAGCGGCGGTGGCGATGCTCAACGCGGAGATGGCGGCGAAAAATATTTCTGACAAGGAAACTTCTACTTCCGTTTTGTCGCGGGAAACCCTTTCCATGATCGCGAGTTTGAAGGAGTTTCAACACGAACACGGCGAGTTCGCGGAACCGCCGTTGGGGTCGGAGCTGGCGGTGTGGCTGGCGAGCGTGCGCGCCCGGGCGGAGAGTGTGGTGGATACAGACGACGTGGCGGTTGCGACGGACGCTTCCGTGAAGGCAGAGGCCAAAACAAAAACGAAGACAAAAAGCACGAAAGCAGTGACTGTGAAAACAAGCACGTCATCAAGCCCCAACACTGTGAACACCATGACCGTCGCGGAACACGACGCCTTGGTCGATGCAAACGTCGAGCTTGAGAACTTCTCGCCGGTGTGGCTTGGGGAGCTGGAAAAGTTCGCCTCACTAAAAGCCCACAGGGTGACGCTTCATGACCCCAAGGCGCACGCTTTGTTTGTGCGCAACGAACGCGCGGCGGCGAATGCGGGTTTGTTGTCGCACGCGCGCCTAATGCGCTTGCGGCACGTCGGCATGTCGGGTATCACCGGCGCGCTGCTGCTGGACAAGTGCGAGCTTGTGATGATGGAAGAGGTGGTTCAGGAGTCGTTGGATAAGCAGTCGGGAGAAACTCACTCCTCTTCGTTCGAGACCGCGTTCGACGGGAGCGACTTTGGTTCGCTTTCGCTGAAAACAGTCGCGGCGTTGCCTTTGCGGGAGAACGTGTTAGCGGCGGAGGCGGCGAGAGCGGCGAGGGAGGAAGCGAAGGCGAACGAATCGAACGACCGACGAGTGCCGATGGGGAAGCCGCCGGCGCGGGCACGAGCGAGACCGGTTCCAGTCGATGCCGGCAAAGCCAAGCACGCACCTCGGCTGAAGCGGCGTCCGGCGGGCGGCGATGTTGATTCTCCGGATGCTATTAGCGAGGCTTACGAATCACCTGAAACCGCATCCGACGCACTCGTGGCGCAAATGAAGGAGAGCGCGGGGGTTTCAGCGCGAGCGGAGTAGAATATTTTGTGTTGAACGAAAACATCGTCCGAGTGTCGGTCAGCAAATGAAGTAAAGATGCGTCTGTCTCGCCGAAACGTACACACTACTCTGCGCGCGCGGAGTGCGCGATTCGACGACACGTACGCCGTTGACACCTCGTGTTCCAGCAACGGCACTTCCCTCGCGGCGGTTGAGTCCAGCGGGCACGTCTGGACGTTAACCCCCCCGGCGCCACCGCTGTGCACGTGCTGTGAACTGAAAGTGACAAAAGGGGGATTCATGACAAAAGAGTGTTTAGCAGTTTGAAGCGTAAGCATAAGGAGACAAGTATTATTTTAAGGTCTTGAGTTATTATTTTATTTTCCCTCAATTTACACTCTCCCTCCCCCGAGCGCGCCCGCGATCCCCCCGGCTTGAGCGTCTCCAGTCCGCGCGGCCGCGCCATGCTCCCCCCCGTACGGCGGTCCCCCCGAGCCGTCTGCGTACTTCTCAAACACAGGGTGCAAGTCTAAACGCCCTTGTTGGTTCACTTTGAAAGAAAAGAAAAAGGTCAGTCTTGTATCGGGATAATGAGGAATCCGAACCTCGGGATGGTGAGGAATCCTCACAGGATCACGTGAAAACCCGTTCGAACCAACACTCACTACGCGTTAAAAGGTGAGCAAGATTTTACGGGACGTACCTTTGTGCAGCTCGTACGCTTTCGACAGGACCCACCCTCCGACGAAAATCGACATGACGTTCATGAAGTAAACGCCCAGGGCGATTATCATTATCGATAAAAGCGCTGAGACGATCACGGTTATTGTCGCCGCGGTACTGACACCTACTCCACACAAAAGAAGGCTAGCACACAGAATCCGCCCGCCGTCCAGGGGGTACGCGGGTACACACAGGTTGAAGAGGAAGAGCGCGATGTTTATAATAATCGCTTCGCGGCACAGATTTGAAAAGAAGTTGGAGTCGTGCATCAGGGTTAAAGAACTGCCGGCACCGGAAGAAAGCACTAACAGTATGAACCACACGACTGCCTGCGGGATGTGTGTTAATGGCCCTGCAATAGAGACTTTCAAGTCATCCGCCGCGTCGCCATCGTGGCCGACGTACGCCAATCCACCCAATGGCCACAATAAAATCTGATGAACAGTTCCGCCCACGGACCACGTCGCGAAGCAGTGCCCTAACTCGTGAATCAACACTGTGCCGTACAGCACGGGGCCGTTTAACAGTAAGACGAGCGCGCCGTACTCAGGAGAACCCAAACTGAACGCGTACAGGGTCTGGACAGCCATATAGATCGGGAAGAGGACATGAATTTTAATGGGTATGCCGAACAATTCGCCACAAGGGAAGGTGCGTTCCATGAACGGGGTTTGCGTATGCGCCGCCGGGGGAGGCGTACCGCCTGAGGAGTCGTATGTCCCGCCCCGAGGCGCGGGAGGCGCGTAGTGGTTGCTACTCATCACGACCAGTGCGCGGGAGTGTCGGGGCGGATGTTAGATTTGAGATTTTGAGTAGATTTGAGTTGACAGTTCAAATGTTAGACCGTCAAACGATGAGTTAATAATTCGTGATTACATTATTCGCTCATTCTCGAGTACGCCCACCGATATCAACAACCTGTCCAGCACACGTCGTGTACGTTCCAGCAGCACCTGCCTTGCTGCGTGAAGGTCTTTGCGAGTCCCGTCTGTATCGTCCAACCCTCCTGCCCCCGCCCCCGCCCCCGCCCCGGGTGACGCCGGTGGAGCATTTAGTCTCGAACGATTCATTTCCATTCGCGCGACTATCGCCGCCGCGGTCGCTAAATCGATCGCCGCCTCCGCCGCACATTGCGGTTCCCACTTGTCGATACTGTCTGACATTGCGATTTCACAGCGCTCTAGTTGTAGTGCGAGGGAAGCGTCGGACTCCGTGGCGGTAGTGTACTTTGAAAAGGAATCAGTTGTGTCTGATGACGGTACATCTTCCTCGTCCACCAACAAGCTCCTCAGCCCGAACCTTTCCCGTCTCGGCGCCAACGCGCGTGCCAGTCTAATTGCCGACACGCTTCGCCCCAACAGCCTTGAAAATCGCCCTCCACCTAACGAACATTCGTGCGCCCTCGGTGCGAACGCGAGAAGCGCCAGCGCGGTAGCGGCGGCGCGTTCCGTGGAATCCAACGGGCGGGTTGAGGGAGCGTCGCGTTCTGTCGCCTCACTTTCTTCCCCGCGTTCGTCAAAAAATGACGTGATATCCGACACAGAAAGCGTTTCGTTAACGATCACAGACACCTTGTCCCGGCAACCGCACCCGCCCACGATGAACCCTCTCTGCCGCCCTCGGCCGGCCGGGTCATGAGTGGTTGTGGAACCCGAATCAGGAAACTCGTTGTTGTCTCCGGCGTCATCGCGCGGGTCGCGTACCAGCGCGGGCCAAGCGACGCCTGCGCGCGGATCTGACTGTGTTTCGCTCCCGTCATCCGCAACATCCAACGAAGCCCCCCCTCGAGAGGCATCGAAAACGACGTGTGTACTGTGTCCCCATCCAAGTGGAGTGGGTGTTGTTGGGGATGTGCTTGAGAGCTTAGTAGCGCTAACAGTTTCCCGGTGCGTCGCAATTAAACTCTCGCCGACGACGCGTGCTCGCAACGTCGACCACGGCGTCTGCGGTTGCGGCGGGCGCACCAGCAGTGGTTTTTTGTTGTCGGTTTTACGGTTTGAAGTACCAATATGTGTTTTATCACTGCTTCCAATGGACATCAAACCGAACGTGTTTGTCATATCAGAAGGCAACACCCGCGACCACGGCGGAGTTTGCGTCTCTCGAGGTTTTCCAAACATATTTCTTGACCTATGAGTATTATCCCTAACAGTTCTCCCAGGTATCGTTCTTCCATACGCCCCAACCAAAAACGCGCGGGAAAGCCTTATCCGTAAACACCCCCGTTCCGGGCGTATCGCCTCGGCTGCTGCCGCGGTTGCGGCGGTGTTTATGCAATCGTACGCTCGTCGCGAAGTCGTAGATGGAGAACCAGCCGTATCTTCACTCGCGCACTGTAAAGACGTCACCGGCTTTCTCAAAGCGCGCCTCGCAAATTCAGCGTCGTCGCACAGTTTTTCCGCCAACCGTTCCGCGATTTCGGTAAACTCGCCTATTGCGACGAGCGCGGCGTGAACTGTTGTGGACTCGAATGTGTTTTGTTCACCACTCATACGTCCCTTCGAGTGCGTATCTAGTCTTACGTATTCATTGCGACTTTTCTCGTCCCCAAAAAGCGTCTCCGCCGCCGCGAGATGCGTTTTCAGCGGATGGAGGGAAACCCGGACGTGAAACCCCGAGTTCTTCTCTATTGATAACATCGGGTATATGGCGTACGGAGAGAACCGTAAAACGTGTGCGATCCACTGTGATACTGCGGTTAATATGAGTGTGTTATTACCGGAAGCGTATTCGCCGACGGGGGCGAGATTGGATGTGGCGTTGAGATTTGTGGTACTCAGATTGTTCAAGACCCCGCGGTTTGTCCCACTCGCAGTGGGAGTGTTCCCTACGTGACTGACAGTGTCACTACTTGTGTCATGACCACCACGGTTCATGTCATCCCGGAACCCGTCGTCAACCCACAGCCGTTCATCGGATGCCGCGTCGAGCATTGCACGGGAAACTTGCGACACCGCGAACAACGAGTGTCGCGGCAATCTCCGGAAGATTTCCACGCGTTGCTCATAAGGAAGAGACTCCATGGCACTGATATGTACGCAGTACTATACAGCGTAGGGTACGAGACAGACTCGAGACAGTATGTCTCCTGATTCACTGTTCACCCCAACCCCTACGCCTCCTCCGCCCCGCGGGCGCGCGCTGGTCTGGGAAAGGAAACAACACGAAAAATAATATGAAAATATTTCCACTTGGCATCTCACTCCTGTCAAGCACGCTCCCCCGTGTTGCAGGCTACACCATGCCCGGTGGCGGTGGTGCCCCTACCCCCCCACCGCGGCCCACGTCCACTTTGTTGTTCCGCGTGTTCAACCCTGAGCTGTACGTGGGGTACAACAAGTACATAGCGGGGATCGGGAGTTTGATTTGCGGGATTGCGATTATGAACGTGGGGATGATGAAGTACGAAGCCGATGCGGAGCTGAAACGGGAGTTGGAGGGGACGGACGAGAGGGACGACTAGGTCCTCTCATCACAGGGCGTCAGGTGTGTTAGATCCTCGTAGGTCGAGGTAGCATAGTATATGTTGTAGCCAACACATTTCCGAAACTCAAGCTGGCACAAATGGAAGTTCCTCATTTCAACACGTGTCACTCCCGCACGCACGCGCATGGCTCCGTCCGGCGCCTCACGCCGCGCGCTCGCGCGTTTGCTTTTGGCGGCAAATCGCCGTGTGACACTCGCCAACGCGGTGGCGGCGCCGCGGCGCGCCTCGCGCGTTCAACACGCCACTCCCCATACGATCTGGTCCCGAACCAAAACGTTTCACGCGTCGCCGTGGATCGTGTCGTCATGGTGGTTGACGACACCGAGGGATGACCTCGGATTCGCCTCACAAACCACACGCGTTGGGATGTTACGATCTCAGCCCTTCTCGTCAACCACCAAGCCTCCGGAAGAAGGGTTGAGCACCACGGCATCGACGGATCCGCCGCGGACGAAAACAAACGATGATTCGTTGCTAGAAACCGAAACCACCTCCACCCCAGTAAACCCTCGCAAAGACCTGTACATGATGTTCACGTGCGGCGTGTGTGACACAAGAGCCGCGAAGGGCTTCTCACGCCAGGCGTACGAAAACGGCGTGGTGATCGTGCGGTGCCCTAGCTGTCAGAACCAGCACCTCGTGGCGGACCACCACGGGTGGTTCGGCGAAAAGGGAACCATCGAGGACTTTCTCATGGAAAAAGGCGAAGGGGTCGCCAAAGGGTCAGCGGACCTCCCGGGGCACGAACACGACGGGACGTGGGAGATTGACGAAGTTGAATTAAAACAGTGGATGGAGAAGAGCGGGATAGGGGGGGGGAAGGAGTGATGCGAGTAGGTAATGCGTATCTGTTATTGTTGTTACAGTCACTGATCATCGCTACCCAGAAAAACTAATCCTCGTCGCTATAATCGTTCGATGTTAACCTCACTCGGTTCCTATTCGCGCGCATCCACTTGGCAAACTCGGGCGTGCCGCACAGCTGGTCCAGACCAGAATCCGTGGACCTCTCCCTGAGTTGTTCGTATTCGTCTTTCGTCATGAACCGCCCCCGGGAACGCGCCGCCATGCCCACCGGAACATCGTTGCGAGGTGAGTCAGCGTTACTGCTACCTTTCCCTCGACTGTTTCTCCCTTTCTTACCAGACCCTCTCCCTTGACTGGTTCTCCCATTGGTTCTCGCTGCGACCGCCGCGGCGTGCGCCCTTTGCTCCCTAAGCGCGTCACCGTCAAAGTCGTCATCGGAATCGTCATCCCTCCCGCCACTCCTCCACCGGAAAGGAGACACCGCGGCTTCCAGTAGGCGCCAGGGTTTCAGCCCAGCGCCTGGCGTTCGCCCTGGAGACTTACCCACCGCCCCTGCACCAGTGCCGACTAACAAAACAGGAGGCATCCTGGGTTCAGGATCCATCGTGTCAGGGGTTATAGGCTTTCGTTTTGATGTAGCTCGACGGCGAAGACCACTACCGTTACTCCTACCGTTACCGCCCAGCCAGTTCCAACCGGGAGACCCCATTGTCGAGTTTCTACCCGCGTTGATATCGTCATCGTCCTCGTCGTTCTCAGAGTCGCTGGAGTGATACGAGCCTCTACTCCCTGACCTCCTTCGGCTAAGAGGTGAGCGAGAAGACCTTCCGGAAGTTTTCTCAACCGTAAACACACTGAGTAAAGCCTGTACGTTGTCCACGGCTAATGCGCCAAACGCCAACGCCACGAAAATCCCCCCGGTAACGACGTCCAACGTGCTAAACTGAAACAGCACCGCGGCGATGATTCGCGAGCTTATTGTCGTAAACACAGCGACGCCGTCCGATACCTCACCGGTGTTGTGGTCGATAACCCACTGCCGCGTCGCCCACGCCCCCGCGCCGGCGCCGAGAAGAATGGATAGGGTCGCCGCAAGGGCGTACGCTAAAGAGAACACCTCCTCAAACTCAACCTCTGCGGTCTCACCACTTCCCCAACCCCCCGTGGACCCCCCACTGCGTACCGCTTTGAACAGCAACCTGGACGGTGCGAGCCACAGCGACAGGTAAAACTCCAAAACCTTGCTAATGTGTTCCGGAGGGACGACGAATGCGCCAACCGCTGCTACTATTCCTCCGCCTGCGCGAACGGTTCGTCCCCCTGGTACCGCCTGCGTGACCCTCGCCACCACCACCACCAACAGCGCCACCACGCCGAGTAACATCCCGCTCACGTAGTACGCCGCGGCGAGCTCGGCGAAGTACGGTGCGCAAATCAGTAGAAGCAGTCCGGCAAAGAACCTTATGCGTCTTTGTGTGACGTCTTCTGTGGATGAAGAGACTTTTAACGCGGCTGTTATTTTTTTGTCGCCTCCGTTATTATTTTGGCATTGGACGATGACATCACTTCTGTCGAACGGGCCAAGCTTCATGGTTATAACAGGTTGTGGTTGTTTTGACTCGTCACTTCCTGAGTTAGATGATAGGCCCTTCAAAAGCGCGTCTCGCTTTCGGGGCCAGCCCGGGCCTTTCTTGGCGCGTGTTTGTTTGCCGTCTGAAAATCGCAACTCGCAATGATTCAAAACGAATCCATCATTATCAAAAACTTCCAACTGCACGTGATGGAACGCTTTGTACGGTTCGAACCAACGGCTGTGGCCCTGAATTTTCATTACTTGTGGAGGTGAATCACTGCCTTGTGTCACGTGTACCGTGGCGGATGTCGGCGCGCTTCCAATCACCTTCAGGGGTATCGAGTACGGCACCTCGTGGTACGAACGCACATCGCGTGTAACGAGGTCGTTGTTTCCGTGCGCGCCCTCCCCGTTGGCAACCGAGACGCACGCCAGAAGCAAAAACACGACCGCGGGCGCGAACGCCGCGCGAGTGGTACCGCGCTTAGGGCAGCGTGCGCGGAGTCGCATCGTCCCCGTGGTGGTGGCACCGCCGCTCTCGCGAGATCTGGCGAAGGGGGAACGCAGCGGCCTTCGAAAAAGCAACAAACGCCGCCTTCAAGGGATGCCAATATTGGCGCGCTCCACACGCTCGAGGTGTGCAACTCAGCCAATCGTCAATCGCCACCTCGCACGCGAACGAGAGAAGGAGAGAGACTGAGAGAAAGCGCCTCCCATCCCCTTTATTGAGGCACTCCTCCGCACACGTCACGGGTACGACCCTTCCCCCTAGTGTGTTTCAGTCATCGACGCCTGGAAACCATCGATCGCGCTTCTCACGCGCTCGCGAGTCGTCCTCTGTCCCACTGTCCACGCGTGGCTGACCAGTCTCTTCATCCGCGGTCCTCCAATCGTCGTCCACTCCAAAAAACAGATAGCGACAGATCGCCTGAGAGTCAGTCGACTGAGAGTCAGTCATGGCCGCGATGTTGTCGTCCGCCGCCACGCTTGCCCCCGGCGCGCGTGTTTTAAGCCGAACGCAAACGCAAAGGCAATCCCAAAGGCACGTCACGCGCGTCGTCGCGGCGGCTAAGTCATCTGAAAATGAGTCGCTCGGTGCGATCGTGAAACCGACAGTCCTGGGTTCAACAATTGCAGCGGCGCTCCCCGCCATCGCCGATGAAATCGAAACCCCAGCTGCTGAATCCGCAGTGGACGTCACCATAGCTGCCGCGGACGCTGCCGCGGACGCTGCCGCGGATGCCACCGCCGCGGCTACTGCCGCCGCCGCAGATGCCGCCAATGCTGCTGTGAATGCCGCAGGAGCCGCTGCGGATGCTGCATCCCAAGCGGCCTCCCAAGCCTCGTCACAAGCCTCCGACGCCGCCGCCGCGCTCGCCGCCAAGTTCGGAGGACTCGGCGGGTCAGCTTCCGACTTGTTTGGCGGAGCCACCAAACAGCTGGGAGGACTTGGAGGCTCCGCTTCTGACGCTTTGGGAGGAGCCACCTCTAAGCTGGGCGGCGCGGCGTCCACCCTTGGCGGCGCCGCATCTGGCGCCGCGAAAACAGCCGCGCCCGTGTTGGGCGCCACCGCGAAGGCCATTGGCGAAGGCGCCGGCGGCGCTGCCAAAGTTTTGGGCGAAGGCTCAGCGAAGCTTGGCGCTGGGTTTGGGGCCGCGTCCAACGCCGCTTCGCAAGCCAGCAACCAGGTATCCTCTTCCGTGAACCAAGCCACGTCCACGGTCACTGCGGCGGGTTCTAGTGCCGCGCAGGCGCTTGAAAGCGCCCTCCCCCCCGAGTTTGTGGACGTCATCGCGCTCGCGAAGATGGATTCAGACGTAGCCATCGCGTTAGCGGTTACCTTAATCACCGCGCCTGTTTTACTAAGCTCCGTGATCAACTCAATCCGAGGGTACACCGGCGACGTCAACGCGTTCGTGCTTGACGAGCAGTTAATGAAAGACAAAAGGGCGTTTTTGATTGATACACGGGGTGAAGAAACAAGGTTGACCGATGGCGTGCCTGACTTGAGAGGCGCTGCGCGATCGCGAGGCGCCGCGGTTGAAGTTACGCGATTAGATGAATCCGTCCGGAAAAGAACTTCCGACGTTCGCGGCCTCGAGCTTGAAATCGCGGCGAAAAAGGTTGCGGTGTTGACGCGAGGTAATGCGAACGTGTACGTGTTAGGCCCTGATGCCAGTGCATTAGCCAAGACGATTTGCAAGAAGCTGTCTGGCAACCGGAAAGCGTTCGTGGTGTCCAGCGGGTTCGAGGGGTGGCGTTCTGGTGGGCTAAAGGTCCGTAGCAACGGTCGGTACGAGAAAAACGCGTTGGACGTGGTGGGCGAAGAAACCTCGACCGCCGCTGCTGCGTTCACCAGGAAGGTATCCGCCGCTGCTGGTACTGCCCGGACTTCCATCACCGAAAAGGACCCGAGCGAACTGGTTCCATTTGTGTTGGGATTAGTCGGTCTCTCCGCCGCCGTCGTGAACTACGAAACCACTCTGCAGTTCCTCGGCGTTTTAGGAATTGAGTTGACTGTTTTGAACAAAGTCTTGAGCTACTCATCACCCTTTGCTTTATTGGAAGACCTCAAGGACTCCGCGATGGGCCTCGCGGACGCTGCATCGAAGTTGGACTTGCCTGAAGCTAATGCGCTGGCAAAACCTAACTCGCCGGCGATGAGGAAAGACCCGGTGCCCGCGAAAGCCCCGGGGGTGTGGCCGCCGGTCGGGGCGAACTTCGAAAAGAAGGCCGAGGAGAAGGTCGAAAAAAAGGAGACGCCCGCGCCCGTTGCGGAGAAGAAGGTTGAGGAGAAGAAGGTTGTGGAAGAGAAGGTGCCTGAAGTGAAGGCGGCGAAGGTTGAGGAGAAGGTTGAGGAGAAGGAGGAGAAGAAGGAAGAGAAGCCCGTCTCAGAGGACGGTTCAGTCACGTTTAAATTCGACGCGGAGGAACCCCTGCCCGAAGAGAAGGTCGAACAAAAGAAAGACATGTGAGGAGGAGGAATTGTGGAAGGGCATGTGAGTCTATATACCCATAGGTACAGTAGTATTGAAGCTGTATAGCCTATAATAATACTCGACTGAATACACGATACTTACTCTATATAACAAACACTGCAGACTACAGTCCCTTATCCCTCCTACTACCATCAGTACTCTCCTCGTAACAGTTTCCGCCGTCCAATCGGGTCTGAGTTGTTGGCGTACTGCACCTCTTCCAGCCCGCTGTTGGGATGCAGCCCGTCTCCGTCGAATTTAGTAATCCCGTGCGGGTACTCGAACCCCGTGTGGGTGCTGCTTCCGCGATCGTGCATGTCCGCGACTTTTGTGAAATTCCGCTCAGCGTCGTACACCATGATGCCGGCGCCGAGGTTTAATCTTCCATCGACGGGGCCGCGTCTTGGATCTTTTTGGCTACTATCGACTGACCTACTAAACGTACTCGTGTGCTTCACCCCCGGTATTTTGACACCAGGAATGACTTCACACGGGTTCCCCGGTTTCGCCGCACTTCGCTGTTTCAGGCACTTGTAGTTCAACGTCGAGCACACGACGAAATCAGGCGCCGCGGCGTTTGTGTAGTCCCTCGCTAGGATTTTGGAAATAGAAGTCAGTCTTTTGTACGGCAAACAGTCGGGCGGATGTATTGGGCGCGTTCTTCGTATCGGGATGACGAGAAATCCCTCACAGGATGTGTTGAAACGCGAACCAAGTGGTACACGAACTACGCAGTACAAGGCGAGCAGGATTTTACGGGATAAAAAACGTACCTATTTGCGTTTTAAACCCGACGCTCTGGTTCAACGTCGGGTCCGCGATTTGAGTTTGCGTCTGTACTGTTCGCCGCGTATCGATACACGCCTGGTACGCGTGCGTGATTGGTAGGTAGCTCTTCTTCAGCATTCCATCGGGCGCATTTTGGGAATTTTTGCACATCCCGCACGCTTTGCACGTGTTGTTCCAGGTTCCCGGCGCGCCTGCCACCGCGTCGCAGTCTGTTAGCAACTGCGCGTCGCAAATGTACGTCACATTCGTGTTGTCGCACCACTTGTACCACTGGCAGCAATCCGCGGTGGTCACGGCGTTTTCGTTGCCCGCGCCCGCGCCTAGAACACGGACGACGGGGGTGAAACCAGTCGCGGGGGGGGGAGATGG
>TARA_B110000977_G_scaffold3979_1_pt1 | contig 13387 bp, 10 predicted proteins | sample TARA_B110000977 | Tara Oceans TARA_B110000977 (sample SAMEA4397798) | marine metagenome | biome: Polar Biome; feature: [SRF] surface water layer (ENVO:00010504); material: water (ENVO:00002006), including particulate matter (ENVO:01000060) such as... | depth 5 m | reverse complement strand
CCCCCCCCGCCATCCTCCCGAACGCGGATTTCAGCGCCACTTTGGCGCGCAGGGCTTGTCGTTGTTCGTCCAGCACTATTTGGCCTAGCTTCAGCCGGTCCATCAGCCCGTGCGCGGTCGACATGGCCACCGTCCGGCAGCTGACTAGTTTCCGCAAATCCCCCTCCGTGGACGTCGGCGCGACTTGAAGGCACGCGAACGAAAGCCGCTCCGCGAGTTGTAATTCAGAGTGGGAAACGGACTCTGTCAACACCGGTTTAAGCCAGTCCATCGCCTCCATCCCGACTGGTAATTTTTTGTCTGCCAAATCCTCAAGCGTGATTGATGGCCCGTCCACCCACGCCATGGCTCGTTTCAAATTACCAACCTCGCCGTGGCCCCACTCGATTTCGTCCGTCACGTTCGAGATGTCCCACAAGTCCTCGGGCGTTATTTTGGAGTCATTACTGGAGTCACCAGTATCACTCACACCGTCGCTCATACCATCACTCCCTCCATCACTCCCGCCGTCGGTCAACAATCTATCGACGAGATTCACGACGTCGTTCACGGCGGTGTCGATGAACTCTGTGAGCGCTTCTACTTCCGCCATTTCATCTTCAGATGGGGTGTAGGCCAGTGTACCATCCGAGCCCATCGTTGGAATTCCCGTGAACTTAGCACGCACGTACGGATCCGAGTCCAACACGTCGTTCAAGTTTAGCCGTGATTCGCCGACGATTACAATCTTCGCCCCGACGTCTTCGCGCACGATTTCCTCGATCCTGACCAACGACGCTACTTGATTCAACCGCAAACCCTCATCACCCACACCATTCATATCAGGCGGGTGGAACGTGATGTGCGCGAACAAGCCGCCTGTCTTTTCTATCACTTCGTCCAGCAACGCGAGGAATCTTGCTTCGTACAAGTGCAGCACTTGCGTCGAGCCGGGTAGCAGCACCTCCTCCATCGGGAACAGCATCGCGGGCAACACCACGGGGGTTTCCAGCACTTCGGGGGGCATGCGGAGCTCGCCGGTGTAGTCCCGCGCGGGGGGCTCGATGTCATCGTCGGTGGCGTTGAGAAAGGTCGTGGAGCGCTTGCGCATAGAGGTGCGCCATGATGAACAGGGAAGGGTCCTATGCACACGCTTTCCCCGATGTAACGACACACCGACACGAGAGTTTCTCGCCGCCGCCGATGGTTCGCGTCGAACTGCGGTGGTGGAGACGCACCTAGGACCGGGGATGGAGCCGCACACGGGCGCGGATACAACCGCCGCAAGCATGGAAAACATGGCCATCGCGCCGCGCGCCTCAGCAGTGACGCGTACGGTACGAAGAAGACGAGGTCGAGATGGATAAAGTGGGTGACGTGTTTATTATTTAGTTTGGCATTCTGAATTAACGTTGTACACGCGAGACTACTCTCCATACACAAATACTCAAGGCTATGATGAAACAACTTGACCGAGATTGCCTATTACTACTACACTCCCGAAACGCTACTGCTCCTCCTGGACCTTTCCTGCGGGCTATCCTCCACGGTTTCGTACTTCGCCCGCGCCTCGGCGCTCAGAAACGACTTCAGAAAATCCGAAGGCGTGCGTTCAGATTCTGAATTGAACGACGCGCCGCTGTTGTGCCTTGACCTCTGTCCTCTTTTACCCGAAGGGGACGATCTGCGTGCTGCATCTCGCTCTTCCTCTTCATCAGGTAACACGAGCTGCGCGCAGAACGTGCACAACCTTACTCCGCTGTACAGCCTTGAAGCCGTGGTCCGCGAATCGTTCAGCTTCCGCTCCGCGTGCTTGTCCCCGAAACTCGCCTTCTTTGAAAGCACGCCCTTGTACGAGCACATCCCAGTCAGGTTCTCCACGCTGAACCACAGCTCGCACAGCGCGCACGTTTTCTTCTGCGAGCTGACCGTGAACGTGGGCAGGATCTTCTCCATCCACGGGCCGGGGTCGACAACCTCCATGGCGGGCGTGCCAAATCGGGACAAGCGGCGATTAGTGAACGAAAAAAATTATTACGCGCGAGTTTTCTTGAAATGATGACAAGGCCTTCTGGACCTCCTCAGCTCCTGTAGACCTGGAGGGCGCCCCGGTGGTGGCGGTCTGGGAGGCCTCATCTACGATGACCTCCTCTGGGACGTGCCAGTGCGCGCGTGATGGCGCGGTGGAGTGGATCCGGGTTTGGTTCGGCGACTGCGTGTACAACTCAAAAGATTACGCGGGCTTCGTTTTCGGGATGGCCAGCATCGCGTGCTGGCTCGTGGCGCAGCTCCCTCAGTTCTACACCAACTTCCGGAGCGGCAGCGCGGAGGGCTTGAGTCCGTGGTTCCTAGCGGAGTGGCTTCTCGGGGATACGTTCAACCTACTGGGGTGCCTCATGACTGGCGACCAGCTCCCATCTGAAGTGTACACCGCCGCTTACTTTATGTGCGTCGACGTGGTGATGATTTTTCAATTCGTGTACTACACGTTGCGCAGCAGGGAGGCGCTTGGAATTATTACAAGCGACCTAGCGGACCCTACAGGGGACAGGAGGGATGACATGCGAACACGGCTGCTGGGAGATAAATCGGATGACGAGTCGGATGAATCGGGGGACGACGAGGGTAACTACTTAGGGCCCAACTACTCGTACGGCATCACGACGCGCGAGCAGATTGACCGAATACAAACGCCGCCGCCCGCAGTGTTGAGTGGAAGGACTCATGTGAATAATGGTCGTAGGGGAACACCATCTCGAGTTACGCAATGCACGGCTGTCGGTGCCGCCGCAATCGGGGTAGCTATGGGGATAGCTCTGGTACGGACCGGTGGACATTTCAACGGGAAAAGCGCGCGGACGTCGGCGACGCAAAATTTGGACGCGCAAAGTTTAGACGCGCCCTTAATGTTCAACAGTAGGCTAACAAGTCACACAGGTCCATTTGCAGAGCACACAAGTCACACAGACCATACACACCAAAACTCTCAACCCACGTGCGGCACCACGAACAACCCCGATTGGGAGGTAACCTTCGGACGAGCCGTGGGGTACGTGAGCGCTCTGTTTTACCTGGGGAGCAGGGTGAGTCAAATACTAAAAAATAAACAACGACGTTCGGTGGAGGGATTATCAATAACGATGTTCGCGACCGCCGCGGTGGCGAATATTCTGTACGGCACCGCGATTATTGTACGGGCAAACAGTCTGAAACTGTTAGCTGAAAGCACGCCGTGGCTGTTAGGGAGTTTAGGAACCGTAGCACTTGACACCACGATTCTGGTGCAATCCAAGATGTACGGAGGTAACGGTGATGAAATTATCGACGACGAGGATGAAATAGAAAACGCGCGGCTGTAGGAGGACTACATATGAGTTTTTAGTCTAGACAGTAATCGCGTGATTGTTGTAACAGTAGTAGTGGTACTTAATTCTTTGCGCGTGTGGCGGTGAGTATGCTCACCGTTGGTTGTTATTCTTAAGGCGAACTATCCTGTCATCGAGCGGAAGTGAATGGGTAACTTTTTGTCAGCTGGAACGGCAAAGAGTACAGAACACAGGTAGCTAAATAACTCAAGAGTAACTCAAGAAAAACCAAAAACCCGGGCATTCTTTCCCTCCACTGCGCTCGGAATGAGTAGGAGGTTGGTTGTCTCGATCACTGGCGCACTTTTCAGTGCTCAGTAAGCTCCGGTGTTTCCGAAGCAAGTCTCGTCACCGCGCCTGAGTTAGGGAAGGAATGCAATTCATGTTCGAGAGGGCAAAAGGTCTGACTGGAAAACATACGGCATACACGCACCTTGAATCCGTTAGTTCTTCTTACCACTAGTTACTTTCCTGTGCACTGCTATTAACCTCGGGCAGTTCTCTCTGTTCATCACTAAATGGCTCGTCGCTGTAAATATTTTCGGGTCCAACGAGGCGACGAATTTTTCAACCGCCGTGGTTTCCTCTAAACCGCCGGCGTGACCTATGTACCCGATTACGGTGACTACTCCACCGGGGCGTAAGGATTTTACTGCACTTGAAACCGCTTGTATAGTGCTCTCGGTTTCAGTCACCACAGACCGGTCACTCCCGGGCCCGGGAAGGTAACCAAGGTTGAAGCAAACAACTGAAACGTTTCCATAAGAATTAATGTCCGCGTCGTCAGCAGTATCATCGGAACCCTCGGTATCACCCATAACTACTTCCACATAGTCCCCCAACGTCGCGTGACTGCCAAGCACGAGCTGTACTCTTTCCGCTTTGGAGGGGTCACCGCTGAAGTGTTGTTCTATTCGCGCGCGCGTCGAATTGATTGCGCTCTCCTGGACATCAAACGCAATCACTTTTCCCTTTCTCGTCTCGTCATCCCCGAGCACTAAATCCGCCAGCACTTCTGTGTCCCAGCCGTTCCCAGCAGTGGCGTCTATTGCAACATCACCTTTTCGACACACGGACCGCCACAATACGTGCGCCATGTCCGTCGTCCTGCCGCTGTTTTGGATGACTTCTTCCATGGACTCAGCCACCGGCGCCGCCGACGAAACCCATCGGGGGGTGGCCCTTCGGCGCGCGCGTGTGACTGTTTGCCCATAGGAGAAGCACGGTTTCGAACGCCGGTGGCTGTCGTACACCGTCGCTGAGGCCACCACGAGGCACGCCCGGGCGGGGTGCAGCGCGAGCGCCATGGAATGGAGGACGACCTCCTTGTCAACCAAAGGCTTCTTCTCCATCGCTCTGTGAAAACTTTTCCAGAAAGAATCGCGACGGTCTATAACTCATAAATCTACCCCCACAAAGGTAACCCGTCATCCTTGAGTTATTGACGTGACAAAACAAGTGCACGTGTTTCTTCCTTGCCTCGATTTTCGTTTGTCGACGTCACTCAATCCCCACCGCGCGGTCGTGCGCGAAGAGGAAGAAGGCCCTGTGCGTCGAAGCGTGTGCACGTGTTTCGTGTCAACCGCCTGAGCGTATAGTGTGCGGGATCGGGAAGGGACAAGGTACAGCGTCGAAGGGTATCGAAGGATCGGCGGGTCCCCGATTTTATCTTGACAAGCGCTCGTGGTGGAGAAAACAGCGGCAAGATGTTGAGCAGCGCGGCCCGGTCGTTGTCGTCCGCGGCGATGCGCCGCGCGCGCCTTCCCGCGCAGCAGGGCGTGAGGTTCGCCCACGCCGGTGTTGCTAACCCTTTGCCACGAAGGCAAGCATCGCAAATAACCTCCGCGGCGTCCCCAGGCGGCGCCCCCATGCCGTACCCCCCGTTAAAGGTCACCGCGCCTGGAAGAGTCGTGGCGTTGGGCGACGTGCACGGCGACATCGGCCAGGCCCGCAGAGCGCTGTCCATCGCAGGCGTGTTAGGCGAAGGAGGCGACGCAGTGAACCCCGAGTGGGTCGGCGGGAACACCGTGGTGGTGCAGGTTGGGGACGTTTTAGACAGAGGCGACGACGAAATTGCAATCCTGATCCTGCTACAGAAACTGCACAAACAAGCGGAGAAGGAAGGAGGGGCGGTGTACATTTTAAACGGCAACCACGAGGTGTTAAACGTCTCGGGCGACTTCAGGTACGTCACGCAAGGCGCGTTTCAAGAGTCCATGCGGTTTGGTGAGCACTTGGTTAATTTGTTTGGCAAACCGTTTGAAGACGCGTTTGGGGGGGGGGAGAGTGACCCCCGAAAAAAACAGGTCAAGGCCCGTGTAGGATTATTCAGTCCTGGAGGCCCATTGGCGCAACAACTCGCCATGAATTCAACCGTGCTAATTGTCAATGACACCGTGTTCGCGCACGGCGGCCTCATGCCCCGACACGTCGAGTTCGGATTAGAGAAACTGAACAACTCCGTTGCTGATTGGATGCGCGGGCAGGAGATAACGGACGAAGCCGACCGCACCGCGCTCGGCATGGCCATCGGTTCCGTGAAAGACTCAGTGGTGTGGAACCGAACCTTCGGGACCGAGAATTTCGTCACGTCTTCGGACCGGGATAGAGCGTGCGACGTGCTTGGAAAGACCCTGGATTTGTTACCTGGGGTGAAACGTATGGTCGTGGGGCACACGCCGCAACTCTCGGGGTGCAACGGCGAGTGCGACGGGCGCATTTGGCGCATCGACGTCGGCATGAGTTTCGGCGTCGTGGGCGCGGACCCGGAGGTGCTGGAAATCGAGAACGGCAAGGTGAAGGTGCTGAATGCTAGGGTGCCCGCGGCGAACGTCTTGGCCTCCAAGCTCTAGGATCAACGGAAGGATTAATTCAAAAACGCCTTGTTTAATTTTGGTTATTTCGTTCATCAAAACACACCCCTCACTCATCCTCGCCCCCAGCCTCCCCTTCCGCCTTTCGTTTCTTTTCATTTTCACCCTCAGAGTCGTACAACGCGCTGGACTTTGTGTCGGTCACCGGGACGTCACCTCCCAGCAAATCGCCCCCCATTGTTTGCGGAACAGGCGCGTCGTCATCGGAGTCACTCATTTGAGCGACCACCTTCCGCCGCGGGCGTCTCACCTCTTCGTCGGGAACGTCCGATTCAGAGTCGCTACCGTCGTTCTTCTTAGACTTCTTGCCGCCACCCAGTTTCTTGCGTCCAGTAGTAGGGGCTTGAGTAGTTTCAGTAATAGGTTCTGTCTCCTCCGCAACCTTATCACTTCTTTTCTTCGCCTTCTGCTTGCGCTTGGGTTCTTTGACCTTTTTCCGCGCCTTGCCTTTCGGCGCCGCGTCAGTTCCTTTCTCCCGCGCCGGCCACGCCCGCGTGGCGATTTCGAAGTCATCGTCATCCTCACTGCTCTCGTCGAAGTTCACGTCCAGTCCGTTGGCTCTGGCGTCGTCGAAAGCGTTGGACTTGGCCTCAGCTTCGGCCATTGTTTGGTCCTGGTCGGGCGCTGCAGTTTTCTCGCCAGCGCCATCCTCACCCGCTCGTTCCTGCTCCTGTAAAATCGCAAGCTCCTCGTCTTCGTTAACATCCCCGCCGTCGCGTACATCGTTCCACTCTTGTTCCTCGTCATCAGGGAACGCGGCGGTGTCATCGTTGACTTCAACGTCGTCATCCTCATCAGGAAAGAACACGTCTTCGCCGCCTTCAATCGTCGCGTCGCCGTTACCGTCGCCATCGCCTTCATCCACACCGACCTCGCCGTTTTCCATCCGCGCCCTTTCCTTGAACTCCCGAACCGTCATCTTGACCTCTTTGGTTTTTGAAAGCGCCTTGACCCTGCGCATTACGATGTCGTGCGTGGCGTGCGGGTACATCTTCCGCGTCCACTCGCGGTACAGACCTACTAGGCGCGCGAAATCGCCAAACTCGTGCCCAGGGCCTTTGCTGACGCGTGCGAACTTTTCAGGGATTACGTTCGATACGTACGCCACGCCGTTGGGGCCTAACACGTGCTCCACGGTCGTGAACTTGGGTTTCCTGGTGGAAGGTTTCTTTGGAGGTTGGGCTGTCGCGGGTGCCTCACCGTTCAAGCCACTCAAGTCCCCATTCAAATCCCCGGGAGACGAAGGCACTCCCGTTTCTTCACCTCGTGGTTGTTGCGGGATCCACTCATCTCGCGGTGCGGCGCAGTCCTTGCTCCAGTGACCGGTCTTGCCGCACTTGAAACACGCTCTGTTGCCTCCGCCCGCGCGGGGCTGAGTGCTCGCCATCGCGGAAACGTAAATTGAACGCCTCCCAACACAAGACGCGCCGTCTCGAGTGACCCCGGCTGTTGATTGATCCGAGGACGTTTTCAAACGAAGTCCAATTTTTTCCTAGTCTGAGCGAGTAAACGAGAGAAACAGACCCTCTTTCGCGAGGCACGAAAGGTCATTTTGTGTCTCTTTTTAACTCATGAATAGACCTTAGATTGACGATGTGCCAAGCTGGCCAATCCTGAGTCGTTTTGATAAGCTCTCACTCTGATCGGGGAGAGGTTCCGTGAAGAGCTCTTCATTCCCGTACACGCGTCTCACCTGTTCGCACAATGTTCGCCATGACCTCCCTCGTCGGCACCCGCGTGGTCGCCGCTCCCTTGAACCAACGCCCGGTTCGTTCCACCAAGACTGTCGCCGCGACCGGCACCAAGAAGGCCGCGCCCAAGAAGAAGGTAAGTGAGGCTCATTGATTTCGTGAAATCCTTCGATCCGGGACCGACCGCGCGAGCGTGTTGACGCGCACAGCACGCAGCCGCGCGACCCCCCCGTACGACATGCACATCGACGAACCCATCCGGGTGATTCCCATTTGATCGACCCTTTCCGCGGCCGCCTGGGCCAACCACACACCTCCGAACCCACACAGGGTTCGTGGATAAAATCGCACGCCCTACTTTCGGAGCCAACTGGCAAGAATAACAGACTGAACTGCCACTGCGGAAATGCGCAATGGAGTTTGGGGTTACCAAGGTCTTCTCAGTGAAAACAAATACTGACGAACCTCCTCCTTCCCCGCTTTTATAAACAGGGTGCTAAGAAGTCCTTCGGCGAGTGGCTTCTCGAGAAGTCATGCCGCGACTCCGGCGTGATCGGCGCTGGGTACGAGGGTGAGCTCAAGGATGGCCGCTACAAGGGCAAGAAGAAGTAAGCGACGCTTTGATGAATCGAGAAGAGAAAGAGAGTCTCGGAATTTATGATTGATGAATGCGTGTTCACTGAACGGCGATAACGGTAGCTCCGCCGTAGCTCGGCGAGCACCTCAAACCCGTTCTTTCGTGTGTAGAGTGTAATACAACTCTCCCGTACGCGTTACGAGCAATAGTTCTCATTCATAAACAGCTTTTGTATGTATTCAAAGCGAATCAACGCGGCTATCAAACATCAAACATATGGTTTTTCACACCGGTCAAACCCACCGAACTTTGTTTCTTTGGAGGAGTTATTAACTCAAGAGATATGTTGAGATGCCAGACCCTCACAACTGGGGGTCCCCCTCACGAGCCTCCTGACCTCCCGACGCGCACGCCCACCGCCTCTGCAGCGCCTCCGCCTCGTCGTTGGCGGCCGAAAGGACCAGATGCGTCGCCAGCGCCTCCGCCGCTTTTCTTCATGGACAGACCGCCTGATTTATTTCCTCTTTCATTCAACTCCTTGTCCTTGGGAAAGCTGTGGAGCAGGTCTCCAAAGTTATCGAGGGGCGAACTCCCTAGATCAAGGCTACCCATTGGCAACGCGTCGTCCAGGTGGTTCATGGTGCCCAAGCTTCCGACGTGCAAATCATCCTTCATGGATCCGAAGCCCATGCCGCTGCTCATCTTTCCATTCCGCGCGCCCGCCACCATCGCCGCCATCTTTGCTGCCCCTCCGCCGCCGTTAGGGGAGTTACCTCCGAAACTGCCTACTGGGAACATACCGCCGTTCTCGGGAGTGGAGCTGAGGTAGTCGTTGCCGAACACGGTGCCGAAGGATCCGGCGACACCGAATGAGGTTCCCAGGAATGGATTGGATGGCGCTCTCTCTCTTTTAGAGTTTTGAATTCTAGGGATCTCTCCTCTACTGTTGCCGAAATCCCCGAGTCCCAAACTAGGAGACCCGCCGACGCCGTGGTGGCCTCCAGCACTAGTACCATGTAGCCCTCCAACAGATCCGTCTCTTGACCCAGCGGACCCAGACAAACCCAACCGGATGTACCCGCCATCACCGTTCCCGCCGCCGCCGTGCGTCCCCGCCATCGCCAGGTTCTGCTGCGCAAGCGCGAGGTTGGCGTTGACCAGCGCGGAGAGGTCGTTGTGGCCGTGCGCAGAACCCCCTGACCCTCCAGCGCCGAACAACCCACCCGCGTTGCTGTTACTCTGGAACCCGCGTTGCGGCATACCGCCCATCCCGGACCCGACGCCGGCGCCGCCTAAAGATGCGTTAGCCGCGTTGCCCGCGCCGCTCGCGGGGTAGTACCCTCCCCCGGGGGGCATGGGCTGCCCCACCGCGCGCATTTGTTTCTTCGTGGCGTGTGCGGGGCGAGAAGCGGCACCGCCACCCCCCCCCTCAGCCTTCCCTCTCCCCCGCCCCGCGGGCGGGTCCGGTAACACGAACGGGGCCGGTACCTCCCCGGGTTTCAACTCGAAATTGGTTCGCGCGTTTGGACCGCGAATGTGTCGCGCCGCCGCGTCGTAAGCTCTCGCCGCCTCCTCAGCGGTGTCGAACGTGCCGAGCCACAAACGCGCGCCCCGGTTCGGGTCGCGGATCTCAGCAGCCCAACTGTTAGGGTTAGGGTTTTGGTTGGTGTGGTGTGGAGTCAGTATTTGTCAGCATCCACGAAACATCAGAAAAAAAAACATAATAGGTCACGGAAAAGATCTCCGTCAGAAAAGCACGAAAGAACGGGCTCTTTTTTGTAGGGGGTTGGGGGTGGGGGGGGTCGTGTGTGTCTCCGTACCTTCCCCACGGTCTTTGCCGTACGCCTCGGTAGATGGAGGAGGTTGCTTTTTTCGTCTTCGTCGTGGCCTTGGGCTGTGAGTTTGGAGGGGGGGTATGGAGGTGAGTCTATGGCATCGAAAAAGCGATTGAGAATTCCCCTCGATCCGGTGTCGCGCGCTGGCATTGGAAGTTTCCGAAAGATGCGTTGACGGAACCGGGTGGGTTACGGGCGATGCGAGCGAGTACAAACCCTGTGCGTGGTGTGGAGGGCACCGAAGGGTTGCGTTGTAGGTCGAATGCGTGGAAATTGGAAATAAACGGACGGTCGTGACACAGGAAAGCCGTAACACTCACATCGTCCTCGTCCACGTCGTCGTCAGATTCCTCGTTCACCGGCGGGTCTTTGTGCGCTGCGGACATCTTGCCCACCGCCGTTGCCATCGTGTTTTACTGTGTCTTTTCTCAAAGAGCTCGGTAGTTCAGGTGCGTAAGGTACAGTCGCCGGCCGAAACACGCGCCGTTTCCGTTCGCGTGACGCGAGCGGAGCGTCTACGCCGGAGGCAATGGGAGTGGAGCGCAAAAACGCGACTTTCGAGCGCACTTTTTAACTCCGAATTAACCTACCGAATTCGAGAATTCAATGCAGAGCGTTGCGACGATATTTGAGAAAAACGCGCGAGTGTCCATCGCAAACAAAAGCTCGAGAAACCAACTTGGAAACTCACGCGCGGTTGTGAATTTGGACGATTGGCCTTTCAACGTTCAGTCAGACCTTTGACCTCGTAACTCGTAAAAGTTTGCCGGTGACTTCGCCCAAATCGAAACTGAGCTTGAAAGGGACTTTGGCGAGCTCGTTTTCTTCGCACAGATTCATCATTCACTGCAGGGCATTTGATCTCAACATCACACCTCCAGCGCACCGGTGTAGTTGTCGGCATCTGGAGCTTTAGGGTTTAGGGTGTACACCGCTCCACCCTAATCCACCTCCACCCCTTGATGCTCCACGAGAAACGCCGGGCGTGTTACGTGGCCCGGGACGCGTACTTTGAGTGTTTGTCGAAGGACGGCGCACGGCGTGAGAAGAAGGTTTTGAGACGGGCGTACGAGAAGCACTGCCCGAAGTCCTGGGTCACGCACTTCGACAAGAAACGAGTGGAGGACGAGAAGTTACAGAAGCTTTTGGAGATCAGGGAGGGGAACGGGAAGGAGGGGGCGACGAAAGCGGCGTGAACAGGAGACCAGACCAGAGAGAAGTGCGACACAAATTCATTCGCTCGATTGCACGTTAGGTTGACGAAGATGAGCTACCGCGGCGGACGCGACCGTTCGCCTCCCAGTCGATCTGACCGGGAAAAAGTCGATGAATTCGGTCGGCCAGTACGCGCTCGCGAGGAGTACAGACGCGATGACCGTCACGGCGACCGAAACGACGGCGGGCGGAAACGAAACAGGTCGCGCTCGCGAAGTAGAAGCAGAGAACGCGACAAAGACAGAGACAGAGGTAACGACGCGGATGCGTTTTTGAACTCCCTGGATCGGCCTCCCCCGCCCCCTCCGAGCAGGGGAGGGTCAAACCCAGTGGAAAAACGTGATGTGCCGCCACCCCCTCCTGGAAAAACGAAACAGAACGTGCCTCCGCCGCCGCTGCACACGGAGGTGCCGCCGCCGCCGCCTCCCGCGGGCCATGACGACGCCGAGGCGCAGATGATGGCTTTAATGGGCTTCGGCGGGTTCGGCACGACGCAAGGGAAGCACGTGGAGGATAAGAACGCGAACATCAGCGCGGTGCGTAAAAAAACAACCAGGCGGGCGCGGCAGTACATGAACAGAGAAGGGGGGTTCAACCGACCGCTGCCGGAAGAAAAGACGGGAATACGGCAAAACAAAATCTAATGTAGGTGTTTTTAATAGCCGGCTATTGATAAAATGCCTTTACATTGCTCCTATTGCTAATTATTACTCCATCCTAACCCTGCTATTGGTCTTTCGTTCGCGACCCGTCCGGACACTTTCCACAACTCCGCATGCAGTGTCCGTCTTCGTGCGGCGGCCCTACCATGAAGTTTGGGTTCTTTTCGCACTCACCTTGCTGAGCCCAAACTTTACATCCATCATTCTCATCATCACACACCCCCTCTGGAAAGACCATCTTGTGCCCTTGGGAAAACGCCCCCACGTGCATCCACTTCGTGGCGGACCACTTCACGCCTTTCGTCACTGGGCAACCGGCGTGCGTGGATTTCTGGTCCAGTTTCTGACTAGTGTCCATGGACCAAAAGAGGAGGGCATCTCCTTTTTTCGCGTGAACAGCGTGGCCCTTTTGTGCGCATTGCGAAAAATTGTCATCACCCAAATGAGGCTTACTATCAGTCAGCAGGAATACAGTCTCACCGCCTTCCTCGACATCACTCAAGTACATCAGCACTGTCGCGACCCTTTGGCCCCCTTTAGATTCATCCGTGTTGAAGCTATCAGAAAACGCATCCATGTGCGCGTCATACCTCTGGCCGTCGACGTACCGCAGAACTTGAATGCCCTCCCCGTGATCGATCGGCACGTGGCTCCATTCGGAAATTCGTCGCTCGATATCGGCGATTACATCGTCCGCCCCTCGGGCCATGAACGTGCCGTCACTGGTGCGTATGGTGCTGGGTACGCTCTTGCCGGTTTTGTTATCAACCACCGTGCTCTTCGCCATCCGCTCCTGGCTGTTTTGAATGATATACTCGCACTCCGCGTGCTTTAGAAATCCTCGGTACAGGTACGCTCGGGGGGAGGAGTCGCTCACTACTTGGATTTTAGTCGGGTCCACGAAGATGGTGTTGGGGGAGGGTAAACCGTCGCTTGTGTCGGATCGGTGTCGTGTAGAATCGGCAACGCCACCTACACCACCACCATCATCACCAACGCTTTTGCCTCGCAACAAGCCACTCGCGAGTAGTTTACGCCCCGTATCGCCAACCGCCGCACTCCACTCGAGGCCCAGTAGGAGCAAAACGAGCCCTAAAATGGACCGCCGCATTGTGCCACGAGCCGCCGCCGCGGACGCGCGTGCCGCCCACAATGGGGCCAAGTAGGGAGAGTCGACCAGGAGGAGGATG
>TARA_B110000977_G_scaffold47446_1_pt1 | contig 13409 bp, 7 predicted proteins | sample TARA_B110000977 | Tara Oceans TARA_B110000977 (sample SAMEA4397798) | marine metagenome | biome: Polar Biome; feature: [SRF] surface water layer (ENVO:00010504); material: water (ENVO:00002006), including particulate matter (ENVO:01000060) such as... | depth 5 m | reverse complement strand
CCCGGCCTGCGCCGGCCGCCCGGCGCGATTAGCTTTTCGAGCTGAATCACCACGCGCTCGTGTGACAGGCCTTGCCCGTCTCCTGCTGTAAACCCTTTGGCGGTGTCCCCCCCTGAGTCCGGCAACTCGAGCTCGATTACCCGGTGATCAAGCGCACCTTCCCTGTACATCTGCAAAAACGCATCACGCGTCACATCCCCACTTGTCTCGCCGCACATAAAGTCCACGACTTTGTTTTCCACGATTAAATCAACCTCGTGTTTGAACCGCGTCCTGAGCTTTCCTTTCGTGATCTGCATCGAGTTGTCGACTAAGTCTTTGATAATTTGATCCACATCCCGGCCGTGAAAGCCAACCTCGGTGAATTTCGTGGCTTCTACTTTCACGAACGGCGAGTCCGTGATTTTCGCGAGGCGGCGCGCGATTTCCGTTTTGCCGCACCCCGTTGGGCCGATCATAAGGATGTTCTTCGGGACGATTTCGTCGCGCAAACTAGGATCCACGCGGTGGCGCCGCCAACGGTTTCTCAACGCCACCGCACACGCGCGTTTCGCGTCGTGCTGACCAACAATAAACTTATCAAGAAGCTCCACTGTTTTGCTTGGGGTCAAACCGCCGTCACTGCCCCGAATCGCGGCGGAGAACATCGAGCTCAACGGGATCGCCGCGTGTTTGCGCGTTGTATCTGGCCCGGACGACGATCCATCCGGGGGTGACGTTTTCGATCCATCGCCCGACAACGACCCGGGGGGGGAATCCACCGGGTCCGCCTGCGATTGGGGTGTTGACACTGAGGTGTGCAGCACTCGGTGCGACGTCGCGGGTGTGAGAAAACCACGCGCGACGCGGCGGTGGGTATCCGCGACCCCAGGGGGTGACGCCCCGGCCTGGGTGACGTCGTTGTTGCACACGCGCAAATCGGGGCGCCAACACAGGGCGGAGGACGCAGCCGCGCAAACGCGCACGCGCGCCGCGGTCGCGCGCCGCAGCACAACGGGTGCGAACATTGTACAGCCCGGCCTGTGGCGAGATCCGTGGCGACCCTCGCGGAGAGGTGTGACGGACGCCTCGAGTCTGACTCGGATATGGACTCGCGCGAAAAAATAATATCCCGCGACCAGACAAGCCGTGGGCCTATGACACTTGTACCTCCAGCATGCCGATCTCACGCGCGACGGTCAGATCCCGGCGCGCCGCGCTTCTTCACCGCTAGCGTGATGGTGCGCGTAGCCTTTGTAGCGCTCGCCGCGCTTTCTTTCGCGGGCATCGTCTCCGCGGGCGGCGCTGACCTCGGGTCTGACCGCGTCTTGGGGAACGCGGGGGGTGTCCCATTCGGTGTCGATCCAACAAACGCGGACGTGTACCTCGCGTCTGGCTTGACGTGCGACGGCGGAGCGACACGCCTTGACACGTCACAAATCAACGACGAGTATTGCGATTGCCGCGACGGGTGTGATGAACCCGGCACGAGCGCGTGTTCCAACGGCCGGTTCCACTGCGTGAACCGCGGCCATCGTGCGGAGTCGATCCCATCGTCCCGAGTCCGCGACGGCGTGTGCGATTGCTGCGACGGGTCGGACGAGGTGGGGGTCGGGGGGTACGCTGTGCGCGTGGTTTGCAAAAACACGTGTTCGTTGGCTGGCGCGTCGCGCAGAGCCGCGCTTGAGTTCACCGTTAGTGACCAACGCAAGGGCTTGGACAAGAAACGAGCGCTTTGCGACAACGCGCCTGGGGAGCGAAAAGAGTGGCTCGCCACGAAACAAGCGCTGCAAAAAAAAGTGCAAATGGCGACGGCGCGTGTGGAAACCGCAAAGGAAGCGGAACGCGTTGCTTCGGAAGAAGCGGATAAGGTAAATTTGGAGGTTGCGCAGTTCGAAACTGTGGAGGATGCGGTGCGTGAAGATGATGAGGTTGATGATGCGAGGGAGGGTGATTCGAGTGAAGAGTCGATTGCGAATGTTTCGCGCGAAGATGAACTTGAGGAAACCGACGAGGATCGCGGGCAGCGCATCGCGCGGCAGTGGATAAAAACAGACAGCGAAGCCACGGGGATTGAGATTGAAGGAGCCGGTGGCGCGAAGCAGGGCACGGAACAGGGCTCGGAACCCGTCCCCGATACGAAACAGAAACGCTTAGTCGACGTCGACGACGAGAACGTTTCCGTGACTCCAGAAAAGAGCGCCACCCGATTTGGAGGGCTCGGCTCGTGGTTCAGTTCGAAATCCAACAAGAAGTCCGTGACTTCTGCGGAGCGTTTGGCTCGCGCTCGCGTGAGCAAAGCCACGAGCGCGCACTCCGCCGCGAAGCTTTCCTTGACTACTTCCGAGAAGAAGGTGACGGAAATCACGGCGGAGCTTGAAAAAGTATCAAACGATTTGTCTCGCTTCGTGGGGCACAAAGCCGAGTTCCAGCACATGCTTGGGAAATGTTACTCCGCCAAGGTGGACAAGTACACGTACCAAATCTGTCCCTTCGCAGAGGCGAAGCAGGACGGGGTCAAGCTGGGGGTGATGCAACCTTTAAAAGTGGAAGACTTTGAATCCGGATCTGCGGTCAAACCCAACCCAGTAACTTTCAAGTTCAAAGACGGAGAGCAGTGCTGGAACGGCCCGCGGCGTTCGATGACGGTTTCCTTGATTTGTGGATCGGAGTCCAAGCTTGGGGACGTGACGGAACCTTCGCGGTGCGAATACGCCGCCGTGTTCACCACGCCCGCGGCGTGTACTGACCTCGAGCTGGAAACACTGGAGCTGGAACTTAAAGAAATGAATGACGAGGTTGAGGAGGAAAAGGAGTTGTGATCGATGTAAGTGCGTAGTGAAGAAGTCATTTCCGTTGTGTCAAAAATCGTCCTTTACATTCATTCATCGTCTCGAGTCATTGCTGTCATGCTCCTTCACCGCATTCGCACTGTGCAAAACATCCCACGTGGTCCACACCAACGACGACCAGATCCTATTGGCTCACATCTCCTCTCGCGCACACCTCACCCTACCTCTATACCTTGAACCCCTCGTCCCGAAGACACCTTAGGTGCGCCTCGATGAGGTACTTGCACTTCTCCTCGTCGTTTTCGGGCAAACACGCATCGCGCGCTTGCTTGGTGATGGGGCACGCGCAGCAGATCTTCTTGGGTTTCACTTCGGGTTGTTTACTCGCAGACGCGCCCATCGCTTTTGCGAGAAACCGCGGGCGAAACCTGGACGCGCGAGAAGGTGTGAGGGTGCGACGTGGTCGAGGGCAGATCTGGACAGAGACGTCGACGATATTTTCGTTTTCGAAATCTCTGGACTCTCGCTAAAAAACGTTCCTGTTGGTTTCTATGTCTATCTACCCTCCCTTCTGTCTAACTCGCCTGTGCCCACGGCATATCCGCCGGCGTCGGTGACAGCCCCCAGTCCGTGTGCATCTTCATTCTTCGATACGCGCTGCCTGTCCACACAAAAACCGCGGCGAGTGCGCTGACCGCCCCCGCCGAGCCTGCCGCGCCGAACACGTTCACGCCGGAGACGTCCACCGCTAATTGCGTGATTACTAAAACAACCAACGCAAGCGCGCCGTTTACGCCGAAAAGCAAGCCGTGGTCAACGTTTTGATTGGGTCGGGTTGGTTGACCGAGAAGATGGTTGGGTTGACTGAGGGTATCCTCGTTGCGTTGACCGAAAGTATCCTCTACGTCATCCTGCGCATCAACCCCGCTCCCAACCTGTTCGTACCTGTCGCCAGAATACCCGCACACCAAAACCTCCGCACAGCTCGCGGCTTGCGAAAACGCCAGAACCGAGACGCCGTGTATGGACGACACGGCGATGGCGTAGAAGAACGCCGCGCTCGTCACTGATGTTGACGCGGCGAACGCAGCGCTGCTCACACACGCCACCACCGAAGCGCCTATGTACGTCTCAGGCGCCTGTGCTACTCGTTTACTTGCTCGCGCGGCGCAAAGCGAACACACCGCGGAGATGCCCCTGGTAAAAAAAACAACATGGCCCCCCACGTCGCTTGTCGAATCAATCGCATTCAACACTGAAATCACGTACGTCTCCAAAACCTGCGTGGGAGGCGTCCCCACAGCCCACCAAAAACTCAGCACGACACACGCGCTGCTTCCGTAGCACGTTTTTGCTATTTTTGTAACCAGTTGTGAAGGGCGGAGCAAGACCCTTTTTTGAGTTATACCGCTTCCAAATTGGTTGCCTCGGTTGTTCGGCCTGTCCCCCGGCAACCAGAGAATTCCTATAAACCCACACCCCACGGCAACAGCGCTGATCCAAAACAGTGACACGTACGCAACCCCGGTGTCGAACAACGCCTGCCCCAGCTCCGCGGCGAACATGTACCCCAGTAGCGACGACGCGGAAACGGCGCCCGTTGCGTACCGCAGTTGAGATTCGGAATTTTGTGAATTTGTTGTTTGACCTTCGGCTTGAACGTCTGTCAGAGTCTGACCATCGCCCCATGCACTACCTGTCCCTGCACTACCTGCATCTCTCAATTCCTCCCCGCCACCCTCTCCCTCCGCACCACTCATCGCGGCCAGGTACGCGTACACCATCAAGTCGCTCGCCGCGCCCGCCGCAAACGTAACCTGCATCAGCGCCATATCGCTTTTCGTGTTGCCCCACAACAGCAGCCCTCTCGTGCACAGCTTACACCCTGCGCCAAGCACGAGCACTGTTTTCGTGGACGTCACGGACGCCAGTGGGCCTGCGAGGAGGAAGAAACACAAACTTGCGTACAACGAGACGGGCAGAATCTCCGAGTTCACCGCGCGCGTGCTGAAGCCCTTCACATCAACGAGGTACGGCACGAGATGGGGCTCGGAGGGCTTGAACTGCATCAGGAACGCGCAGACGCAGACGTGAACCGCGGTGCGGGAGAGCCGCGGACGCGGGGTGGGTGAGGGGGGCATCGCCAGAGGCTGAGAGGCGACTGGCGACGCCGCCCCCGGCGACACGAGTGAAGCGAATGCGAAAGGTACACCTTAAGAAAAGCGCAGCAGACGGTCGGCGCGACAAGCGCGTCGAAGTCATTTTCTCTGCTGCGATAGGGTTTGCGGCTGAATGGATCTCTGCTCGTTTCCACAGCAACCTGCGCGGACGCGTCACCTGCGCCTCAGCTTCCTCACGCGCATCGGCGCAAAGGGAAGGGAGACCACGGCTGTACGGATCAGCGGCTCGCCTGACTGACGCGCTGTTAGAGGTGACAGATAGGCACGATTCTTGTGTCTTGGAGAAGACTAACTTTAACGCGTTCAGAGGCGAATCGAGCGAACCCACAGATCGCCATGCCTCCCAAGAAGAAGTCCGGGGACGAGTCCCCCGCGGACCGTTTGGACCGCATCGCCATCATCAGCGCGGACCGGTGCCGGCCGAAGAAGTGCAGGCAGGAGTGCAAGAAGGCGTGCCCCGTGGTTAAGATCGGCAAGATGTGCATCGAAGTAGGGGGCACATCGAAGATTGCGTACATCTCCGAAGACTTGTGCATCGGGTGCGGTATTTGCGTCAAGAAGTGTCCGTTCGAAGCGGTGAACATTATTAACTTGCCTAAGAATTTAGAAAAGGAGACGACGCATCGGTATGGTCCTAACTCGTTTAAGTTGCACAGATTGCCTACGCCCAGAACGGGGCAAGTTCTTGGTCTCGTCGGCACGAACGGCATTGGTAAGTCAACCGCTCTGAAAATTTTATCGGGCAAGATGAAACCCAATTTAGGAAAGTTCTCCGCCCCCCCTGATTGGCAAGAAATCATCAACTACTTCCGCGGAAGCGAGCTTCAGAACTACCTCACGCGCATATTAGAAGATGACATCAAAGCGTTGATCAAACCGCAGTACGTGGATCACATCCCGAAGGCGGTGAAAGGCATCGTGCTGGAGACGCTGGAAGCGCGGGACGACCGCAACGTCGTGCAGCAGTTGATCCCCGAGCTGGATTTAGAGAACGTGCTGGACAGAGACGTCAAGGCGTTATCCGGCGGTGAGCTCCAGAGGTTCGCCATCGCCGTCATCGCGGTCCAGGAAGCGGACTGCTACATGTTCGACGAGCCGTCCTCGTACTTGGATGTGAAGCAAAGACTGAAAGCGAGCCGAGTGATCCGCTCGCTGATCAACATCGAAAAGTACATCATCGTGGTGGAGCACGACTTGTCAGTGCTGGACTACCTGTCCGACTACATCTGCTGCCTGTACGGAAAGCCCGGGGCGTACGGCGTGGTGACGATGCCCTTCGGCGTAAGAGAGGGGATCAACATTTTCCTCGCCGGCTTCGTGCCGACTGAGAATTTAAGATTCAGAGACGAAGCTTTAACCTTCAAGGTGGCGGAAACGGCGGACGAACGCGAAGGCGCGGTTGATTCAAAGTTCCTTCGGTTTGCGTACCCCGCGATGACGAAATCGCAGGGAAATTTCACGTTGCATGTCGAATCCGGCGAGTTTACGGACACGGAGATCATCGTGCTTCTCGGTGAGAACGGCACGGGTAAGACGACGTTTATTCGCCTTATCGCGGGGCTTATCAAACCCGATGACGAAGATATGGACGACTTGCCCGAGTTCAACGTCTCGTATAAGCCTCAGAAGATTTCGCCCAAGTTCGACTCAAGCGTACGGAACCTGCTGCACAAGAAGATCCGTGATAGCTATTTGCACCCGCAGTTCATCAGCGATGTGATCAAGCCTTTGAACATCGAACAACTCATGGACAACGACGTTATCAACTTGTCAGGTGGGGAATTACAGAGAGTGGCGCTTACGCTGTGCATGGGCGCGCCCGCTGACTTGTACTTGATCGACGAACCCTCCGCGTACTTGGACAGTGAACAACGTATCTGGGCGAGTAAAGTCATCAAGCGGTTCATCATCCACAGTAAAAAGACCGCGTTCATCGTGGAGCACGACTTCATCATGGCGTCGTACCTTGCGGACCGCGTGGTTGTTTATACCGGTACCCCTGCGCTGGAAGCCACGGCGCACGCCCCCGTCGGTCTCCTCACCGGGATGAACCAGTTCCTGAAACACCTGGAAATCACGTTCAGAAGGGACCCAACGAACTACCGCCCCAGGATCAACAAGTTCGCCTCGGTCAAGGATGAGGAACAGAAAGCCGCGGGCGAGTACTACTACTGCGGGGACTAAGGGGAAGGTGCGGAGGTAAAGGGGAGGTAGAGGATGTGTTTGCGAGAAGACAGGGAGGATACGTGGAACGAGTGACACGAACGAGATACACATACCTTTTGTGAGAAATAAATACTTTCTACCGATAATACTACACTTTAGGAAAACTCCCGACGCTAGACTTGCAAGGCTAAAAACAGCTCCTCGTCCTGTATACTGCCTAAATCCATGGCGACGTCCAGCGCTGTTTTCCCGGCTCCGTTCGTGATCGCGACGGAGGCGCCGCGTTTCAACAACGTCTTGGCAATGAAGTCTTGCTTTTGGAAGACCGAACCGTGAAGCGCGGTGCTTCTGTCTGTCCCGGAAAGCATATTCACATCCGCACCGTTTTGAAGCAAGCACTCGACGATTAACTCGTGGGCCTTTTCGCAGGCGTGGCGGAGGTAAGAAATACCCTGATTAGATATATCGGGGTCACCAGTATTTAATTCGTTGACCTCAGCGCCGAGCGCGATAGACGTCATCACGGTTTCGACATCGTTCTCGGTGACGCCTTTGAATAGTAGGAGTGACGCATGCTTGATGTTCTCATCACCATTTGTTTCTCGTTGCCACTGTTTGTTACCCCACTTCGCGATCGAGTACGTGGTCTTCACCTCAAGAGAGCTGCTAGGGGTTGGCTTTTCATCTTGTAAAAGCTTTTCCTCCCAAACCTGGTTCGCTTTATAATTACCCCATTTTTTGAAAATTTCAACCACGCTGGGTTCCCACGCCTTGACGTCCAAAACGCAGCTCCTGACTTTCGAAATGTGCACCCCCAGCTGCCGGTGCGCCCCAGAGCATTCGATGCAAAGTGTCACCCCCAAGTTCAACGACGCCCACTCCGGGTCGTGTGCCCCGCAATCAGCGCACAAATTGTTGCCAGCCGTGGACCGAACCGCCGCGAGCACTTCCAGCGGGTCCGAGTCGTCGGACACGTGTACATTCTTTTCATCTGCAGCACTGCTCGATGTCCCGCCGAAGTTCCGGTTATTCGGCAAAACGAGCTCAAACGACGTGTCGAATCCGTCGTGAAACGACGCGCTGACCGTCGAAGCGGTGCGTTTGTGTTTTTGAGTGCCGAAAAATGCGGCAGAGAAGGACCCAGTTCGCGAGTGCCCTTTCACGTTACTTTTTTTATTATTTTTAGCATCCGGCGAGTTAATTGCAGAGACGCTTTGGGATATCGCCGATGCGTTGCTCAACAGACCAGCCACAGCCGCCGTGATGGCTTCCATCCACCGCGCTCTATCATGTTCACTCTCGGCCTGAAGACAGTACGTCTTGCCCGGGGAAACGACCCGGAAACAAAACCGAAGATTCGGCGCGTCGTCCAGGTCGCGCTTGATCGTTGCGGTTAAAAGACTCACCGTGTCTTTGGCGCGCGATAAGGTATTCGTGTGAGTATTTAGTGTAGTCGTATTCGTGTGGTCAGCATCACCATTTGTACCACCTCCACCATTTAAACAACCAAAGTCAGCATCCCGGTAGTACCCCAAATGCCCAAACGCGTCCAGCACAAAGAACCGGCGCTTCCAATCCGCCCTCATGGACGAGGACCGTTTCAACAGATACCCGCTGATTAGGAACTGCGGTGCGGGTTGTTGGATACCGCCAGACTGAATACCCATACATCCGAGTTGCTCGGGTAAAGTGTTTTGATCCCCAACCAAATTATCTTGTTGACTCCCTGCTTTCTCGAGATCAAATAACTCATCACCTCCAAGACTGCTTCCGCTCCGCGCGTGTCGCGTCTGTGCCTCCGCGGCGTGCATAGCGGTTTGAATCGCTTTGCTCCGGTCCGAGGTCAAGGAATTACCCACGTGCTGCGTTTGCGATGCCTTCTCCTCAGAATCAAAATCTTCTTGCTGAGCAGTGTGAGCAGCCATCGCGTCGATCAACAGCTTAGAGTCCAAATTCATTTTTTCCTGCGTTGTGTCACATTCAGAAATGATTGCGTCACAGAACGGTTTCACGGCGTTCAAAATGTTTATCCCCTTTTGAAAAAAAACGCGATGCGCCTCGACGGTTTCCGCGATTTGACGCTTGAACGCGATTTGCTTCTTGGAATTGGACGAGTGCAGTCGCGACATGAGGTGGAACCGGGCGGCGTCGTGCTCCCGTCTCGTTTTCGTTAATTCCTGTTCCGCGTGTGTCAGAACCTCGGGCTTGGCGCTCTTGGTCAATTTCAGGAATTGTACCCGCGCTCGTTCGTGCTCGGCGCTGCACTTTTCAAACCGCCGCTTCGCTTCGTTGGCATCTCTTAAATCAACCGATACGAGGTTTTCCAGCTTGTTGCATAAGTCGCGTTCTATCGTGGACAACAATGCACCTCTCGCATCAGCGATATCTCGGAACGCGCTGCACATCCGGTCAATCTCGCTCGCCCCGACCTGAGTGCCGAAAACGTCATCCAAAGGGCCGTGGAACGCCCGGACGGATTCTGCGAAGTTAACGTCGTTTGCGTACGCATCTTCAAGGCCGTCACGGTACGTGGAGCACCCTTTGCTTAACTTAGACGTGCGCTCGCGAAGCTCATCAACGCCTTCATCTAAACTGCGGATCTGCGCGCGCAGGAAAGGGCTGTCCTCCACGCTCTCGAAGGGGCACGATGACAAGGTTGACATCCTCCGGGCACCGCTTTCTGAAGACTAATCTTACCAAGTTCACTGCCCACAAACCACTCCACTAACGTATTCACCGTGACGTTACTCGCGGCGCGACACAACACCGGGCGCCCCGGACTGAAGCTGAGTAGGCTGTTCGTCATCCGTGTCAACTGCTTTCTGAAAGATCGGATTGAAAAAAAAAATACTCCTAAAGGACTCCGCCGAAAGGTCGCGACCGACTCGGGCTTCACTCCCGAGTGCACGCCCCCTGTCGTCGCATTGACGCGCCATGGCGGCTGTGGCGCCGGAGAAGCTAGTGGCGTCACCGAACCCTCCCCAAGTCATCGTCAAGGCCAAGGCGAGCTTCAAACTCGCGCAAGCCAGAGCGCGGGCGAAGCGGCTGCAAAAGTTCGAAGATGAGCACAGTACGTGTTGCACTTTTTGGTGCCCGAAATTAGCACTCACGGTGACGACAACACCAACACCAGTAATACCAGCGATACTGACACCTTCTTTATCCCCCCATTAGCCAAGATCGAGCTCGTGAAGAACGAGTTGAAGAGCGGTACCGTGGGCGAAGTCACGAGAAACTTGTCCGTGTTCGCGTCGCATGCCGAAATCGGCGAGCTCTCGTTGGGTTTGGCGCAGTATTTCAGCGCGTTATTTTCGCTCTCAGCGTTGATGGCGACGCTGTTTTTACTGATAGGCTCGTACCACCTGCACAATTTTCGGACCAACATCAAGCTTAACGACGAGTACTTGGTGATGGCCAAATTAGTCGATCGCGACACGCCCCTGGCCACAGAGATTTGGTGCAAGAAAAGTGACAGTGACTACAAACGCGAAACCATTTCGATCGTCACGAACTCGTTGGGCGCGCGGTGCGACCAAAACCTAAGTGCGTCGTTCTACAACTGCCCCACGGTGTGTACATACTACACGTACAACATAACAGAGTTTGACACGTCGCGATATGTAAACGACTATGGAAATGGGAACGCAGCGCTGTGCGCGCGCCACTTGCCGTGCGGGTTGTCAAATCTAAACGCAGACGAGAAAGCGCTTTGTTGCGTGGAGACGCTGAACGACGGATCTTTCAATTACAACGCGGAGTCCTTTGATTTGGGCGACCCTTACGGCAACAACACAGCAATACCGCTGTTGAACGCCGATTACATCGTTAACGCGCGGAACAACAAAACCCCCGAGTCCGTGTACGGCGTACAGATCTTGACCACTGTTTTGTTGCTGGCCTGGGTTTTGTATTTTCACAAGAAGCAACTTGTGAACGCTGAGGAGGTCAACGCGGCGAACGTCACGACGGGCGACTACGCAATCGCCGTGAGCGGCTTGGGGGAGCACGACTTAAAACGCGACGATCTTGCCCAGCACATGGCGCACTATGGCGAAATCGCGTGCGTGGTGTATACTAAAAATATAGGAAACGTGCTCGCCGCTGAGGAAAAGCTTCAACTGGCGCAGTTGAAGGTGAGCGAAATAAAAGCGTACAGGGCCAAGTGCGAGGCGCTCAACCAGGTCAAGAGGGGAAAGAAAAAGAATTTTGTGGTGCGGATATACCACAAAACTGCCGTGTTACTCTTCAACCTTCTGTGCACCGGCGGCTTCGGCTCAACGAAACACCTCGCAAACCTGGAAGGCGCCGTGAAAAAGGCGAGGGAAAAGTGCAGACTGGCGGGCAAGCAAAAAACCAAAAACGTCGGCGACGCGTTCGTTACTTTCAACTACGAGCAACACAAAAGCCAGTGTTTCGACGATTACCGTCGGTCATACACGGAACGCACGTTGACTTACATGTTCCCGAAATGGTGCCGTAATATAGGCGCGCCTAAGTTCCGAGGTAAAATCCTAACCATGGAACCGCCGCCCGAGCCGTCGGACGTTCAGTGGGGAAACTACGGCGTTCTGAAGGTGAAGCGAAAATTTAAAGACGCTGTGACGTTTTTGGCCATGACGACCGTGGTACTTATCGGCGCTGCTTTGCAAATCATTTTTCATACACTCAAAGACAACATGCGCGTCCAGGCGTACGAGCGCGGGCTTTACGCGCGCGCCACCGGGTCTGACGCCAAGGTTGACGCGGAGGAACAGGCGCAGATTCAATTCGTTACGATGCTTTCCTCGCTCGTCATTGTCGGCGTGAACATCGTTTTATCCGCCACGGCTAAGAAATTGAGCAAGTGGCAAAAGTTTCCCACGCAAAGCGAGTTCGAAGCGTCGTTGATGCTGAAGCTCACAACGGTACACGTGATCAACTCCATTTTCGTACCCGCGATTTCGTCATCCTGTCCAAGTACGCAAATCGTCGAGGAACAGACGTTGTACCGAGGGAGTAGCGTTAAAGAAACCGGCATCGATTTGATATCAGAAAACGGCAAGTGCTTGTGGTACGCCCCCGGGGGGTTGGTGGAAAGCGCGTTTTACCTCCAGCTGTTCAACGCGATTTTGCCGAACGTGGTGGGTTACGTTGATGTTATAGGAAGGGTTAAGCGAAAGCACCTGAGTCGATACGCACGGACACAGCAAATGATGGACAAGGCGTGTGACCCGCCTGAGTTTATTCTAGCCGCTAAGTACGCGGCGAACTTGAAAACAGTTGCGATGGCGCTGGTGTACGGCCCGATTCTACCCGTGTCTTATGTTCTAGCTGTGTTTGCCCTGTTCGTGACGTACTTCACGGATAAGATCCTGGCGCTAAAGCGGTGTCAAAAACCTGTGCGGCAACAGAACCAAGCCACGGAAAGGGTGGTTGTGTTTATGAACGTAATGACGGTAGTGCAGGTTTTCTTCGCCCAAGTCTATTTCTACGACTTGCGGTACAAGGGGTACTTCGTGGTGTGTTTGTTGATTTGGTTTGTGTACATGTTGCTGCCGTTGAACCGGTGGTTGGGCATAGAACGCGACTCCACGTTGGAAGACGGGGGGACTGAAGGGGTGGCGTTTTGGCAAAACGTGGGTAGGGCGGGGGGGAAGGGCCGAGCGCCGGGGCGACAGGGCCAACGGAACGTGAAACCCCCCAGGGACGAGGACGATTTAGCGATTCAACAGAAAACCAAACGCTTCCACTCCAAACTGTTGAAGGTCCCGGAAAGCGAGCTGGAAAAAGACCGGCTGGATATTTACTTTCCCCCTATGCCCATGACCGCGTCGGAGCAAACCACGCAGATGATCGTCGACGGGTACAAACTCCCTCACCAGGTACGATTGTCTTTCGGTTTATCCCGTAAAATCCTGCTCGCCTTTTAACGCTTGTTTCGTGTACATTTTGACGGTTTTTATTGTGATCCTGTGAGGAATCCTCACCATCCCTAGGTTCGGGATTCGTCATCATCCCGATATACTGCACTGTCTCTCAATCGCCCATACTGACTTCATTTCCAAACCCGCAGATAACCCCGGGCGTCGCGCAGCATTTGCGCAACCAAAAGAAACACACGGGGGGGCGGGAGCGGGTTGCGCCCCCGTTTCGACGGGTAAACACGGGCGACGCGAATTTAAACGAACCCACGTCCATCGGCGGAATGATTAAAAAACAATTGGGCATTAAGGGGAAATCCAGTAAGGTCTCGCCGGTCACCTCGAGGTCGTCCTCGATGTCGGAGCTGCGAGACGTGGTGAACCAAGCGTCG
>TARA_B110000977_G_scaffold74076_1_pt1 | contig 13415 bp, 15 predicted proteins | sample TARA_B110000977 | Tara Oceans TARA_B110000977 (sample SAMEA4397798) | marine metagenome | biome: Polar Biome; feature: [SRF] surface water layer (ENVO:00010504); material: water (ENVO:00002006), including particulate matter (ENVO:01000060) such as... | depth 5 m | reverse complement strand
ACCCCAAGAAGCCTTCTTGGACTCGTCCAAGTAAAGCTCCGAGTACAGGCGCCACCACTTTTGGTAGTGCTTGTCAATGCGCTGACCACCGATGGAAAGCTCAACATCCTTGATGGCGCGTTCGGCCACCCAGCAGGAATCGGCAGTGGCGTCATTGGTGGTGGTCGCGATACCGGCCTTAGCCTTGAGTTCGACATACATGTCACCGACAAGGTCACCGTTACGGGCGACAGTCACGGACACGCGGCCGGAGGCAGAGGCGGTACCGTTGACGGTCTGCTCAATGTTCTCCATCGCGAAGTTTGTGTGGCGGCGGTAGACCGCCTGGAAGAAGGTTACCTTAGGGTTACCGGTGAGGTAGACATCCTGGGCACCGTAAGCTACGAGTTGCATGAGACCACCGGCCATTTTGTGTTGTTGTACTATACACCAACATTTTATTTCATCCGCGAAAAACGCCGCACCATTTTTCCTCACCTTACATAAATGTCCGAACACGTTCCTTCCGAAATTGAAGCTGAACCCAGCACCGATTCTGAATCCGAATATGAAAATGAAAATGAATCTCAGCCTGATGATATTGATGAAGTAGACCTTACACAATATGAAGATGAAGATGAAGATGTCATGGGTCCGATGGAAGCCATGCTCGGCTCCGTTCTCACCACCCAGGATGGCGATACAGTTTGTACCGCTCTCGTGCATTTAGGTCGTCAAATGGAAATTCAGAATAAGATTCTTGTGAAACTTGTCTCGACACTCCAGAAGAATAACACCGCTTAAAAAAAGAAACCTATAATTAGAAAATGACAGAGGCTGTTACACATTTTATCGACGAGAAGTCTAATCGTGACGATGCGGCGAGTGCCATGTGGACCAACCAGATCCAAACCTTTTCGCATGACGATGTTATGAAATTTCTCGTCCAGCTGGAAGATATGTGGAAAATTAACGACCGCGACGACATATACTTATCCTATCGTATCGGCTATGAAAACTTTTTTACAAAAGATGAACTGACAGAGGACGGCCTACCAGTATCCATTGACATTACACGTGTTGAATCTAAAGTCAAACGTATGAATGAACGTTTGTGTGAACTTTATCACAGATCAGACACCCTCAACATGATGGATATTGAAGATGATAACGACATGAAGATTTCTGTCCGCATCAACCGCCTCCTGGATCAAGTAGACGATGCATGGCAGATTGTATTTCGACACGCTCGTATAAGTGAACGTATGAACAACCCCACATACGTTCCAATTAACCCCGAAACTGACCCCTCGATTTTCAGAATGTCTACTATCAATAATATAGAAGAACTGAACCCCTTTCAACAAGCCGTGTTACAAACACTCAAAGATCTATACCAACGACAAATTAGGCGGTACAAGGGGCAGTGCTGCCTGCAAATTAAAACCCTCGACGGCGCCCTCACTCGTGCATGGAAACCGATCGAGACGATCGAAGAATACGTATACGGTGTAGCCAAAAAAGAAGTGCAATACGATTTATGGAAAAACTTGACCGCGCGGGCCCCGGGTCACAACGATCTCATTAGACACCTGAAAAACACAAAAGATATGCAATTCCCCGAGATTAAGAAGAACCGTCACGTGTGGTCTTTTAAAAATGGTATCTTCATCGGTAAAGAGTTTGACTGTGAAAAGTCGGATATCCTAACCCCACATTGGCGCGCGAGTTTCTACACGTACGAATCAAACGAATTCAAAAACTTGGACCAGACTATTGTGAGTTCCAAGTATTTCGATCAGGAGTTTCCGGATTACTCGGAGACTGACTGGCGTGATATCCCTACACCTTATTTCGACTCGGTGTTAAACTATCAGAAGTTCAACAAGGACGTATGTGAATGGATTTTTGCCATGGGGGGTCGCTTGTGCTTCGACGTGAACGAAATTGATAAGTGGCAATGTATCCCATTCCTAAAAGGGGTTGCGCGCTCGGGTAAGTCAACGCTCATCACGAAAGTGTTCCGAAAGTTCTATTGTACCGAAGATGTGAAAACACTCTCGAATAACGTCGAGCGGAAGTTTGGTTTATCTGCAATCATGGACGGATTTATGTTTATCGCACCTGAAATCAAAGGGGACCTTGCATTGGAGCAGGCTGAGTTTCAGTCGATTGTGAGCGGCGAAGACGTGTCGATTGCGGTGAAACACGAGAAGGCTAAATCATTTGAGTGGACCGTACCCGGTATTCTCGGTGGTAATGAAGTACCCAACTGGCGTGATAATTCTGGTAGTATTTTACGACGTGTATTGACTGCCGACTTTACGAAACAGGTTCGCGAAGCGGATCCCACTCTCGACGCTAAACTGGAAGTTGAGCTTCCCAGTATTTTACAAAAATGCGTTCGCGCGTATCTAGAGTTTGCACAGAAGTGGCCTGAAAAGGATATCTGGAACATCGTTCCCCAGTATTTTGTTGATGTTCAGCGACAGCTTGCTACATCATGCAGTCCCTTGGAATCGTTCCTATCAGAACCGTGTATCGAATTCAGCCGCGATAAGAAATGTCCACTCAAGTTTTTCAAGAAAAAGTATTCAGAATTCCACGGTGTCATGAACAAGTCACTCAACCAGGATATATGGGCGGGTCCGTTCGGGTCGAGAGATATCAGGGTTATGCGAATTGGAGAGCCTACAAAATACCAGAGTTGTGATGACACGTTCCCAGTCATGGAACAGAATGGCACCGAGTTTATATTAGGTCTCGACATTGTCGACATGTCAGCGAAGCCTGTAATGTCATTCGGAACTGATTAAAATGTCACGATATATTATATGGGTGCGTTCACACAATTCGAAAATTCGAACTCGAACTCGAACTCGAACACACCCGCGAGAACTCAGAACATGATTAAATACGCACCGTTTCTCACTAATGATGAGCGTAACCAGTTTAGAATGAATGCGATGCGAATGCCGGCTGGTAATGTAGGGGCGAAAATAGAAGCGCGACTGCGTAATAAGGTAGCTTCATCGAACCTCTCACAAATGAAGGTTTCACCACTACAACTGTCCATTTTCAATGGGATGATTAACAACGATGCAAAACCTGGCAATCATAACGTAGATGTCACATCCATGTTGTATAAGAAACCTCACACACGTAAACCTATTGCATCTGGTTCGGGTCTTGGTATAGAGGTTAACAGTATCAAGTTATTGTACGGGCGTATGCAAACGGGTGCTAAGCATACATTCACTGTTACACCGGGTCAGAATGCAAGAAATCTTCATAAATATTTCGTAGCTCAAATCGATGGGCGTATATTCGAAAACGGTGGTGTGAATAGGTTCATGGCGAAGATTTACACGAATGGTAAAATGCAACTTACGGGTGGGATGTTGAATAACAATATAAATCACCCCGAGATGATTAGGAAATACATAGTGGATACATACGCTTCGCAGTATACGTTTTTATATAGACCTATTAAGTATATAGTATTAGTAGGTACGTTTGAGGTAAACGGTACGATAGATTTGGCGAATGTAGCGCTTGCTTTTAAGAAAACCGGGAATATAGATTATATACCAGAATTACGCCCATCTTTAAAAATGACATACAAAAATCACGGATTTCAACTGTTCCGGTCAGGAAAAATACAAATTATGGGATCTAAAACAACACTCAACTTAAAACACGGGTACAACCCAATAGGACAAGACCTTGTAAAACAACTGGCGGTCATGAAATTAATTCGTAATTACCGCGTGGATGTGACGCGTGTAGTCAAGAAAACGCGTGTAGTCAAAACTGTAGCGAAAGGTAAGAATACAAATAACACGATCGCGTATTATTCTAAAAACGGTGAAGACGGTGTGCGGGTAGGTTCGCGAAAGTGTGCGACTATAGCACGTCCTAAACTCGTATCGGTTGCTGAAAAGCTTGGTATTGTCGACATCACAGGTAAAACAACTAAACCCCAGATATGCACTAAAATTAAAAACAAAGTGTACGGCGATTTTAAAGTGAATGGTAAACCGTGTAAAGCGTATACAAAAGATCAGCTCACACCCATAGCTGTAGCCCGGGGTATATCCGTGTCAGACAGTGACACGGTCGAGAGTATGTGTGAAAAACTGAAAATTCCCAAGCCAGTTGCCGTGGATAAAAAGAAAAAGAAAGCCGATGACACGGCCAATAAGAAAAAAGGTGTTATGAATCAGGCGATCAAGAACAGATTGGTGAAACGCCGCTTAACAAATGCCACTATAAAGGAAGATATCAAAAAGGGGTATGGTAAAAGGTGGCTTAATAAGTACGCAAATGTCATGCCACCGTTGAATTCGGATGTGGCAGACATTAAAAAGCGTATCAACGCCATCTCTAACCGGAATAAGGCAGGTGTTCCATTCAAGGTTAAAGTCGATGAAATAAAGCGTAACGCTGTTCGGACTTGGAAAATTGATAGAATGAAGAATTTGGATAACAAACTCAATGCGCTAAACAATAATTTCGCGAAAGAACTCGAAAATGCAATGAATAAAAACAAAACACCCCCATCGCCCAAGGGAGGTACACGTTTCCTAAAAGGTACTAAAGTTGAACAGTTATAGAAACGCGTGTATGTATAGTAAATGGAAGACGTACGCCTCTCGTTCGTACGTTCTGTAAGGGACCGTGGACCGGTTCAGGTAGACGACGGTCCACCGAACCTGTCTAATCGTATCATGGGGTCTTTACTTGACAGTGCGTTCCACATTATATGCTCATACATACGAGAAGATCGTTGTATAGACAAGGACTGGGGATTGGGGCGACTAGAACGAGACTACCTTTTTTCAGATGAATTCATGAAGGCTGAAGATGCACAGAGATGGATCGACGAAAACCGTGAAACGGACGATATTGGTTTAATTGTTTATATATTTGATAATGTGTATGACATGACACCCGGTAAACATAGACGTTCGTTACTATACATTCTCAACATCTTATATTTCGGTTTATAAGTTTATGCGGTTCGGCCATCTGTTTTAAATGTGAAGCGTGGTACGCGAAATTGTACGCGACGAATTCCTGTTTAATTTGGTCAGATACTCCATACCCCTCAATTCGCGTAGACACGCCTGTACACACAGATATATGTTCTAATTTAAGAAAACGATCTTCCATCGTTACAAATAGTTTAAGAGAATCGGGAGAAACCCCATCCTTCTTCATATCTTCGTACATGCTTTTAGAAGCACCGTCGGAGATATGAAAGTATTTCGTTTTGTACCCTAAAAGAGTAAGCTCCACTCCCTGATTTTGACTCGTAGTTTGCAATAAAAGGAATAGAATAAACAAGGCTACCAGTGCTATCATTTAGTGTTATTCAACATAATAAAAACGTCATTAATCTTATGGACAACTTTGAATAAGTCGTCTCTGGTCTGAATAGATGAAGGATCGATAATTTCAAATTCAGCTTGGTATGTTACAGACTCCTCCGCATCCATGTCATGACTGTCACCTGTCATGATGGTGATATCGATAGATACATTTTTACGCACAAACGATAAACGTTGTTTTGTTTTTTTCTTATCCATCTCTCGGTCGACGTCTTCTGGCATGGGCGTTTCCCTTGAAACACTGAAGCGAAGATCGAACGGTGTGTTCAACATGTGTTTGAAATCGTGGTTGGTAATGCGTTCCTTTTTAATAACCTCTTCATCGCCGGTGGACTGGTCAGTTGAAATGCGCACACCATCTGAATCGCGGTAGAATACTGCATGTTCGGTCCCCACCATTTTCTCCCACCCAGGGTATTTAGATAAACCCGCCACCATGCGATCGAATACCGTTTTGCTTATGTTAGTGTCAAACATGTTACCATTAAACTTCCCTAGTCGGAACTCGATCTCGGTGTGCTCTTCATTCTGATATTTCTGAACGAGCGGGAAAAGCGTATCGGTTATATGACGTACGTCCATTATTGTTTCAAACTTATAAAGTGTATATTCTTTAAACGACTTAGGTTAAAGTTAGCGTGCATAACTAATATATGCGCGGCTTCGTAAACGATGACACGATGTGCTATTTCAATAGTGCTATGCAATGTCTCTTCAATATACCCATACTAACAAATCATTTCTTACGCGATCCTTACAAGAGTGATGGAAAGTGTATGTTTACGCTTATCTACCAAGTGTTATTGAAACAGTATTGGACGGCCGACAAAACGCCGCTAAATCTAGACGGTTTACACTTTGCATTTCGACAAGAGTTTCCCCGGTTCAGGTCGGACGAACAACACGATGTACAAGAAACAGTGTTATGTATAATTGACATATTAGAACGTAGTCAACCCATCGTAAAGGAGTGGTTCTATGGTAAAAAAACACAGGAAACGATATGGCCGGGTGGTAAAACAGTAAATGAAGAAGATTTCAGTATCCATTTAATGAATTATAGGGGTGATTCTGATATGACTAAGATGATTAAAGCTAGTACTGACTGGAATGTATTGGAAAATTTCCGAGATGTAAATGGGATAACATATAACGCTGCTACAACACGTATGCTTTTTTCTAAACTCCCACCCATTCTAATGCTTTCGTTTGACACGAAAAGTCGTATTCAAATGATACAAGACATGTCGCTAGATGGTCACCAATACAAATTAATTGCATGCGTTTTGCATGTTGGTAATCAGAGTGCCGGTCACTATGTAACGTACATACGTCGAAAGTCAAACTGGTACTTTATTAACGACGAACACGTAAAAGAAAGCCCCCCACCTTCGGAAGGTAGTTACTATCTCATGGTATACAGTTCATGAAATCCTTCATTGAAATATCTTCTTTTATATTGACCAGTGTTCTGTAAAACGTGCGCCGACCATTGGGGAACGTTTTATCGTGTCGTCGCAATATGGGTTTCCACCACATAGGTGTATCCTTGTGCATATACTGACACTCGATAATCGCATCTTCTTCCATCCATTCTCGAGCATGCGGGGGTACTTGATCTACATGAATTTCAGATTCGAAAATCAACTTCCCCCTTTCTTGTACATACAGTTTCCACACATTTTCCCGTTTCTTTATCTGGAAATCGATCGTGTTCTTGTCACGTGGTTTCCACTTAAACATGGTCTCATGCGTTCCAGTCTTGATAGTTTCGTTTATGGGTGTAAATATAAGCCCATCAATATCTTGTGTTACGGTGGGGAGATATGTATCCATAAACATTTTATACTCAGTCATGAGGTGAAACGTTTTTATTTTAAGTTTAATCGGGTCGTATTTGAGACTCGTGAGCATTTTTTTTACAATCTCCACCGATTTCAACCTTGTCAAGAAATCTAGATTGCCAACCATCTTCCCGCATTCGAGTAATATGTCGTATACCATGAACGTATTTTCATACATTTCACCTTCCATGATGGTCCCATCGTACACAGGCTTTCTGAAATTGAGTGGACATGAAAACATATCCATCGCTCGGTTCAAAAAAATGCACTGTTTTTTGTTTTCAAATGTGAAAGCGAGCATCATGAAACGCGTACCATCAGTCTTCTCACACACGACGTAAGGGTTTGATGCAAGGATATCAAAATGACGGTATTCGATGGAAATTGGTTGACTTCCGGGAAATATATTCTTCCCCGTCGAACCCCATGATTGTTCCATGAAGGATATCGCATATTTGTAAAGAGGGTCTTCCCTATTTACAGATAGACGTTGCATTATATACAAGTTTTTACTGTTATCTTTAACTAGATTTAATACCAGCTGAGTTTAATATGTTTCCCACACACTCGTGTGTATACGTGATAACGATGTTAGCTGCGGTGTATGCCGCAATTTTCACTCCGTTTTCTTTGAATTTTTCAAACATTGTCACCGACTTAGGGTGTATTTTCACATCACCCGTACGTCGACATTTCATATGCTTTAGGGTTGGTTTACACATCATCAACCATGTCTTTGCGCGAGTAGATTTCACGTTATAGTAATTCTCACTGATACAAGACGATACATCTGTATCGAAATGTAGTCCCATCTGTCTTGTAGGCTCGGCTGACCCACTCTTAACCTTATCCTTGAACATTGTCCAATCTATACCATCCATAACCGCGGGGAAAACGATTACATGCATGTTTTCATTCGGTTCAAAAACCACCGCTAAACTGTTATCGTCCACGTGTATACCAAAATCAATGAAGAATACGCGATCATGGGTTTTCATACTCTTTTCGATACAATCGGATTTTTCGTATGGGTCATCATTCACGAATGCAATCTCATGTTGAACACCGTCCGTTTGCATACTTTTTATATTACATCGCAGTATTGTGTGTAACGTCTTCACGTGGCACGCGCCACTCCTTGTCACGACAATCGTTCGAAGTTTCATTTCTTATCATAACACGCTAAGCCTTAAGCCTGTCATTTAAGCAACCGGAGAAGGGTAAGTTTCCAACATGTCCCAGGGTTGTCGTGACATCGGCGAATATTTTACCACCCATTTGCTGCCACCTTCTACAAAAGGCGTAATCTTCAGACAAGTATCGCTTCGACTCTGGGTCGATCATACAATCGAAAATGGCACAATATTCATCAAAATCTCGTCCCTGGTGATCATTCTTACACGTTAACGTATCCTTATAATGTTCGTGCATTTTTTCGAGCGCCGGGCGAGAAATCATCATAAACCCCGTGGGTCCATCGAGTACTTCAACGAAACCATCTACGACGGAGCGTTTATGAGCTCCAATGTTCGCAACTAGACTAGACGACAATAGAGCCATGTCTCGTTCGTCGCCAGCTTCTACAGCCACGCGAGCTTGATCCCACATGATAACCTTTTTAGGGTAAACCGAGACAGATATGTCATGTCCAGATTTTAAAAGACGTACGACTGCTTTAGGGTCAAATTCGACATCCGCATCAATAAACATGAAAAAATCTGCATCGGTTTTTTGCATGAAACGACCTATCGACACGTTCCGAGCGCGGTGTACTAAACTCTCATTTTCCGTAGTGTCAAGCATCAACTGAACACCTTCGCGTATGAGAAGTAACTGAAGTTGGACAATACTCTTCAGGTACTTTTCTAAACACAGTCCACCGTAGCACGGTGTACTTAAAAATAATTTCGTCATGTCTATTCTATATTACAATGTATCCTCTAAGTGTCGTTTCGTTATGACGACTATTTTATTTAGCGTGGGAATAGAAACCCCGCATTTCTCACAAAGTTCCGACTTGGACATCTTCTCACCAAGAACCGTGAATATAATAGCAGTCGCAACGCTATTCGGAGATTTACTCATCAAATCTACACACTCTTCTAATTTGTTACACAACTGATTGCATTTTAAACGCTCCTCTCGCGATACTTCGAATGAATTCAACAGTCGTGACATAACGTTAAATGGTTTTGTTACATAGTTTTTTTCAGTCTTTTCATTTTTTACAGTTTCGGTAAACATAGTGGTCGTGCGACTGAGATCCTTGCACTGAATGCCAAACATGTCTGCAATTTCTTTCGTCGTTCGGGGGATGTTTGCCAACCTGCATGCATATAAAACGCAATTCGCTTTTATTCCCGACCGAACAGCTCCGCGTGTCAATTTATTTTCGTTGAATTTTTTGTACAACGTTTTCGCGTCTTTCAAAACACCCTCCGGAACACTTATACACGCCTCATCTATATCCTTGTACGCATGGAACAGTGACCGATCTCTATGGTTCATGGAACTATGGAAATTAATTTTAGCCATCCGCTTGGTTTCGTAACTTGATGTAGATTTCGTTGAAATAACCGTACCCTTCCCCCACGCATTCGAAAATAAATCTTGGTTTGATGTTGGTACCATACACCGAGACGGATCTGACACTCGTCCATCGTCAGATACACCACTCGTCCATTCAGCTGTATCGTCTATATAAATCGAATCGACCTTCCCGCACATCGTGCATACCATCCCTTCTCGTGTAAGTGTTTTGTAATTAATGCAATCCATGCAAAATCTATTGTCCACTGGCTTTAGTGTTGGTGTGTTATCTTTAGTTGTTTGGTCGATATGGGACCATATAGCAGCCAGTGTATGTGAATCCATATGAAATATATTTGTTTTTTTTATTTTACAATTAACGCACTTAGGTTAAAAATTGATGTTATCCATGTGTACCCGCGCCCGCTCCTCTATCTTATCAACGGCATCTTTAAACCGCGACGATCCGGGGCTCGATGGGTGCCATTCGCGCCACGCCCTGTCAATAGCCTCGGCATCTGGGGGTAACTCGACACGCCCTTCAATATCGGTATCGGATACCACGAAGCTGCCAACATCACTTCCACTATCATCACTCTCTACGCATAACACACTTTCTATATCAGAATCCTGATCGGTCTCTATCACGTACATTCGATCACTTTCACTGACACACAAAAATATACTTTCCTTCCCTGGGAAATGTTCGCTCACACTCTCCTCTCTGAGTATATTCGTCTCTTCATCCAATGTATACACATCCGCACCCTTATATGTACACGTTGTCTCTGAATAGTACTTAACAATCAAATAATCCCCACAGTGCTCTTCTACTAGAGCGTACGCATCTTCTTCCAAATCTTCAAAATTTACGAGAACTCGTATGAGATCCTCAGGCTGGATTTCCGAAAACTCGAACATTCTCGTATAAAGATTTAACACAAAAATATTATACGATTATAACACACGCGATGGGGGTTGAGATTTTCTCAAAGATGGACTGTAAATACTGTACATACGCAGAGAACACGTGTAAAGAGATGAACCTCGAATACTCCAAAATTATCGTCGATAAAGATGAACTAAAAAAACAGTGTGGTCCCGGGGCTGTCGTCTACCCCCAAATCAAAGTGAACAATAAATATATAGGAGATTACTTTGCATTCCAGCAATATATCGACGAATCCGAGCCCATGCTTTTACCCACGATGAGTCGGTTTACTGTGTTTCCTATAGAACACGATAACTTATGGGCACTATACAAAAAGGCACAGATGTCCAACTGGACGGCAGAGGAGGTTGATGTGAGTGCTGATATGGACGATTGGAAGAATTTGAGTGATAATGAGCAACACTTTGTTAAATACATTCTCGCATTCTTCGCGGGTTCGGATGGTATTGTTTTTGAAAATATCAATAACAATTTTGCGGATGAAGTTCAATATACCGAAGCGCGATCATTCTACGCGTACCAGGTTCATAATGAAATGGTTCACGGGGAAACGTACAGTAAATTGATCGATAAGTATATCCGAGATGGTTCAGAAAAGAAACACCTTTTCGATGCTATCACGACCATTGAACCTATTAAAAGAAAAGCCGACTGGGCGCTGAAATGGTTTGATACATCCCGACCATTCGCCGAGCGTCTATTAGCTTTCGCGTGTGTGGAAGGTATCTTTTTCTCCGGTAGTTTCTGTGCTATTTACTGGCTGAAAAAACGTGGTCTCATGCCTGGTCTATGCTTCAGTAACGAACTCATCAGTCGTGACGAAGGACTGCATCTCGAATTTGCAATTGAATTATTTAAAATGTTGAAAAATAAACCATCTGAAGAGATTATCCAACAGATTGTACGCGAAGCTGTAGAAATTGAAAAGGGGTTTATCATTGACGCGTTACCGTGCAGTCTTATCGGTATGAATTCTGAAAAAATGTCCGACTACATTGAATATGTATCTGACCGTCTACTAAAACAAGCGGGGTTCAATAAAATCTGGAACACGCAAAATCCCTTTGATTTTATGGAAAATATTTCCCTAGATGGTAAAACCAATTTTTTTGAAAAGCGGGTTGGCGATTACGGTAAAATCGACGAAAGCACTGCGGTGACGTTCGACGATGAATTTTAACGTATGATAGGTTTGCTCCCATCCGCACACGATACACTGAGACTGCTCATACCAAACTTCAATGCTTGTGGTTTATCACTTTCGGATCCGAGATCCATGGGGGCGTACATCGCACCACTGTCAAACATGCCAACCGGTTCTTCTTTCATACCCGGTAGTGGTAAAGGAGCATCCACCATGGGAGGAGGTGCAACAGTCGTGTCAATATCACTCATTTCCAAATCCATCGAGACATCCTCGGTTTGTAATTCGAGTTCACTTACATCGACTTCTTCTTCAATTTCCTCTTCGACGACGTCTTGTGGAGCGGGGCCGATAGTTTCGGTGGTGTATCCCTCAGACTTTAAGTTCATCATACCCCACGTGACAAACATGAATACGACTGCGTGGAAGGCCAGTCCACTGGATGTGGGACACCCGTTCGGACCCGCGACCCATTTACCAACGATTTTTCGCATTACCCTAAACGTATCAGGGCTGGCAATTAGAAAGAATACAAGCGCCGCTGTGAAAGAGATCATTAATTTTTTTTCCTGCTTTTTACCGTTGCACCCGCAACCACAATCTTTGAAAAGTCCCATTATTAATATACTCTGAGAAAAAAATATACTTAAAGTTTCGTCTCATATATAAGATATAAGCAACCAACATGTCTTCCAACTCATCCCCCACCCAACAGCGTTATGAAGAATTCCTCCCCATGTCCACCGTTCTTTCTCCCATGAAGAAGAACAAAAACGGTGGTAAAACTGTATACATTAACGCGCCAGATAACAAGAAGCTGTTTCTCCAACTTCCTTTCATGAGATCGCCGTTCGGTCTCAGTGCATTCACTGACGAGGCTACCAACAAAACATCGTATTCCCTGGATCTTTCATTTGATCCCGACAACGAAGGTGCAGTCGTGCTGATGGATAAGCTCCATGCACTCGACCAACTGATCATTGAAACGGTTGCCAAGAACTCCAAGGAATGGCTCGGTAAGCCGTACAACATCGAAGTCATCCGCGAAGCATTGTACAAGCCGCTCGTGCGCCCAGGAAAGGAATCGTACCCATCTACCCTCAAGCTTAAGATTATGACGAAGCCTACCGGTGAGTTCCTCGCTGAAGCGTACGATACGAGCCATAAAGCGATCCCAGTCGACACGATCGAAAAGGGTCAGAAGTGTATGTGCATCGTTGACTTCAACCAAATTTGGTTTATCGATAACAAGTTCGGTGTGAGTGTCCGCCTTTCGCAGGTTCTTTGTGAGAAATCTCAAAAGCTCCCTTCGTTCGCGTTCCAAGGTGTAGGACCCCCCAGTGGTGCGGTAGTTGATGACGATGAGGATGAGGAGGAGGATGCGTGTGAAGTTGATGAATAATTAATAGGAGTAGTTTTGTTTATTAAAATCTATATTTCTAGCACTGACACGCCACAAATTGAGCCAACACTCCCCGCATGTTCTCACGCTTATATATCGTTTTCGCAAAAAATAACGTCATTTCCGCATCCCTGTATGACATGTATGAATGCCCATGCTTCTCATATAACTC
>TARA_B110000977_G_scaffold180273_1_pt1 | contig 13420 bp, 9 predicted proteins | sample TARA_B110000977 | Tara Oceans TARA_B110000977 (sample SAMEA4397798) | marine metagenome | biome: Polar Biome; feature: [SRF] surface water layer (ENVO:00010504); material: water (ENVO:00002006), including particulate matter (ENVO:01000060) such as... | depth 5 m | reverse complement strand
CAGGCGTTACCTGGCACTCTACCCTATGGAGCCCGGACTTTCCTCTGTGTCACACCCGTTTAAACGCAAGCGAATAATTGAGAAATTAACACAGCGACTGTCTAGTCAACTCGCGGCTAGGATAGCACAGGTTGGCGGTTTTCTTGGGGGTTTCTTGGGATTTATAGCCAGGAGGGATACAGGAAAAGTCTCTGGATATGACCTTCATAAATACCGCAATACATCAAAAAGAAACAGAATCGCGCTGACTATCTAAGCTTACCTGCCCAAATAATGTGCCCCGCTAATCTGTCCCACTGCCGCCTGAAGTTCTCAAAGGTAATAAACAGATGCTCGAACGGACGCCAAGGTGGCGACCTGAAATTTAAGAGGGGAAGTCGAACAACTATTTAGGTTCTGACAGTTATTTAGGTTCTGACAGTTATTTAGGTTCTGACAGCAATGGATGATCTGCCGGCAGTTGACGAGAAATCCACAGCGCCAGCTTATGACGCATATTGGGATCGCTGACTTGATCTTTTGCCAGTGGCTGGATCAGTTTATCTTTTACCAAGACTTTGTAGACAAACTCAACTTTGAGCTTAACCGAGTCCTGGGCTTCAACTTCACCATAGGCTCGCTTCTTGGCGTAGACAGCACCGACTTGAAGGGCTTTTTTAACCAATCCATCTTCGTTAGCAATCTTGTTCATCAGGCCGATCCTCTGTTGTCTGTTGCTCTTAAACTACTGCTACTAATCTACTGCCATTAATCAAAAATCTATTGCTGTTAATCCACGAAGCTTCGCGCATTTCTAAAGATACGCATCCAGCCGCTATCTTCGCCCCAATCATCTGGGTGCCATGAATTTAGCACGGTGCGGAACACTCGTTCGGGGTGGGGCATCATAAGTGTTGCGCGGCCGTCGGCGCTGGTTACGCCGGTGATACCGTCGGGAGAACCATTGGGGTTGGCCGGGTAACGAGACGCTACTGTTAAGTCATTTTCTAAAAAGCGCATGGCAATTTGATTGCTCTGCTGCAACTGCTTCAAAGCCTCTGGGCTGGCAAATTCTGCGCGCCCTTCTCCGTGGGAAATAGCAATGGGCATATGGGTGCCTGCCATACCTTTGAGGAAAATAGACTGGGACTCTTCAACTCGCACTAAAGAGAAACGCGCTTCAAACTGTTCGGACAGGTTTCTTACGAAACGAGGCCATAGTTCGGCACCGGGAATCAAGGGCTTTAAATTGCTGAGCATCTGACAACCGTTGCACACCCCCAGACTAAAGGTCTCGGGGCGATGGAAAAAGGTCTGAAACTGGTCGCGAATCTGCTCGTTAAACAGTACGGTTTTGGCCCAGCCTTCACCGGCTCCTAAAACATCACCGTAGGAGAATCCACCACAGGCCACCATGCCTGAGACGTCTGCAAGAGAACGACGGCCTGCCAGCAAATCACTCATATGAACATCGACTGCGGTGAAGCCCGCGCGGTCAAATGCCGCCGCCATTTCGAGATGACTGTTAACACCCTGTTCGCGAACAATTGCGACCAGTGGTTTGGCACCGGTATTGATGTAGGGTGCGCTAATGTTTTCGGCGGGATCAAAGGTTAATTTAGCTGAAAGCCCATTATCGGCGCGGGAGATACGATCAAATTCTTCACGGACGCAGTCAGCGTTATCACGCAGTGACGCGACCTGATAGGACGTCTCACTCCAGGAGCGCTGCAAGTTGGCGCGGCTCTGGCTGAATAAAACTTTATTGCCCTGTTTGATTTCTAGCTCGTCACGCTCGTTCAATGTGCCCAGTGCAAAAACAGCAACACCAGCAGCGGAAAAGCGCTGACGGATAGTCTCAGCCTGCTCTCTACGAACCTGAACAACGGCACCCAGCTCTTCATTAAATAGTGCAGCCATACAGCTGTCATCTGCAGAGACTAACGTATCTAGAGAAACGCTGACACCCACATGGCCGGCAAAACTCATCTCGGCCAATGTTGCTAATAGTCCACCATCAGATCGGTCGTGATAGGCAAGAATATCGCTCTGCTCTAACGACGCCTGCATGGCATCAAAAAAGCCCTTTAGCGCTTCAGGGTCATCTACATCTGGTGCTGTGTCGCCAAACTCGGAGAATACCTGGGCCAAAATAGAGCCACCCATGCGGTTGGCCCCGGCACCCAAATCGAGCAGTAATAATTCAGTGTCACCTTGGTCGGTACACAGCTGTGGGGTGACTGTTTTACGTACATCCAATACCGGAGAGAACGCTGTAATAATGAGTGACATTGGGGCTGTGACAGACCTGTCTTCGCCCTCTTCCTGCCAAGCTGTCCGCATGGACATGCTGTCCTTACCTACAGGAATGGTAATACCAAGCTTGGGGCATAAATCCATACCCACTGCTTCAACTGTGCGATAGAGCTTTTCGTCTTCGCCCGGAGAGCCCGCTGCACACATCCAGTTTGCCGACAGTTTGATGTCGACAATGCTGCCAATACGAGCTGCGCTGATATTAGTGATCGCTTCGCCAATCGCCATACGCCCTGAAGCTGGGCCATCAATAAGCGCCAGCGGCGTACGCTCGCCCATGGCCATAGCTTCACCAGCATTACTGTCGTAGGTCACCGTGGTGACGGCGCAGTCTGCTACTGGAATCTGCCAGGGCCCGACCATTTGGTCTCGGGCAACCATACCGCCAACAGAGCGATCGCCAATGGTAATGAGAAAGCTTTTGCTGGCTACGGTTGGGTGGCGTAGTACACGGAAAATTGAATCATTAATATCCAAATTTTCCGGATTGAATTCGGTGCCTTTTGTATCTAGCTTAGTTGCCGTGCGATGCATTTTGGGCGCCTTGCCAAACAGTACTGACATGGGCAGGTCTACTGGGTTATTGCCAAAGTGATCGTCAGCAACAGTAATATGTTTCTCTTCAGTCGCCTCGCCCACAATGGCGTAGGGGCAGCGCTCACGCTCACATATCTCGGTAAAACGTGCCACATCAACTGGCAGTATCGCCAGCACATAACGCTCCTGAGCTTCGTTGCACCAGATCTCGACTGGCGACATGCCCGGCTCATCATTGGGTATTTTGCGCAAATCAAAGCGGCCGCCAGTGCCACCATCTTTGACCAACTCGGGCAGGGCATTGGACAGCCCCCCCGCACCCACATCATGGATAAAGGCGATGGGGTTAATATCACCCAACTGCCAACATTGGTCGATCACTTCCTGGCAGCGCCGCTCAATTTCTGGGTTCTGACGCTGGACCGAGGCAAAGTCCAGATCCGCAGAGCTACTACCGGTGGTCATTGAAGAGGCCGCACCACCGCCAAGGCCAATCAACATTGCTGGCCCTCCGAGCACGACTAACTGGGCTCCGGGCTCAAATTCCGACTTATCAACATGGTCTTCACGTATGTTGCCGTAACCACCGGCAATCATAATAGGCTTGTGGTAACCCCGGCGTTCGCCATTAAAATCAACTTCAAAGGCTCTAAAATAGCCACAGATATTGGGGCGGCCAAATTCATTATTAAAGGCGGCGCCACCAATGGGGCCTTCGGTCATGATGTCTAGGGCTGAGACAATACGATCTGGTTTGCCGTAATCCTGCTCCCAAGGCTGTATATAATCGGGAATCTGAAGGTTAGATACCGTGAAACCGACCAAACCCACCTTGGGTTTTGAACCACGGCCCACTGCACCCTCATCGCGGATTTCGCCTCCAGAGCCTGTGCCTGCTCCGGAATAGGGTGATATTGCGGTGGGGTGATTATGAGTTTCCACTTTCATCAGCAAGTGCACTGGCTCCTGACTATAGCCATACACCTTGCTAATAGGATCTGGGTAAAAACGCCCGCCTTCTGTGCCTGCAACTACTGCTGCATTATCAGAATAAGCTGAGAGCACGTTTTCGCCGCCGACATTATTAGTGTGGCGAATCATGCCAAACAGAGAATTGGACTGATCAACGCCATCAATGGTCCAACTGGCGTTAAAAATTTTGTGACGGCAGTGCTCCGAGTTAGCCTGAGCAAACATCATTAGCTCTGCGTCTGAAGGGTTGCGCTCTAGCTCTTCAAAGCTGGCATCCAAATACTCAATTTCATCGGTGGCAAGGGCCAACCCCAGCTCGACATTTGCCAGCTGCAGCGCGCCAACACCCCCAGCCAGAATATCGACTTCGGTTAATGTGGTTGGCTGATGATGGGTAAACAGCGCCTCGGCCTGCTGTAGATCCGTCATCACCGTCTCTACCATGCGATCCCTCAGCAACTCACCCAGTAATTCCAGCTGCTTTTCGTTTAGAGTTTCGTCAGCAGTAATGTAATAGGCAATGCCCCGCTCAACCCGAAATATTGTCTCGAGCCCACAGTTATGGGCAATATCTGTTGCCTTGCTCGACCAGGGCGAAATCGTGCCTGGCCGCGGAACCACTAACAATAATTGGCCATCAGTATTTTGCTGCGCTTCACTGGGACCGTAGGTCAGCAGTGCTTTCAATGTCTGACTATCAGCCTCTGACAGAACTTCACTAGCCTCAGCAAAATGCACATATTCGGCGGCTACTGCGGTAACAGTAGAATCAGTTTTTTGCAGGTTGGAGAGTAGTTTTCGACGTCGAAAGGCGGAAAGAGAAGGTGCACCGCTGAGGATTATCATCAAGGCTGGTCTCAAAAATCATCATTAGGGAAAGCACGCTATTCTATCGGAAAAAACCCTCCACGGGCAGATAGAATTGGGGAAACCATGTACAATTATCGCCTAGCGAATAGTAGCCTTCATAAAGCCTGACTTAGAGCATTAAGAGGTAGCCAAAAAATAATGCGGGAACTGTCCAACAGATCAAGAAAATTACGCAATCGGATCATTTTGGTCCTTTTTCTGCTCCCGTTTATCTCGCTAATATCAACCAGCGGTCATCTCGATGATCTCGCCAAAATCAAAGCCAAGGGTCAGCTAATCATGCTGACACTACAGGGCCCAACTACCTATTTTGAAGACGGCCATGGTAAAAATGGCTTTGAATATCTGCTGGCAAAAGCCTTTGCCGATAGCCTAGGTGTTGAGCTGGTGGTAAAAACCAAGTCGACCCTGCGCACACTCATTTATTCTGTCGGCGGCCCCCAGGGAGACTTCGCCGCCGCCAATCTGGTCAAAACCGTAGAGCGTGACCGTTCGCTAGTCTTTGCGACGCCCTACCTCGAAGTCACCCAACAACTTATTTATCGCCGCGGCAGTAAGCGCCCCAAATCACTGGACGAGCTTGATGGCGAACTTGTAGTGGTGGCCGATTCGTCCCACAGTGAGCAACTGCAAAAACTCAAAATCAAACAACCCGAGCTGACCTGGCGTGAACAAGACAACGCCGAAATGAATGACCTTATTCGCAAGGTTCATGAAGGCGACATTGCCTATAGCGTGGTGGATTCTATTGCCTACTTGGTTAGCCGACATATCTATCCAAAAGCTCGCAGGGCCTTGGATATTTCTGAGCCACAGCCTATTGCATGGGCTTTCCCGAGCCATAATGACGGCACCTTACTGGACGCCGCCAATGCCTTTCTTCAAGACTATATGGCATCGGGTAAACTCGAATCTATGACTAGCCAACTAATGGCCCAAGCCGACAACTTTTCAGTATCAAACTCCCAGCGCCTAGGCAGGCTAGTCGCTAATCGGCTGCCTAAATATGAGCCCTTATTTCGTGAAACCGCTGCCGAGTTTGGTATGGACTGGCAGCTACTCGCCGCCGTGGCCTATCAGGAATCCCATTGGAACCCAAAGGCTAGGTCGCCCACCGGGGTTCGTGGGTTGATGATGCTGACCCTGGATACAGCCAGAGAGATGAAAGTCACCAACAGGCTTGATGCCGCTCAAAGCCTGCGTGGCGGCGCGGCTTATTTTCTTAAGTTAAAGGCGCGGCTACCCAAGCGCATTGCCGACCCCGACCGCACGCTGATGGCACTGGCTGCCTACAATGTTGGCTTTGGTCATTTAGAAGATGCGCGGATTTTGGCAGTACGCAATGGTAAGAGCCCTGATATCTGGGCCAATGTTCGTCAGCAGCTGCCTCGCCTGAGTAAAAAGGAATTTTACTCAACCCTTAAACACGGTTATGCCCGAGGTAATGAGCCAGTGCTCTATGTGGACAATATTCAATACTATAAAACCTATCTGCAGCTCCACTCACTCTCTCAGCAGGGCTACGAGCCAGAATCAGAAGAGCAAAATGATGCTCTAGATTGGGAGCTGATCAGGCTACCCACCATATAGCCCCAATATGGCTCTCAAATATAGCCCGTAAATATAGCCCGTAAATATAGCTCTCAGCTAGGCCTTTGATGGTGCCCTAAATTGTGCCCTTAAGTTTGCTCTTAACTGTATGCTAGATTTATTTACTGCGTTTGCGCCGAAAAAACTCACTCATCATATCGCCACATTCCTGCTCTAGCAGCCCACCCTGCCATGCGATTGAATGGTTAAAATGATTGTTGTCCATAAGCTGAAGTTGACTGGTTAGCGCGCCAGCACGGGGTTCTTTAGCACCAAAAATAACCCGCTGAACCCTTGCGTGGATCATGGCACCCACGCACATGGTGCAGGGCTCAATACTGACATACAGATCACAGCCGGTTAGACGGTAGTTATTAATGTTAGCGGCGGCATCGCGCAGCGCCACGATCTCTGCATGGGCCGTAGGGTCGCAACCAGAAATAGGCTGATTATAGCCCTCACCAATAACCTCGCCATCTCTCACCACCAAAGCACCAACCGGCACCTCACCGGCCATGCCAGCCTGTGCAGCTAGCTCCAGCACCCTGCGCATATAAAATTCATCTGTGTTCAATCTATTTACCGCCCTGTGGCCAGTATAATTGGGTGAAATAGCGTAAAATTCTCCGAGTCCAACCGCAAAGTCCTTCACCTATGCCAGCCATTATTGCCTCCAAGGCCATTGATATTCAACCGAGTTGGAAAACTGAATTTAGTCAGTGCATCTCGTCCATCGATGAACTGCTATCTTGTTTGCAGCTAACACCAGAGCAACTATCGATTAGTCATCAGGCTGCTAAGGACTTTCCCTTAAGAGTACCCCGTGCCTTTGTGGACCGCATGGAAATAGGCAACCCCAACGACCCTCTATTGGCTCAGGTGTTACCTGTTATCGAAGAGACCCTGGTGGTCAAAGGCTACAGCTCGGACCCATTAGACGAAATTGACCACAACCCCATACCAGGCGTTGTGCACAAATACCGTAATCGACTGCTATTAATAGTTAGCCCTAGCTGTGCCATAAACTGCCGTTACTGCTTTCGTCGGCACTTCCCCTACCAAGAAAACCGCCAGAGCAAACAACAGTGGCAAAAGGCATTAGACTATATAAGTAGCACCAAAGAACTCAATGAAGTTATTTTCAGTGGTGGCGACCCGTTAGCAGCCAATGACAGTTTTCTTGGTTGGCTCACTGAGCAGATTGCCAATATCCCTCATATAAAGCGTCTACGCATCCATACAAGATTACCGGTAGTGATTCCATCACGCATTGATGACCAATTCTTGCGCTGGGCAACGGGGACCCGACTCCTGCCTATCATGGTTTTACACATAAATCACAGCAACGAGATTAATCTAGCTCTACTCAAGGCTGTGCAGAGACTGCTATCTAAGGGTATTAGAGTATTGAATCAAACCGTCCTACTCAAAGGTATTAACGATAGCGCACAGGCATTGGTTGATATTAGCGAGTCACTTTATGATATTGGCGTAACACCCTACTACTTACACCTGCTAGACCCTGTGGCTGGTGCCAGTCATTTTGACATTCCCATAACCCAGTCCCAGGCTATCTATGCTGAGCTACAGGCTACCCTGCCAGGATTCCTTGTTCCAAAATTAGTGCGCGAAATTCCTGGCGAACAATCGAAAACAATCATGTCGTGAAATAACAATGAAGCTGCACATAAAGTGCTATTGCGACATTGATATACCTAAAAACGACTATCGTTTATTTTATGCAACTAGAGTAAACTTCGGTTGAAGGTTTATTAAGACCTTCGTCATATCAATGAAGTATTGGAATCAGATCCCATCTGAATTGATTTATAAAAAAATAATCAACATTCAATACATAGAAAACTAAGTTGTAACCACAAACATCTCGGGGGAGATTTATGAAATCTAATACCTTTTGGAAAGTAAACACTATTGCTGCAGCAATCATTGCTGGCAGCACAGCGCTTCCTACGGTTGCTTTTGCAGCTGACGAAGCGCTTGAAGAAGTAGTTGTTGTTGGTTCACGTGGTGCTCCGCGCACTGTTGCTGAATCACCAGTACCTGTTGACGTTCTAACTGCAGAAGAGTTAGGCAAGACTGGTAGCTCTGACCTGCTTATGCAGCTTCAGGCAGCGATCCCTTCATTAAACGTTCACCTGCAGCCTATTAGTGACGCGGCATCTATGATCCGTCCAGCTAACCTTCGTGGCCTGTCTGCAGACAGCACCCTGATTCTGGTTAACGGCAAGCGTCGTCACCGTGCATCAGTTATCGCCTTCCAAGGCGGCGGTGTAAATGACGGTTCTCAGGGTGCAGATATTTCTGTAATCCCAAGCATTGCATTGAAGCAAGTTGAAGTTCTTCGTGATGGCGCAGCAGCTCAGTATGGTTCTGACGCAATCGCTGGTGTAATCAACTTCGTATTGAATGATTCTTCTGAAGGCGGAAGCATTTCCGTTAAGCAGGGTGAGTTCAGCGAAGGCGACGGCACAACTACTACAGTTGCTGGTAACATTGGTATGCCTTTAACTGACGATGGTTTTGTTAACCTAAGCTTTCAAATGAAGCAGGCTGACGATACTTCACGTTCAGTTCAGCGTCCAGACGCACAGGCCCTGATCGATTCCGGTAACACTGCAGTGACTGAGCCAGCTCAAATCTGGGGTGCTCCAAAGATTGACGACGACATTACTTTCTTCTTCAACTCAGGCTTAGACCTGGGCAATGGCGCAGAAGCGTACATGTTCGGTAACTACTCTGAGCGCGATGTCGATGGTGGTTTCTACTACCGTAACCCAGACAGCCGTGGTGGAGTATTTACAAACGGTGACGGCAACCGTCTAATTGCAGACGTAACTGGCGACATGTCAGGTAACTGCCCAACTGACGTAGATCCTGCTGACTACGCTCTGCGCGATGCGATTATGGCTAACCCTAACTGCTATATTCACAACGAACAGGCTCCCGGCGGTTACACTCCTCGCTTTGTCGGCAACATCACTGATACCTCTTTCACAGCTGGTACTCGCGGTGAGATCACTGGCGGAAACATGGACGGCGTACGTTACGACATCAGCGGTTCTGTTGGTCGCAACCAAGCTGACTTTGGCTTGAACAACACGTTCAACCCATCTATGGGTCCAGACTCAAAACGTGATTTCACAACTGGTAGCTACATTCAGTTAGAAAAGACGTTTAACCTTGATCTTCAAAAGCAGTATGACAACACTAGTATTGCTGGTGGTGCCGAGTGGCGTGAAACGACTTTTGAAGTTATTTCTGGTGAAGAAGCTTCTTGGAAGGTTGGTAAATATGCTGCACAGGGCTTCAACATTGGTTCACACGGTTTTGCTGGATTCTCTCCAGACTCAGCTGGTGCATTCTCTCGTCGCAACTACGCGATGTACCTAGATGTTGAATCTCAGTTGACTGACACATTGTTAGTTGGTGGTGCTCTTCGCTATGAAGACTACACAAGCTTCGGCGACACAGCTAACTACAAGGTTACATTCAACCAGCAGATGTCAGACAACCTGGCCATTCGTGGTTCACACAGTACTGGTTTCCGCGCTCCAACTCAGGGTCAAGCTAACGTTGTTAACACCCAGACCACTCTTGTTGGTGGTGAGTTGACTCAGGCTCAGACACTTCCAAGCTTCAAGCTGGGCGCAGGTCAACTGCAACCAGAAGAGTCTACTAGCTATGCATTTGGTTTAGTAATGACTCTTGGCGAAGTTGAAGTAACTGCTGACTGGTTCAAGATCGAAGTTGAAAACCGTATTGCTCTTACTAGTAATGCCGACACTACAGCCGCTCAGCGTTCTGCAATGGCTGCTGCTGGTGTTCCTAACCCAGAGCTAATTGGTCAAGTTAACTACTTCACTAACGACTTCAACACTGACACTCAAGGCCTAGATATCGTTGCTACATACGGCACTGAGCTGTTTGGCGGTAGCACTGACTTTAGTGCAGCCTACAACATGACTGATACTAAAGTATCAAGTCAGGGTTCAGCTACAAGTGACAGCAAAGTTAAGCGTCTTGAAGAAGGTCTACCTAACCACCGTGCAACGTTCACCATGGCTCAATCTTGGGAAAACGTTAACGCATTTGTTCGCGCCAACTACTTCGGCGAGTACTATGCAGTTCACGCTGACTGGTTTGGTACTGAAGCTGATGCAGCCGTTACTGTCGACATGGAAGTAACTTACAGCATCAACGATAGCTTCGACGTTAGCGTCGGCGCACAGAACCTGTTTGACCAAGATGCAGAGCGCATCGACGGTTCTGCCGGCGCTGTTGCAAAGGGTGTTACTGGTAATGTTCTAGGTGCAATCTTCTACGAGACCTCTCCAATGGGTATCGAAGGTTCATACTGGTACGTGAAAGCTGGTTACAACTTCTAAGATCGCCTTAGATGTAAGTAACAAAAGAAGTACAAAAAAGGGGTGCCAATTGGTACCCCTTTTTTTTTCTGTAAAATCTGCCACAAAAATATTGACAATATCTTTTATAGGTATACCCTATGGGGGTATGAAAACAGCCTTTATTATTCTCTGCCTGCTAGTAGCCACCCACTCTATGGGGCGGCCTATTTCCTATGTTGGCGGGCATACTATAATGGCTAACTCAGGCCCCCAGTCAGACGGTGTCTACTGGCACTACACACCCAATATTAACTATTCGCTGGGCCTCGATTACCAGAGAGACAAGATCAGCGATGAATCCTTTTCCTCGGCAAGATTGACCTATCTTATCAATCGTAAAAACACTGCAAAGTCCCAACGCAATCTATACCTAAAGACCGGCGTTGGCTTGAATGATAGCGACAACCACTTTTATGCATTGACGGGTGACTGGGAAACCAGACGCGTCTTTGCCGGCTTCTCGGCAACTCAGACCTCTGGCATAGGCTACGACATGTTCGAGCAGACTTTAAAAGTTGGTATAGCACCCTATTTAGGCGCCTATGGTGACTTTCATACTTGGCTGATGGTCGAGACCAAGAAAAATGACATGGATGATGACCGTATCACCTACCCTGTATTACGATTTTTTAAGGGCGGGGCACTAATGGAAGTTGGCTATCACAAAAAAACCGATTGGAACCTGCACTTGATGTATAGATTCTGATGTATAGATTCAAATCCTGACTTGAAAATTCTAATAAAAAAGCAACTAAAGAGACGACCATGAAAAAAATATTATTACTCAGCCTGTTTTTATCCTCCACAGCACTCCAAGCTGCCCATCACGGGACACATGACATGGCAGACATGGACAGTATGGGCGACATGCACTCCCACGAAGGTCATATCCATGAGCAGATGGTTGATGGCAAAGAGCTAGCGGTAGACCCGCAGAGATTTGACCAGTTTATGATTGGCATCGAAAGCAACGCCGTGGCCGTAGTGAGCGTTCAGGGTATGGTTTGCGACTTTTGTGCCCGAGGCATAGAAAAAACCTTTGGCAAAGATAAGCGGGTTAGCAAGATTGATGTGGATTTGGCATCAGGAAAAGTGCTGCTGGCCTTTCCTGTCGCGGCGGATATTGATAAAGCCGATATAGAGAAAAAGATTCTCAACAACGGGCTAAATACTTCTACTATCCAGATTGTCGGGCGATAAAATGCAAGACAGCCAGCTGCAGGCAAACAGAACCAACTTCTTTTCTCTGTTTGCCTCAACCTCTACGCTAATCTGCTGCGCTCTGCCCGCCCTCTTTGTCACCTTGGGCGCCGGAGCAAGCTTTGCGAGCTTGATCAGCGTATTCCCATTTTTGATAGTGCTATCCCAGTACAAAATCGCCATTAGCCTATTTGCGCTGATCATGATTATTATTGCCGGGATAATGAATTATAAAACTGCAAAGATGCCCTGCCCTCTAGACCCAGAGTTAGGTAAAACCTGCATGCAGACTAGAAAAAGAGCCCGAGTTGTCTATTATATTTCTACCGCTATCTTTATCTGCGCAAGCATATTTACCTACGTCGTACCCAACCTAATCTGACCATCGGAGAGATAATGAGCCACTCTTGTCACAAGCATCTCATTCCCAATATTAATCGCATTTCAGGGCAGGTTAATGGCATCGCCAAGATGGTCGACGAAGGAAAATATTGCATTGATATACTCAATCAGCTTAAGGCTGCCAAATCTGCCATCGCCACCGTCGAGGCAAAAATTTTGGAAACCCATATCGAAGAATGTGTGAGAAACTCAATGCAGAGTGAGAGTCACATGGATGTCAAAATCGCAGAGCTGGTAAAAATACTCAAGCGCGCGTAACACCCGGCTGCAGGAACAGGCTATAGGGATATATCATGGCAATAGGCACAGGCACAGGCACAGCCATTGAGCTTTTACTCTACGTCCCAGTAAACAACCTGTCGTCAATCAGCCTCTAATACAATATGCCCTACAAGAACTCTTAAATCTCTTTAAACCTCATTGAGCCTCCTGACTCGGTTAGCTCTCCCGTCGCGGCCCAGGGAAAAAGCGATTAGTGCGCTGCTGGTACTCTGTATAACCAGGTCTTTTCTGCACTGAATAATACTCAGATGGTACCGCGCCGGTGGCATAAACCAGGGTGCTATACATCATTCTGGATGTGAACAGCAGTCCGACCCCGAGTAACATCCATAGCAGACTATCTTCAGTGCTTTGTAGCGCCAGCCACGAGGGAATCGCAGCTATCACCAGCGCATTCCATACCATCCATTCGGCAAAATAATTCGGGTGCCGGCAGTAACGCCACAGGCCAACATCGCAAACTTGGCGTTGCTTGCCCTCTCTTTTCATCTTTTGCAGAAAGCTAAGTTTTTGCTGATCAGCAACAGTTTCCATCACAAATGCTAGCAGCCAGATCCCTAGACCCACCATTTCGAAAACTGAAAACGTCGGGCTATTATTTGAGGCGATAACAAAAATCGGTAGTGCTAAAAAGGAGGCATTAGCCAAACCCTGAGAAACAGCATCGACCTGCAGGGCTAAAGCCACATTGGTTTTACCATCTTTTTCCCAGCGCCTGCGCTGATATTGGTAGCGTGGAAACTCTTTTTGCAACAGGCCCATACGCCACATTTTTAGGGCGCCCAGGCCCATACGCAACCCAATCAATACCAGCACGGCACTGGCCACCAACGAGCGCAGCCAGT